>Ga0307929_1001172_pt1 | contig 21390 bp, 17 predicted proteins | sample AceLakmetage1330_FD_203160 | JGI IMG/M metagenome (GOLD analysis project Ga0307929, IMG submission 203160) | Saline water microbial communities from Ace Lake, Antarctica - #1330 | ecosystem: Environmental > Aquatic > Non-marine Saline and Alkaline > Saline | place: Antarctica: Ace Lake...
AAGCCAACATCTCCATTCGCCCGGCAACCATAGCCAGGCAAAGAACGAATTTTGCAGCCGCCGGCATCTGCGCATATACGCTTGTCGCGTCGAGGCCGAGCGCCGCACCATCCGCACCGGGTGCAAATCCAAGAACCGGTCCGGCATTGGCCAACGCGCCGATGGCCGCAGCCATCGCCTGATCGAACTCAATTCCGAATAATGTCAACGCCAAGGTCGTTACCAGCGCCAGCATCACCATCACCACAAACATGGTCCAAACGCCGCGCATCAAAGGCATGCCGAATGGTCTGCCACCAAACTCGGTATGGACGATGCCATGGGGATGCGACAGTCGGTTTATTTCGCGCACGCCCTGTTTCATCAGCAGTGCCACGCGCATCAATTTCAGACCGCCGGCAGTCGACATGGTGCTGCCACCGATAAACACGATGCCGAGTGCCACCAGCAGTGGAATCTGCGTAAAACCCTGCTCATCCACCGGGTGAACAGACGTTGATAGGAGCGAGACGGCCCACAAAATGCCATGGCTGACCGGCAGGTCACCACCGGACAGCACAGCGACCAAGCCTGAGAGCACAATCCCCCCTGCCAACGTGCCGATGACCGCATAGCGGAATTCCGGGTCATCCCAATAGGCCCGCGGTGAATGCCGAACGAGCCCTGCATGGCGCATGTAATTGGTGGCACCGACAAACAGCATTGCAGCGACGGCTATGGCTGGCAGATAGCCAACGCCTGCAATCAACGTACCGCCTTGGGGCATGAACCCACCGGTTGCCACCGCGGAAAACGCCATGCCGATTGCCGGTATCAGCGCCATGCCACCGATGAGCAATACAACAATACCGACCAGCGTCACCATTCCGTAGGCAAAGCCAAGTGCCTGCATGGCCGGCCAATAGCGGCCAAACGGTCCCGACGTATTACCCGGCGGAATGGCCGCGCGGCGCAATGTAAGGCCTGCAAAACCCACTTGCGCAAGCACCACCATTGCCATCAGCAGCGTGGCAAAACCACCGACCCATTGAAGGGTTGCCCGCCAGATGGTGACCGATGGCGACGAGTACACTTCGTTGATGAGTGAGATTGAACCTGTCGTCGTAAGGGCTGAAACCGCGTCGAAATAGGCATCCGCGTACAATACTTCGGGATCGGTGCCGACAAATGCGATTGCGCCAAAAGCCGGCACGACGAGCCAGGCGACCCCGACCGCCAGCAGCCGCTCTGTCATCATCGGGCGGCGTCCCTGCCCGCGTGTCGCCAGGCCGAGCGCACCTGCAATGAAGGCCGTCAGCAGGCCCGTCATGGCAAACACAACTGCCTGTCCACCATTACCGGCGGACAATGCGACCAGCATCGGCAGCACATGTGCAAGCGACAGCACAGAAAGCGCTGCAGCCAACACAATGCCAATGACGGCGAAGGACATCAGATATTCCCGAGTTCTGGCGGACTAAAAGAATTCAATGCTGACCCGGAACATCCGCTCGACATGCCGGACTTCGTCCGCCAACGCAAAGATGATGACCCGGTCACCAGCCTGTATTTCGGTGTCACCACGCGGCACAATTGCTTCTCCATTGCGCAGCACGGCGCCAATTCGAATGTCACCCGGCAGTTCTGCCTCCCGCAACGGTCGGCCGACAAGAGTGGAGGTGGCAAGCGCTTCTGCCTCGATCACCTCTGCCTTGCCATCCTGCACTGACGAAACGCCACGAATACGGCCCCGCCGCACATGCCGCAAAACCGTCGAGACAGTGGTCGCCCGTGGATTAACGAAGGCGTCTACTCCCATAGGACCCATCAGCCCCGCATAGGCCCGGTTGTTCACGAGCGCGACAGCCCGCTGGCAGCCAAGCTGCTTGGCCATGACGCAGCTCAGCAAATTGACCTCGTCATCATTGGTCAGAGCGACAATTGTTTCAGCCTGGCTTGCCCCCGCCTCGCGCAGCACTTCTTCATCCAGCGCGTCGCCGTTCAACACCACAGTGCGGGACAATTCGTCTGCGGCAATCACCGCGCGCGCCTTGTCGGCTTCAATGATCTTGACCTTCACTTTGGAATGAGCTGATTCAAGCTCTTCCGCGACGTGGCGTCCAATATTACCGGCGCCGACAATAACCACGCGTCGGGCCGCCTGTTCCTCATGGCCGAACAGCGACAAGACGCGGCGTATCTGCTGGGTATCGGCAACCACATAGGCAATATCGCCAACCATCATCTGGTCGCCCGAGTCCGGCACAAACAACTTGTCGCCACGCTGGACTCCGGTGACCACTGCCTTGAGATCGGGAAACAGTTCCGTCAACTGGCGCAGCGGCGTGTTCACGACCGGGCAATCATCCTCAAGCGCGATGCCTAGGAATGTGACGTGTCCATCGGCAAAGGGAATGGCTTCAAGCGCACCGGGTAATTCAAGCCGCCGCATGACTGCCCGCGCCACTTCCAGCTCCGGCGAAATAATCACATCGATCGGCATGTGGTCGCGGGTGAACAGATCTTGCCACTCAGGCCGCAGATAACTTTGTGCACGGATACGGGCAATTTTGGTCGGCACGTTGAAGATCGAATGCGCCACCTGGCATGCCACCATGTTCACTTCATCAGCGAAGGTAACAGCGATAATCATATCGGCCTCACGCGCACCGGCCCGCTCCAGCACGTCTGGATGCGACGCATAACCAACCACCGTACGCACATCCAACGCATCCGCCATCTGCTGAATGAGATCTGGCGAATTATCGATGACGGTGACTTCGTTGTGTTCGCTGGACAGCTGGCGCGCAATGCCGGAGCCGACCTGACCCGCGCCGCAAATGATGACTTTCATGCTTTAGCCTTATGCACGGCCTGCGCCGGTTTTTGTTCGCGCACTCAACTCAGGCGCTCAATTCCGACCGGTTGGATGTGGTGACGCCGAGTGATTTCAGTTTGCGGTGAAGGGCTGAGCGTTCCATGCCGATGAAGGAAGCTGTGCGCGAGATATTACCGCCGAAGCGCCTGATTTGCGCCAGCAAATATTGCCGCTCGAAGCTTTCGCGCGCCTCGCGCAAGGGCAGCGCCATAATATTCTGTCCGGCCTCGCCCTCGCCCACCTGCGGCGTGGTGCGGGAGACTTCAGCAGGCAACATATCCGCGGTAATGGCACCGTCCTTGTCGCCAGAGGCCATGATCAGCAGGCGCTCGATGTTATTGCGCAACTGGCGCACATTGCCCGGCCAGTCATGCGCCTGAAGGGCGGCAAGCGCATCTTCGCCAATGCGGCGGACCGAGAGGCCGGTGGAGGTTGCAATGCGGTCCATGAAATGTTCCGCGAGCACGGGAATATCTTCGCGCCTGTCCGATAGTGCGGGCACCGTGATGGGCACCACATTGAGGCGGTGATAGAGATCCTCGCGGAACCGGCCTGCGGCAATTTCCGTTGTCAGGTCACGGCTCGAAGATGAGACGACACGCACATCCACCTGAACACGCGGGCCTCCGCCGACGCGCTCAAACGTTTGGTCCACCAGCACACGCAGAATCTTGCCTTGGGTTTCAAGCGGCATATCCGCCACTTCATCCAGAAACAATGTACCTTTATGGGCTTCTTCGAACACGCCCACTTTGGCCGGGCGCCCTTCGGCAGCCTCGGTCCCAAACAGCTCTTCTTCCATGCGGTCTGGCGCCATGGTGGCGGCGTTGATGGCAACGAAGTTGCCACCGGCCCGCAGGGACCGGGCATGCAGCATACGCGCGACCACTTCCTTGCCGGAGCCCGACGGCCCGCAAATCAATACGCGGCTATTTGTCGGCGCCACGCGGTCCACCATCTGCCGAAGCTGATTGACGCCAGTTGAAATACCCACAAGCTCCGCCTCGTCGCCGGTGCGCTGGCGCAGGTGCTCGTTCTCACGTTTGAGTTTCGATGCCTCGATGGCGCGCTTGACGATAAGGACCAGCCGATCCGCTTTGAACGGCTTTTCGATGTAGTCGTACGCGCCTTTCTTGATGGCGGTCACCGCGGTTTCCACATTGCCGTGGCCGGAAATGACAACAACCGGCAGGTCGGGGTGCTTCTCCTTGATGGCATCCAGAAGCTCGAGCCCATCCATCCGGCTGCCCTGCAACCAAACGTCCAGAAGCACCATCCGCGGCACACGCGCCTGGATGGCACGCAAGGTTTCGTCGCTGTTGCCGGCCAGACGGGTCTCATAGCCCTCGTCGTCCAGAATCCCGGCCATCAATTCGCGAATATCGAGTTCGTCATCGACAATGAGAATGTCAGATGCCATCACAGATTTCCCCCAAGCTCATTATGTCAATCCGGCGGACGCGCGCTGGCCAAATGGCAGCGCAGCATCGCCGTCGTCGTGGTGATCAGATGCCGGCGTTTTGGCCGGCGTTTGTGTCGTGTCTGCACCGGTGGATGCAAATGTCTGTGTGCGCGGCAGGACCATGCGGATCAATGCCCCGTGCCCGCCGGTAGCGACCCAAGGGGCATCCTCCAATGCCAGATTGCCGTGATGGTCTTCCATGATCTTCTTGACGATCGCCAGACCAAGGCCGGTCCCTTTTTGGCGCCGCGTCACGTAAGGCTCAACAAGCCGGTATCGTTCGCCCTTGGGCAGGCCGGTGCCCGTGTCCGCCACGTCAATCGCCACCATCTCGCCAATATCTTCAATGGTAACAAGGATGCGGGGTGTCTCCTGCCCGGCCGCTTGCGCTTCGGCCGTCTCGTTCCATGTTCCGATGGCCTCTACGGCATTCTTGATAATATTAGTCAGCGCCTGTCCGATCAGCCGCCGGTCACATTCGACGAGCACCGGTGCATCCGCACCTTCGATCTCAATGCTGATATCGGGCGCCGCCACCCGTTGCAGGAACACCGCTTCACGTACCAGTTCGGTGACATTCTCCTGCCCCATCACAGCTGTCGGCATACGGGCAAAGGAGGAAAATTCATCCACCATGCGGCCCAGATCCTCGACCTGGCGGATGATGGTATTGGTGCATTGCTCAAAGACTTCGGGATCATGGCTGATCTGCGCGCCGAACTTGCGCTTCAGCCGCTCGGCGGACAGTTGAATTGGCGTCAACGGGTTCTTGATCTCATGCGCAATGCGACGCGCAATATCCGCCCAGGCGGAGGCGCGCTGCGCGGAAACGAGTTCGGATATATCATCCAGCGTCACAACGTAGCCATGTGCCCCATCACCGGATTTTTCAGAGGCAACGCGGACCGTCAGCGTGCGTTCGCTACCATCATCCTGTTCCAGTGTTATCTGCCCTTCGGCGGGCCGGTCACGGCGGGCCATGGCCTGACGTACATAGATCGCCATCTCAGGTACAGTTGCGACCAAGGGCTGACCAATCAGTTCATCGCGGGTGCGGTCAAGCAGCGACAAGCAGCTGCGATTTACGAGGTTGATGCGGCCTCTGGCATCAAGCCCCAGCACACCAGCGCTCACACCGGACAAAACCGTTTCAGTAAACCGGCGGCGGCGATCAAGCTGATGGTTTGCTTCCATCAATTCGTTGCGTTGGCTCTGCAGCTGGCCGGTCATGCGATTGAAAGTGCGGCCAAGCGTGGAAATTTCATCCGCCTCACTGCCCACATCCACACGCGTTGTGAGATCGCCATCGGACACGCGCTCGGCAGCCCCCACAAGTTCGCCGATGGGTGCGACAATACGGTTGGCAGCCCAAAGACCAAGCCAGATGGCTGCCAGCAGCACCAGCAGCGCTACGATCACATAGATCAGCGCAAAGGTGAACTGGACCGTGTAACGACGGCTTTCTAGGTTGGCATATTCAGCTGCCGCCGCACGGGTCCGGGCCAGATGCTCCAGCACGCGCGCATCAACGGAACGCGTCACCAGCAGGAATGCATCGCCGAGGCCCGTTAGCCTCACCAACGCCTGCACCTGATCACCTTCATCACTGGCGCTGAGATGTGCCTCACCCTCGCCCAGCGCGCTCAGCACTTCCGCGGAGGGCGGCGTCAGGCGGGTCTGCGCCGACCCTTCCGCATAGGCCATCAACTGGCCGTTCGAATCCGCGACAAAGCCACCCGACAAAGCCCGCAGCTTCATCTGTGCGGTCATGACTTCACGGAAACGCGCCGGGTTGGAAAAGAATAGCGGCGCATAGTGATTAAGGTCATTGGCCATCGCCAGCGCGTCGGCGCGCAGGACCTGCCGATGCTCATTCAGATAGGCCTGGGCCACGGTGGAGGCATTGTCGATGATGGTCTGAGTTCGCTCGGAGAACCAGGAATCGAGGTTTCTGTCGAGCGTTGTCGCTGCGAAGACCGCAACGATAATGGCCGGCATGACCGCGACGAAGCTGAACATGGCGACAAGGCGCACATGCAGCCGCGCGCCCGCGCTGCCCGCCCGCCTGGCAATCCACAGACGCACCAGCCGGTAGGCAATCAATGCGAACAGAGTCAGCACGATCGCCAGATTGATAAGAAGGAGTGCAATCACCAGCGACCGGCTGGGCGTAAATCCTGCGGTCCCCGTCAGGGCCAAATAGGTGGCGACGCCGCTGACGACTGCCGCAAGCGCAATGCCGATACCAAGTATGGTTGGCCACTGGATGCGTTTGAACCACCAGCCGACACGCGCGGCAGCGGTGCGGAAACTACCCTTTAGCTGTGTCATAGAGCCTGTGGACGCCATTGTCCGAATGCCTCTTTGCCGATAGGAGCGATAGGCGCCGGCAGAACTCGTGCCGCCGCGCCATTTCGCGGACCATACGGATGAAGCGGTATTGTGACTGCGCAACAGGTGCAAATCAACAACAATGTTGCTGGAATGCGACAGATGAAAAAGAGATTTAACTACCTGTTTTTTCTACTTTATTCCCCTCATCACCTGAATATCCAGGTCGCGGATCTTCTTGCGTAAAGTGTTGCGATTAAGGCCCAACAGATGCGCAGCCTTGATCTGGTTCCCGCGCGTTGCGCCCAGCGACATGGAGATCAATGGCCGTTCGACCTCTTTGAGAATGCGCTCGTAGAGTCCCGGCGGCGGCATACCGTCCGGGTACTCGGCAAACTGACGCTGCAACTGGCGTTCAACTGCTGCACCCAGATTCTCATCGTCGCTGACATCACCCGCCTCTGCCGCCACCGAGGGTTCAGCCAGCTCGGTCTGAATAACTTCAGCCGTAATCGTATCTTCCGTATACAGCGCAGCCAGGCGGCGGACGAGATTTTCAAGTTCGCGCACATTGCCGGGCCACCTATGACGGCGGAGCAAATCAAGGGCCCCAGTGTCGATCTGCTTGGAGGGCAAACCTTCATCCTCGCACAACGCAAGGAAGTGACGCGCAAGATCCGGAATATCCTCGGAGCGTTCGCGCAATGGCGGCAAGCGGATAGGTACGACGTTGAGCCGGTAAAACAGGTCTTCGCGGAATAACCCCTGATTGATCAGCTGCCGCAAGTCGCGATTGGTGGCCGCAACAATGCGTACATTTGTCTTGATCGGGGCGCGTCCGCCGACTGTTGTGTATTCGCCCTCCTGCAGCACGCGCAGAAGGCGGGTCTGTGCTTCCATTGGCATATCGCCAATTTCGTCGAGAAAGAGCGTGCCGCCTTCAGCCTGCTCAAAGCGACCGACACCTCGTCCGCTGGCACCGGTGAACGAGCCTTTTTCGTGACCAAAGAGTTCGGCCTCGATCAGCTCGCGCGGGATTGCGGCCATGTTGATGGCGACGAACGGACCGTTGCGGCGCTTGCCATAGTCGTGCAGCGCACGGGCAACCAGTTCCTTGCCGGTTCCGCTTTCACCGACAATCATCACTGTGAGATCTGTGCCAACGAGGCGGGCCATGACGCGATAAATATCCTGCATCGCAGCCGACCGGCCGATTAGCGGAATACGGTCTTCTTCCTCAGTACGCTGACGTTTCGGCAACGGGTTCTTTGGTTGAGACAACGCCCGCCGGACAATGCCGATGAGCTCGTTCAGATCAAATGGCTTTGGCAGATATTCATAAGCACCACGCTCGGCTGCCGTAATTGCCGTCATCAGCGTGTTCTGCGCACTCATGACGATGATCGGCAGATCAGGCCGCAGTTTCTTGATGCGCGGGATCATGTCGAAAGCATTCTCGTCCGGCATCACGACATCTGTGATGATGAGGTCTCCCTCGCCCTGACTAACCCACCGCCACAGGGTTGAGGCGTTCCCGGTGGACCGCACGTCGAACCCGGCCCGGCCCAGCGCCTGGTTGAGCACTGTGCGGATTGCTCCATCGTCATCGGCGACCAGAATGGTCTCGCTTGGCATTCACGTCTCCATTGTCCTGCACCAAAGGCCGTATCAGGCCTTTCCTGCAGGCGCTTTCTTAGGGGGAGTGCGCTTAATGGGGAGCAGCACTCTAAAAACAGTCCGGCGCGGCTGGCTGTCACACTCGATGACCCCGCCATGATCGCCGACGATCTTTGCCACCAATGCCAGGCCAAGGCCTGTGCCGGTGGCTTTGGTCGTTACAAATGGATCAAACAGGTGCGGCATCAGGTCTTCGGGAACACCGGGGCCATTGTCGCGCACACATACTTCCAGCGGCAGGCTCACCCGCTCGCTGCTGCCCGGGACGGACAACCGCACGCCGGGGCGATAGGCCGTGGAAATCACGATTTCACCATCAACCGGATCAACGGCTTCAGCGGCATTCTTTACAAGATTCAAGAACACCTGCACGAGCTGATCGCGCGAGCCGGGCACCGGCGGCAAAGACGGATCATATTCTTCCGTCACCTTGATGTTGCGGGCCACACCGGTCGCCGCCAACCGGCGCACATGGTCCAGTACTTCGTGAATATTGACGGGCTCAGCTTCAAGTGGCCGCTGGTCGGAGAAGACCTCCATGCGGTCGACCAGCTTGCAGATGCGATCTACCTCATCGGTAATCAGCCGTGTCAGATGGCGGTCTCCCGGCGAAACACCCATTTCCAAAAGCTGTGCTGAACCGCGAATACCAGATAGCGGATTCTTGATCTCATGGGCCAGAACCGCGGCCATGCCCATGACGGACCGGGCAGCGCCACGACTGGTCAATTGCCGGTCCATCTTGTGCGCGATCGTGCGTTCCTGAAGCATTGCCACAACAGCACCGGGCTCTTCCACAAGGGGCGCAACCTGAATATCAACCTCGCGCTCACCCATGCGCGGGCCGCCAATGCCAACGCCATATTCGGTTACCGAGGCACCCGTTGCCCGCACCTGGTCGATCAGCGCGACCAGGGGACTTCCAAATGACACAAGCTCACTTGGCGGTCTGCCGATCATCACCGAAGCGCCGGCAGCAAAAAACTGTTCGGCGACCGCGTTGACGAACGAGACCATGCCATCTGCGCCGATCTTCAAGACGGGATGCGGCAAAGCATCCAGAATAAGTGCCTCTGAACCGGAGGTGGTTCCTGAAGCTGACGCGTCCGTGCGTATAGCTCGACCGGGCATCAGGCAGCTTGCCCCCGCGACGTTGTTTCTTTTCGGCTTTTTTCGGTGTCAAAAATGGCGCGCAATGCGGCAACCACATCGTCGGGATCAGACATGCGGCATAACCCTGCCTTGGCAGCGCGCAGGCTTAAGCCTGAGGCGTGCTCAAAATCTTCCACATACCAGGCAAGGTGCTTACGGGCGCAACGCACCCCCAGATCGCGTCCGTAGTGTTCGAGCATCGCGCTGTAATGGGTAAGGATAATGTCGAGGCGTGTTGCCGCATCCGGATTGCCTGGTATCGGACGACCGGCCAATGCTGCTGCAATCTGTGCCAGCCGCCAGGGAGTACCCTGAGCGCCGCGGCCAACCATCACGCCGTCTGCGCCGGATTGTGAGAGTGCAGCGCGGGCATCGTCAATGGTGCAAATGTCGCCGTTGATGATGACGGGAATAGTGACGGCTTCCTTGACGGACAGCACGAAGCCCCAGTCGGCCTTGCCGGTGTAGAATTGGTTGCGGGTCCGCCCATGAACCGTGACAAGCGAAATGCCCGCAGCCTCCGCGCGGGCAGCAAGTTCCGGTGCGTTGCGGCAATCCATGTCCCAACCGGTGCGCATCTTCAATGTCACCGGCACGTCCACCGCCGCCACAGTCGCTTCTATAAGCGACAAGGCATGATCAAGATCACGCATCAAGGCTGAGCCGGAGAGACCGCCGACTACTTTTTTGGCGGGGCAGCCCATATTGATGTCGATGATGCGGGCGCCGGCGCCCTGCGCTATTTTGGCGGCCTCCGCCATCCAGTGCGGCTCGCGGCCGGCCAGTTGCACTGCCATCGGTTCTTCATCCGCCTCGCGGCGGGCGCGCAGGACCACGTCTTCCTTCTGCCGCACCAAGTCTTCGCTGGCGACCATCTCGGACACGACAAGGCCGCCACCCTGAGCGCGTACCGCACGGCGGAATGGCAGATCGGTAATCCCCGACATGGGGGCGAGAAAAGCCGGGTCCACTTCAATGGTGGTTGCGTCCCGGCAAATGCGAACGGCAGGCCGCACGAAGCCCCCGGCAACTATCCCATTGCCGGCGGCCTCTTTGTTTGGCTGCCTGTTTGCTATGCACATACTTTTACTGCCTATTTGTTGGTCAACCTACACACCATGCCGCCGGGTCACAAGCCATTTTGAGCAGTTTTCTTATGGATCCCGAGCCGGTGGTTAATCGGACACTTGGCACTGACACCCCTGTCCGGCTAGCTTGGCCCAGCCGCTTTTTCAGCATAGAAGCCCGCTTTTTCAAGCCCACCTCGCCTGGATCAACAAACTGATGACAGCCACCGACACTGCGTCCGGCGGAACCGCCGTATTGATCGTCGCCGCAGGGCGTGGCCACCGATTTGGCGGTGAACTGCCCAAGCAATATGCCCGGCTGCGTGGCGTTCCGGTTCTGTCACACACGCTTAGGGCATTTCTTGCGCATCCCGATGTAAGCCGCGTGCTGACCGTCATCCACCCCGATGACCGGGATTTATATGATGAGGCGATTTCAGCTTCCGGTAATGAAAACGGGAAAATTCTGGAGCCGGTCCATGGCGGTGCAGAAAGACAGGATTCCGTACGGTTTGGGCTTGAGGCGCTTGCGCAATTCAGCCCCGCAAAAGTGCTTGTTCAGGACGGAGCGCGGCCCCTGGCAAGCGCCGGCCTCATCACGCGGGTGATCGCAGCACTCGACGCCCACCCCGCAGCGCTTCCTTGCGTTGCTGTTACCGACACACTGAAGCGGGTCGGCGGTGGGCTGGTGGGAGAAACAGTGGATCGCACCGGCCTTACCCGTGCGCAAACGCCACAAGGGTTTCGCTTTTCGGATATTCTGGGCGCCCATAAATCGGTCGCTGGCGAGGCACTGACCGATGACGCGGCTGTAGCCGAACATGCCGGGCTTGATATCGCGCTTGTGGAAGGGGCTGAGGATAATTTGAAAATCACCACGCAGGACGATCTGGTGCGCGCGGAGGGTTTGATGGCCGCGCGGTTTGGCGACATACGTACAGGCTCCGGTTTTGACGTTCACAGGTTCGGCGCGCCCGGCTCAGCAACAGAAATCATGCTGTGCGGTGTTCCCGTGCCTCATACGGCGGGACTGCTTGGCCATTCGGATGCGGATGTGGGCCTGCATGCGCTGACAGATGCCATTTTGGGCGCAATCGGTGCAGGTGACATCGGAGAGCATTTTCCGCCGACCGATCCGCAATGGAAAGGTGCCGCCTCGTGGATGTTTCTGGCACATGCCGCGTCGCTGGTGGCGGCCCGCGACGGCGTTATTTCCAATGCTGATATCACCATCATTTGCGAGCGCCCGAAAGTCGGGCCACATCGCCCCGCCATGCGCGCGCGTGTCGCCGAGATCCTCGGGCTTGCTGAAGACCGCGTATCAGTCAAAGCAACGACAACGGAAGAACTCGGCTTTACCGGACGGCGCGAAGGCATTGCCGCGCAGGCCGTTGCAACCGTGAGGTTGCCCCTGTGAGCCGGTTCGTCACGCCGCTACCTGACAGCCTCAAATTCGCCGACCCGGTCGTGAGCATTGCAACATTTGGCGGCAGCGGATTGTTGAGGCCCGCGCCCGGAACATGGGGCACGTTGGCCGCGGTATTTGCCGGCTGGCCGATCGCCATTTTGGGCGGGCCTATTGCCCTTACAATCGCCGCCGTCATCGCCTTCCTCGCCGGGTTGTGGGCGACAGAAAAGTATATTGCGGCTTCTGGAAATCACGACCCGAGTGAAGTCGTCATTGATGAAGTCGCCGCCATGTGGCTGGTCATGGCCGCCCTGCCGCCCTTCCCCATTGCCTATCTGCTTGGCTTTGGCTTCTTTCGCCTGTTTGATATCTGGAAGCCGTGGCCGATCAGCAGTATCGAGCGGCGCATCAGTGGCGAGCTGGGCGTGATGGCAGACGACATCGCAGCTGCGATCTATGCCATCATCATCACCTGGCTTGCCATCATCTGGCTGTTTACCGTCTAGCACCTGAGAGGGTTTTCAGATTTTTCCATCTCCCATTGAGAAGCTCGCCCAACTGGTGCTTTCCGATGCACAGGCCAAAGGCCTGACCATCGCAACGGCTGAATCGTGCACTGGCGGGCTCGTTGCCGCGTGCCTTACCGAAATTGCCGGATCTTCTGCTGTCGTCGAGGGCGGCTTCGTGACTTATTCCAATGAAGCCAAGCGCGACTTTCTTGGTGTGCCCGGTGATCTGATTGCAGACTGTGGTGCTGTCAGCGAACCGGTAGCGCGCGCCATGGCAGAGGGCGCGGTCAATCGTTCACGGGCTGATCTGGCGGTCGCGATTACCGGTGTTGCCGGCCCGGGTGGCGGCACGCCGATGAAGCCTGTTGGCCTTGTGCATTTTGCCACTGCGATGCGCGGTGGTGCGATCATGCATGACTGTCACCGGTTCGGTGATATCGGCCGCGCGCAGGTGCGTCTCAAAAGCCTTGAAGTTGCGCTGACCATGCTACTGGCACGGATTACGAGCTAAACCCCGGAGACGGGCACAGCTTCCGCAACATTTGCCCCATAGATCTCGTGGGCGCGGTCTTCAAACGCATCGCCCATTTTTGCGACAGCCTCCGAGAAGCGGCTCTCGATAATGCGTTGCAGCATCTGGCTTTTGAATGCGAAATCAACGAAGAAACCCACTTGCGTACCCATTATTCCGCTTTCATCTGTATACGGCACAAATGTCCAACGGTTGACCAGATGGGTAAACGGCCCGTCGAGATACTCAACTTCAATCTGACCAGCAACATTATCCAACGTCACGCGGCTGGTGAATTTTTCGCGAAACACTTTGTAGGACACGATCAGATCGGCTGTCATCCGGTCTACACCGCGAATGCGCTCGCGGGTGCGAATGCGCGCACCCGCACACCACGGTAAAAATTCCGGGTAGCGGGACACGTCCGCAACCAGGGCAAACATCTTTTCAGGTGAATAAGGCAGCAGGCGCTGTTCGTCGTGAACCGGCATCAGACACCTTTGGCCGGATTTGTCGCACCCATGTGCCGGGCGCGAGCGTCCCTCAGCGCAGCAAAGTCCTTATCTGCGTGATAGCTTGAGCGGGTCAGCGGCGTTGCCGATACCAGCAAAAACCCCTTGGCACGGGCGACGCGCTCATAAGCAGAAAATTCGTCCGGCGTCACGAAGCGTGCAACCGGGTGATGCTTGCGGGTTGGTTGCAGATATTGCCCGATCGTCAGGAAATCGACGCCTGCAGACCGCAGATCGTCCATCAACTGCAACACCTCTTCGCGCTCCTCACCAAGCCCCACCATGATACCCGATTTGGTAAACACGGTCGGGTCGAGTTCCTTGGCGCGTTCCAGCAGCCGCATGGAATGATAGTAGCGCGCACCCGGCCGCACCCTCAGATAGAGCGACGGGACGGTTTCCAGATTGTGGTTGAACACGTCCGGGCGCGCATCAATCACCGTCTCCAGCGCGCCGTCCTTACGCAGAAAATCAGGCGTCAGTATCTCGATTGTGGTCTTCGGGGCCTGAGCACGGATCGCGCGAATGACCCTGGCAAAATGTGCCGCGCCGCCATCCGATAAATCGTCGCGGTCAACGCTGGTAATCACGATATGAGCAAGGTCGAGCTTGGCGACTGCGGCCCCGACATTTTCCGGTTCGGCTTCGTCCAGCGGTGCCGGCAGGCCGGTGCGCACATTGCAGAACGCACAGGCGCGCGTGCAGGTGTCGCCCATGATCATCATGGTGGCGTGTCGCTGTTCCCAGCACTCCCCGATATTGGGGCACGCGGCTTCTTCACACACCGTTGTCAGCGCGTGATCACGCATGATTTTGCGGGTCGCGGCATAGCCTGCGGACATCGGCGCCTTGACGCGGATCCAGGCAGGTTTGCGCAAAATCGGGCTGTCGGGCCGGTTTTCCTTTTCAGGATGCCGGGGCCGCTCGCCTGAAACCGTATCGAGAACTGTAACCATCAGGGCTGGCGCCGTATTTTCCAGGTGGGTGAGTCAGTGCCGCACCCTATCATATAGCGCTTGCGGCGTGGATTGCAGGTCCCAGGTGAGCATGCCGGGCATTAGTCAAAGGCAAATTGTCCGCCCAGCACTCCGCGGCTGCCATCTGCGAACTGCAATGGCAAATGCATGACCTCAAATTTTATATGCTCCAGGTTGTCGCCCATATAGTGCCCTTGCAGGATCACCGGCTCGGTGCCCGAGGATGCGTTGCCGGTGATCTCAATGCTGGTTGGCCCCATTTTACTGCCGAACACCTCTGTCAGGGTCATATCGGTAATTGTCCGGCGCATACGGCCTTCCATGTCGCTACCGGCCAATCGGAAGCGGAAGTCATCGCCTGCGGGCTCCACAATGAAAATGCCAGGCAGAATTCGGGGAATGTCCAACGGATCAAAATTCTCACGAAGCAACGGGCCACCGGGTAGCCGGTGCTGCTCCCAATAGGTCAGGAGTTGGATGTTGCAGGGGTGAGAAGGCTCATTTACCAGACTGGATGAGTACCCCAGATATTTGTCTTTTTTCTGTAACATGGGGCAATCAAAGCACAATTTTGGTTTAGCAAACCGTAACGCGCGAGAAAATGCGTCGCGTTAGTCAAACGCGAACTGCCCGCCGAGCACACCGAGATTACCATTCTTAAATTGCAGCGGGAGATGCATCACCTCAAACTTTACGTGCTCCAGATTATCGCCCTGATAATGGCCAACCAGCGTAAACGGCGCACAACCAAGAGCCGTGTAGCGATAAACGTCAATGGTAGGTGGTCCCGCCTCTGCGCCGAACACGTCCGTCAAGGTCAGACCGGTGATTGCACGGTGCATCCGCCCTTCCACGTCGCTGCCTGCCAGCCGAAAACGGAAATCATCGCCCCGGGGCTCGGCGATGAAGATGCCGGGCAACAGTTTCGGGATATCCAGAGGTTCAAACTCGGCGCGCAGCAACGGTCCACCGGGCAAACGGTGCTGCTCCCAATAGGCCAGAAGCTCCACATTGCCGCGGTGGCTAGGCTCGTCGACCGTCCCAGACGAGTATCCCAGATGCTCGTTCTTCTTCTGTGACATCCAATGATCAAACCACCATTAAGGTTTAACAATAGGTAACACGTTGAAAATGCGTGCCATTCTACCTTTTGTATTGATGCTTGCCCAACATGGGCGCGGAGGCAATCAAAAGCATTAGGCACCCTCATATCCGTGGCGGTAAGCCCACAGTCGAGGTTAGGAGACCAGGCAGTCCCCGTGGCAATTCCGCCCAAGCCCCACGACGCTCATACCGCTGGGCGCCACCCGTTTTATAGACCGGGCTGGCCGGAACACCCCCCTACTGTCCCACCGCTTGTGCTCGTCTGCTGCGGCTTTTGCGTAGCAAATTCAGGGCCTCAACGCCAACTGCAAAGGCAACGGCAAAGTAGAGGTAACCCTTGGGAATATGGAAATGCAGCCCATCGGCGATCAACGCAACGCCGATCAGCAGCAGGAACGACAGCGCGAGCATTTTCACTGTCGGGTGGCGCGATACGAACGAGCCCACAACATCGGCTGCAAACAGCATGACGCCAACGGAAATCAACACTGCCAGCACCATGATCTCGATATGCTTGGCCATGCCAACGGCGGTGATGACGCTGTCGAGCGAGAAGACAATATCGAGCAGAGCGATCTGCACGAGGATGGTGCCGAATTTGGCTGTCGCCGGTTTCGATGGCCCGTGTTCGCTACCTTCCACCGTGTGATGTATCTCCGTCGTGCCCTTGGCAATCAGAAACATCCCGCCGCCGATCAAAATCATGTCGCGGATGGAAATGTCGAAATCCAACACATTGAAAAGCGGTTCGGTGAGCCTCATCACCCAGACAATGGAAAACAGCAGCAATATGCGCGTACCCAGAGCCGCGGCCAGCCCGACGCGGCGCGCCGCAGGGCGCTGTGGTGCGGGCAATCTGTCGGCAAGAATGGAAATGAACACCAGATTGTCGATGCCCAGCACGATTTCGAGGATCGTCAGGGTGGCAAGGCTGGCCCATGCTTCGGGCATCGCAAGTAGCTCAAACATGGCGGGTGCTTTTTTCCGTTTTTGCGGTGTTCGTCAGATGTGAATGGCCCGACCATAGGCGTCCAGCACGCTTTCGTGCATCGCCTCGGACAATGTGGGATGTGGGAAGACGGTCTGCATCAGCTCGGCTTCAGTTGTTTCCAGCTGACGTGCAACCGCGTAGCCCTGAATAAGTTCCGTCACTTCCGGGCCAATCATATGCGCACCCAGCAATTCGCCCGTCTTTTTGTCGAACACGGTCTTGATGAACCCGTCAGGTTCGCCCAGCGCTATCGCCTTGCCGTTGCCGTGAAATGGGAACGTGCCTGTGCGCACGTCATGGCCGGCTTCTTTTGCCTTTGCTTCGGTCATGCCGACGGACGCCACCTGTGGACGGCAATAGGTGCAGCCGGGAATGTTTGATGTATCCAGCGGGTGTGCGTCTTTCACACCCGCGATCTTTTCAACGCAGGCAACACCGATTGCATAAATGCCGTCGACGCCGGTGCGGCCGAACCCGTCAACCACCACATGGCCGCGATCGACTTTCACGCCTGCTTCCTCAAGGCCGATATTCTCCACATTGCCGGTAATGCCGACCGCCAGAATGACTTTGTCGAATGTTTCAGTCGAGCTTTTACCGGCGACTTCAATGGTCGCCTTTGCCTCGCCATTGGCGACATCAACCTTCGCAACCTTGGCGCCGGTGATGATTTTCATGCCCTGCTTCTTGAACGCCTTGAGCGCAAACGCCGACACGTCCTCATCTTCCACCGGCAGGATGCGGTCCATCACCTCAACCACAGTCACATCGGCGCCCATGGTGTTGTAGAAACTGGCAAACTCAATGCCGATGGCGCCGGAGCCAATGACCAGCAGCTTTTTGGGCAGGGTCTTTGGCACCATGGCCTCGCGGTAGGTCCAGATGACCTCCCCATCCGGCTCAATTCCCGGCAAAGCGCGCGCGCGGGCACCGGTTGCCAGCAAAATATGCTTTGCAGTGACGTCCTGCGTCTTACCATCGGCCTCGATACTCAGCTTGCCCTTGCCTGCCAGCTTCGCCGTGCCCTTGATGACGTCGATCTTGTTCTTCTTCATCAGGAAGGTGACGCCTTTGGACAGCTGCCCGGCAACGCCGCGCGAGCGCTTCACCACCTTCTCGATATCAAACGAGATGTTGCTGGCGCTCAGGCCAAAATCATCCAGATGTTGGAGGTGATCATAAATCTCCGACGTGCGCAGCAGCGCTTTTGTCGGGATGCAGCCCCAGTTGAGGCAGATGCCGCCAAGCTCCGAGCGCTCAACAACAGCTGTCTTCATGCCGAGCTGGCTGGCGCGGATCGCAGCCACATACCCGCCGGGGCCGGTGCCGACAACAACGAGGTCATATGAAGTGGCCATCGCGCCCTCCTAAAGCAACATGGTGAGCGGGTCTTCGATCAGGCGCTTGAAAGCCTGCAACAGCTTTGCACCCAGCGCACCGTCAATAGCGCGATGATCGCAGGAGAGCGTCACCGTCATGATTGTTGCGGTGCCGAGGCTGCCGTTCTTCACGACCGGGCGTTCTTCACCTGCGCCCACAGCCATGATGGCGGACTGAGGCGGATTGATGACGGCGGTAAAATTCTTGATGCCGAACATGCCCAGATTGGAGACGGAGAACGAGCCGCCTTCATAATCGGATGGTTTCAGCTTGCGGTCCTTGGCGCGCTCGGCAAGGTCCTTCACCTCGGCTGAAATCTGTGCCAGCCCCTTGGTGTCGGCTGCTTTCACAATCGGCGTGATAAGTCCGCCATCGATTGCCACGGCGACACCGATATCCGCGTGCTTGTGTTTCAGCAGTGCGTCGCCTGCATAAGACACATTACAGTCCGGCTCTTTCATCAAGGCCAGCGCTGAAGCGCGGATGATGAAATCATTGACCGATACTTTTATGCCGTCCGCCTCGCCGCGCGCATTCAATTCCTTGCGCACGCGCAGCAGCTCGTCCAGCTCGCAATCAATGGTCAGATAGTAATGCGGGATCTCCTGCTTCGACTGGCTGAGGCGCTTGGCGATGGATTTGCGCATCCCGTCGAGCGGCACTTCTTCGTATGTGCCCTTCTCGTAGTAGAGGCGCGGGTCCGGCAGTGAGCCGACAAGCGCTGATGCTTTCTTGGTGTCCGCCTTGGGCGCTGCCTGCGGTTTGGCATTGGCCTTTCCGGGCACAGCGTCCGCCACATCGGCTTTCACGATGCGGCCATGTGGTCCCGAGCCGTTGATGCCTGCAAGGTCCAGCCCCCTGTCAGCGGCAATGCGGCGTGCCAGCGGGCTTGCAAAAATGCGGTCGCCGCCATTTTCCGGCGCGGGTGGCACTTCGCCAGCTTTCCCGGCGACAGTGGACGATGCGGGTTCTACCCCCCTCACCTTCCCATCGCCTTCGCGCTGGGCCCCTCCCTCTCCCCGCCGGGGCGAGGGGCTGTTTTGAGCAGCATCGTCATCCACGTCTCCCTCGCCCCTTTGGGGAGAGGGCCGGGGTGAGGGGCTGGGCTTTGAAGCATCGCCGGGATCGAATCCTTCAAGCGCGGCTTTATCCTCACCGTCTTCCAGAATGATGGCGATGGGCTTGTTGATCGCTACGCCTTCGGTGCCTGCATCCACCAGCAATCTGCCGATGGTGCCTTCGTCCACCGCTTCCACTTCCATGGTCGCCTTGTCGGTTTCGATCTCGGCAATCACGTCACCGGATGCAACCGTGTCGCCCTCCTTCACCAGCCATTTGGCAAGCGTGCCCTCTTCCATGGTGGGCGACAGAGCAGGCATGAGGATGGGGATTGGCATGTTGGCGCTCTATTTATAGGTGACGGCTTTCACCGCCTCTATAACATCGGCAGCGCTCGGCAGCGCCAGCTTTTCGAGGTTGGCGGCATACGGCATGGGCACGTCCTTGCCGGTAACACGGAGCACAGGCGCATCAAGATAATCAAATGCGTCCTGCATCAGGATCGCTGATATTTCCGACCCGATGCCGCAAATGCTCCAGCCTTCTTCAACTGTCACGCAGCGGTTGGTCTTTTTCACGCTGTCGATCACGGCCTGCTTGTCCAGCGGGCGGATGGTGCGCAGGTCGATGACTTCGGCATTGATGCCAGCTGCCTCAAGCTCGGGCAGCGCATCCATTACATAGGTCAGGCTGTGGGAATGGGAGACGATGGTGACATCCGTCCCCTGCTTCAGCACCTTTGCCTTGCCGATCGGCACGACCCAGTCATCCGTATCGGGAACATCAAAGCTCTTGCCGTAGAGCACTTCGTTTTCCAGAAAGATCACCGGGTTCGGGTCACGGATTGCAGCTTTCAGCAAACCTTTGGCATCAGCTGCCGAATAGGGTGCGATGACGATGAGGCCGGGAATATGTGCGTACCATGCGGCATAGTCCTGGCTGTGCTGGGCACCGACGCGGGCGGCGGCACCATTGGGGCCGCGGAACACGATCGGACATCCTATCTGGCCGCCAGCCATGTAGCGGGTCTTGGCGGCTGAGTTGATGATCTGGTCAATCGCCTGCATGGCGAAGTTGAAGGTCATGAACTCGACAATGGGCTTGAGGCCCGCAAAGGCCGCCCCAACACCGATACCGGCAAAGCCATGTTCGGTAATCGGTGTGTCTATGACGCGGCGGGGGCCGAACTCTTCGAGCAGTCCCTGGGTCACCTTGTAGGCACCCTGATATTCCGCAACTTCCTCGCCCATGACGAAGACATTGTCGTCCGCGCGCATTTCTTCCGCCATGGCGTCGCGCAAGGCTTCGCGCACGGTGATGGATTTGAGCGCGACACCCTCGGGCACGTCGGGTTCGGCGATGCTTGAGGTGTCCATGCCCCCCCTCGCCTTCCCATCGCTCTCGCGACGGGCCCCTTCCTCTCCCCGCCGGGGCGAGGGGTCTTTCGTGTGCGCACTCTCATCCGCATCTCCCTCGCCCCTTTGGGGAGAGGGCCGGGGTGAGGGCGCGGCGCCGGCGGCATTATCAATATCGCCCGCGTCTTCGCCTTCATCCAGCAAGATGGCAATCACATCATTTACCGGCACGGCTTCCGTGCCTTCGGCCACAACAATTTTGCCGATGACGCCTTCGTCCACGGCTTCCACTTCCATGGTTGCCTTGTCGGTTTCAATCTCGGCGATCACGTCACCTGCTGAAACCGTGTCGCCTTCCTTGACCAGCCATTTGGCAAGTGTGCCTTCTTCCATGGTGGGCGACAGCGCCGGCATTGTAATGTTGGTGGGCATCAGCGTGCGCCCCCGTCAACCGGTGCATAGATGTCAGTCCACAGCTCGTCGGGGTGCGGTTCGGGGCTTTCCTGCGCAAACTCGGCGGCAGATGACACCTCGTCCTTAACAGCCCGGTCGATCTTCTTGAGGTCGTCTTCGCTGGCCCATTTGTTCTCAAGGATGCGCGCGCGCACCATGTCGATGGGGTCGTGCTCGGTGCGCATCTTCTGCACTTCGTCCTTGGTCCGGTATTTTGCCGGATCAGACATGGAATGGCCGCGATAGCGATACGTCTTCATTTCAAGGATTACGGGACCGTTGCCCTCGCGGCACCATTTAGCCGCGCGCAGAGACGCCTCGCGCACCTGGGCCACGTCCATGCCGTCTACTTCTTCGCCGGGAATGTTGAACGAGCGGCCGCGCTTGTGCAGATGCGTCTCGGCAGCGGCACGCTTCAGCGATGTCCCCATGGCATAACCGTTGTTTTCGATCACATAGATGACGGGCAGCTTCCACAGCTCAGCCATGTTAAATGCCTCGTAGACCTGCCCCTGATTGGAGGCCCCTTCGCCGAAGAATGTCGCCGACACATGCCCGTTATCGCGATAGGCATTGGCGAAGGCC
>Ga0307929_1001175_pt1 | contig 21343 bp, 18 predicted proteins | sample AceLakmetage1330_FD_203160 | JGI IMG/M metagenome (GOLD analysis project Ga0307929, IMG submission 203160) | Saline water microbial communities from Ace Lake, Antarctica - #1330 | ecosystem: Environmental > Aquatic > Non-marine Saline and Alkaline > Saline | place: Antarctica: Ace Lake...
TCAGGCGCGATAAGATTAAGGCCCTTAGGGAAAAAGGCCTGAAGCCGTTTGGGTCCAGGTTTGAGAAAACAGCTACATTGTCAAGCTTGAAGGACGATTTTGAGAAAGGTGATATTAAAGAAGGAGATATTGTAAAGGTTGCCGGTAGGCTTATGAACCTGAGAGAACACGGGAAGAGCTTCTTTTCTGATATCAAGGATCATACAGCCAAGATGCAACTGTATACCAAGAAAGATAATATAGGCGAAGAGTCCTGGGCATTAAAAGACTTAATCGATATAGGTGATATAATAGGCGCTGAAGGTGAGCTTTTTAAGACAAGAACAGGAGAAGTCACTGTAAAGGTGGCGTCGTTTATTCTCCTTTCTAAATCACTGCACCCTTTGCCTGAGAAGTGGCACGGCTTGAAAGATATTGAGATCCGTTACAGACAAAGGTATCTTGATCTTATATCCAATGACGAAGCAAAAGAGGTCTTTTTGATAAGAAGCAGGATCGTAAGCAGTATACGGAGATTTTTTGATGATAGGGGTTATATTGAGGTTGAGACGCCCATGCTCCAACCTATAGCAGGAGGAGCGGCGGGCAAGCCTTTTAAGACCCATCATAATGTCTATGATAAAGATTTGTATCTTAGGATAGCGCCTGAATTATATCTGAAGAGGCTGCTTGTAGGCGGTATCGAAAAGGTCTATGAGATCAATAAGTCATTCAGGAACGAAGGTGTATCGCCAAGGCATAATCCGGAATTTACTATGATGGAAGTCTATACAGCATATGCTGATTATAATGACCTTATGCGTCTGACTGAAGAGCTTGTCTCCTCTCTTGCTAAGGAGATATTAGGTAAAACTACTATTGAGTATAAAGGCAATAGCATAGACCTAGAGCCTCCATGGGAGAGGGTCTCGTTTGCTGATATGATGAAAGAGCTTTATGACGTCTCCGCGGAGGATGATGCTGATACATGGGTAGCAAAGCTTAAACAAAAAGGCATCAAGCTTGAGGGTGACAAGTTGAGCAAAACAAGACTTGTTAATATAGTGGCGGATCTGATAGAGCCAAAGTCAGATAAGGGAAAGCCCGTTTTTGTTACAGACTATTTTACGGAACTTTCACCTTTAGCAAAGACGAGCGATAGCAATCCAGCCATTTCTGAAAGGTTTGAGCTGTATATGGGGGGTATGGAGATAGCCAATGCCTATTCCGAGCTCAATGACCCAGTGGAACAGGAGAAACGGTTTAAGGTACAACTTGAATTTGATAAAGAGACCTCAGATGTTATCGATGCTGATTATGTTCTCGCGTTAGAGTATGGCATGCCACCTGCCGCGGGGCTGGGCATAGGTATCGACAGGCTGGTTATGATCCTTACCGGTCAGGAATCTATACGCGATGTAATACTGTTTCCACAGCTTAAGCCATGATAAATGAGATTACGATAGCAACAAGATACCTTTTTTCAAGAAAGAGAAAACACCTTATATCTTTTATGGGGTTTGTATCGATACTAGGGGTAGCGGTAGGCGTAGCTTCTCTTATAATAGTTCTCGCGGTAATGAATGGCTTTGGCAGTGAGCTTGAAAAAAGGATTATCGGCCAGAGCCCTTATATTATTATAGAAAAACAAAACGGTGTTGAACCAAAAGAATATAAACAGCTCATTGAAAAGATAGATAGCCTAAAGGATGTTAAGGGTTCATACCCGTTCATATGGGGCCAGGGTGTTTTAAAATTTAGTTCAAGAGCCCAAGGGGTCATGGTGCGGAGTGTAGATATGAACAATTCTACGGATATATCAAAGATAAAGGCGCATATATACGCTGGTGAACTTGCCCTTGATAAGAATAATATCGTTATCGGTAATGAGCTTTCAATGGCATTAGGCGCTTTCATAGGAGATGAGCTGGAATTGATGACTTCAGTAGTGGCAAGACCTAAGAGATTTAAGATTTCGGGGATATTTAATTCCGGGATGTATGAGTATGACCTTAATCTCGCGTATGTAGACCTTGAGACAGCATCAAATATATTCGGCACTCAAGCACGCGCGAATGGTATCGGTGTTGAGCTTAATGATACTGCAAGTGCGGTGGATGTGAAGAAAGAGCTTAAGGGGGTGGTTCCGGTTTCATATGCTGTAAGGACATGGATGGACCTTAATCAGAATCTCTTCTCAGCTTTAAGGCTTGAAAAGCTCGCTATGTTTATAATATTGACACTCATTGTTATAGTAGCGGCATTGAATATTATAAGTACGCTTACGGTTATGGTTACTGAGAAGAGGAAGGATATCGGCATTCTTAAAGCGGTTGGCGCTACAAAAAACAGGATAATGCTGATATTCTCTTTTCAAGGTATTATCATAGGGGCCCTTGGTGTTATGCTAGGCGCTATAATGGGTATCGGTTTGTCCTGGTTGCTTGATAAATTCCGTTTTCCAATATTGCCTGAAAATATATATTACGGTATTAATTACCTTCCCGTAAAGATAGGTATCGCTGATTCAGCATCGATTATAATAGCTGCGCTTCTTATAAGTTTTATGGCATCAATATATCCGGCATATCAGGCAGCGAAACTCGATCCTGTAGATGCGTTGAGGTACGAGTAGATGTTGTTAAAGGCAGATAATATATCTAAGATATACACAAACGGCAATAAGAGTTTCGAGGTATTGAAGGACATAAGGCTTTCAATTAATAAAAGTGAGATAGTAGCTATAGTAGGGCCTTCCGGGGCAGGCAAGTCCACGTTATTGCATATACTAGCGGGCCTAGATAAGCCGACAAAGGGTAGAGTTGTTTTTGATGGTACAGATCTTTATGGGCTATCAGATAGCAAGAGGGCACTTATAAGGAATAAGAGGATAGGTTTTGTTTTTCAGTTCTACTATTTATTATCTGAATTCAGCGTGCTTGAGAATGTTATTATGCCTGTGATGGTAAGTAGAGACAGCGATACCCGAAAAAGATTCTCTTTGGATAAGGCCAATACCCTGCTATCCCGTGTTAAAATAAAGTCAAAGGCAGATAATAAGCCTTCGCAAATATCCGGTGGAGAGGCCCAGAGAGTAGCTATAGCAAGAGCGCTGATAAATGATCCTGATATAGTATTTTGTGACGAACCCACTGGCAATCTTGATTCTGCTAACGCCGGTATTGTATTAGAACTTATAAAGGACTTGAACCAAAAGACAAAACAGGCCTTCATGATAGTTACGCATAATGAGAAAGTAGCGGATTTTGCTGACCGGATTTTACATATTGAAGATGGAAAGATAAGATAGCGGTCTTGGGCAGCTCGTTTCGGTTATCGGTTTTCGGCTCTTGCTAAAAGCGGAAACCGAATACCGAACACTGAAAAAAAGGAAAGTAGGGAGAAGATGATGTCGTTAAAGATATATATGAATGGTAAATTTCGTAGCAAAAAAGACGCGAAGGTTTCTGTCTTTGATCACGGGCTTTTGTATGGGGATGGCGTCTTTGAGGGCATACGTTCATACAACAAGCTGGTATTTTGTTTAAAGGAGCATATTGATCGTCTGTATAAATCCGCGGCTGCAATTACGTTAAAGATCCCCATTAGCAGAGAAGAGATGGTAAAAGCGGTATGCGATACACTGAAAAAGAATAAGATCGTTGATGGATACGTCAGGCTTATAGTTACCCGAGGCGAAGGTGATCTTGGCTTGGATCCGCGTAAATGCAAGGGCAACGCCCTCGTTATTATCATAGCTGATAAGATCGCGCTCTATCCACGCAAGTTCTATGATGTGGGCTTAAGTATTATCATAGCTGATACGCAGCAGAACTCCATAGAGAGCTTGCACCCGGGTATAAAATCTTTAAACTACCTTAATAATATTATGGCAAAAATAGAAGCTATGAAAGGCGGGCACGAGGAGGCCATAATGCTCAATGCCCAAGGTAATGTCACAGAGTGTACAGGTGATAATATATTTATTATAAAAAATAATGTAGTTTATACACCTCCCGCGTCTGTTGGTATCCTTATGGGAGTAACGCGTGAGATGGTAATAAGTATAGCCAAAAAGATGAAGATTCAATTAAGGCAGATACCTTTTAAGTGCAATAAGGTATATAAGGCAGATGAATGTTTTTTAACAGGTACAGCAGCGGAACTTATACCTGTTGTAAAAGTTGATGGAAAGAAGATAGGTATCGGTAGCCCAGGAAGAATGACATCTATATTCCTTGAGAAGTTTAAAGAACTCACAAAGACTCATGGGGTAAGATACTAGATACTGGATGCTAGATGCTAGAAAAAGGTGAAGGAAAAGATAAATAGGGACAGCTATCATTTATGAAAAATTTGTGCTTATGCATTTGCCTTTAGCAGTGCTTTGGATTTTTTTGCCATTATCTCAATAGATGGCAAAAATACCAGCGCTGCGCAGGCAGATGCATAAGCACATATGAGATAAATATAAATAAGGACAGGCTAAGGCACAAGGTAAAAGATACAAGGCATAAGGAAAAAGGGTAAAGGAAAAAGCATTAAGAATTAAGTATTAGATTGCAAGTTATTTAAAATCTAAATTTAGATTTTAAACTTAATACTTAATACTTACAACTTAATACTTAATACCGGACGAGGGAATAACTATGTTATGTGATATATGTAAAAAACAAGAAGCCACAGTTCATCTTACAGAGGTTATAAATGAAGAAGTGAGCGAACTTCATATATGCGAGGAATGCGCAAAGTCAAAAGGCGCTCAAATGCAACAGCATTTTGGCATAGCTGACCTGCTTTCAGGGCTAGTTGATCTTCCGCATGATAGTTTGCCTAAAAGCAAGCGCATTCATATAAAATGTCCAACTTGCGGTATGAGTTATAATAATTTTAAGAAAATAGGGCGATTCGGCTGTGCTGATTGTTATGAGACATTCAAAAGAGCGCTTTATCCGCTATTTAAAAAGATACATGGAGTATCATATCGTGCCGGCAAAGAGCATAAAAACAGAGAAGATAAAAAATTATCAGATCCCAAGCTAGCAATAACCAAGAAGGCTCTTAGGCCTAGCGCGGAGATGGAGAGCTCACAGGATTTGAAGGCCCGCTTAGCCAGGGTTATTGAGCTGGAGGAATTTGAAGAGGCAGCACTCTTGCGCGATAAGATAAGAGCGATTGAGGCACAAGATACAGATACAGGTAAAGGTAAAGCTGAAGGTGAAGGTAGCGAAAAAGGAAAAAGGAAAAAGGAAAAAGGTAAAAGGTAAAAGGATAAAAGAACAAGTATTAAGCTGTAAGTATTAAGTTATAAGTTAAATTTTGATTTTGCATAGTACTAAAATTTAGTATTTAAAACATGAAATGCGTGAGACAATACGCTATACGGGTGAAGATAAAACCGAAAGAACGCGATGAAATTCAATGATCTGATTGAACAGACGAGCGAATGGCTTAAGGGTACCGGCCCTGAATCCGATATTGTCATATCAAGCAGGATAAGATTGGCCAGGAATATAGATGGTTTTAAATTTGTAGACTGGTCAGATTCGCATACGAAAGAGGATGTGGCCAAGATATCAAAACAGGCCATATCTCTGAGTAGCCATATGAAAGAGTCCTTATATGTTAATATGGCAGATTTAAGCCCGCTCGACAGGCGCTTTCTTATAGAGAGACACCTTATAAGCCGGGAACACGCGGTTGATACGCAATACAAGACTGTCTTTATAAGTAATAATGAGATCGTTAGCATTATGGTAAATGAAGAAGACCATTTGAGGTTGCAGGTTATACAATCAGGCCTGGTGCTCAATCCCGCCTGGAAGATAATGAAGAATATAGAGAAGAGCCTTGAGAAAAAACTTAAGTTTGCCTTTTCAGATGAGTGGGGCTATCTTACCGCTTGTCCAACGAATACAGGAACAGGCTTAAGGGCTTCCGTGATGATGCATCTTCCGGCCATAGTGATTACAAGCCAGATCAACAATCTGATCAATGCCCTTTCTAAGCTGGGGCTTACGGTGCGTGGATTTTTCGGGGAAGGTACTATAGCAGCGGGCAATTTTTTCCAGATATCAAATCAGGTTACTATGGGTAGGAGCGAAGAGGAGATAATTGACAATCTGACAAGAGTTGTAAAACAGATAGTCTCTCAGGAAAGAGGTTCAAGGCGTTTTTTAAGGGTAAGAAAAAAGGATATTATCGAAGACAGGATATCAAGGGCCTATGCGACGCTTGAGGCAGCGCATATTATTACAAGCGGGGAGACGATCGATCTATTATCGCTTGTAAGGCTTGGTATAGGGCTTGGTATAATAAAAAAGTTGGATATACACAAGCTTAATAAGCTGCTCATGCTTATTCAGCCGGCACATCTTCAGAAGCTTGCCGGCGTAGAATCGTCTTCTTCAGAGAGGGATATCAAAAGAGCAGAGCTTATACGTGAAAGACTAAAGGTTTAGTTGGATTAAATATTAAGTATTGACAATTTAATACTTAAAGCGATTGGCATAAAAAAGAGATGCGAACAGCTTAATTCTTACTGCTGGCGCATTAAATGAGGAGGAGCAAGAATGTTCAACAGATTCACAGAAAGGGCTAGAAAAGTAGTAGTCCTGGCAAAGGAAGAGGCAAAGAGATTTAATCATAACCACATCGGTACAGAGCATTTGCTTCTTGGGCTTGTTAAAGAAGGGGAAGGAGTAGCATCAGCGGTATTGCAGAACTTGGGCCTTTCTCTCGAGATGATAAGGCTTGAAGTTGAGAAGCTTGTTCAGACAGGGCCTTCTACTGTGATCTCCGGAGATATACCTTTTACTCCAAAGGCAAAGAAGGTTATAGAGCTTGCGATGGATGAAGCACGCCATTTGGGACATAATTATATCGGTACAGAACATCTTCTGCTCGGCCTTATAAGGGAGTCAGAGGGGGCTGCTTCACAGGTCTTACTGAATCTAGGATTAGATCTTGCGCGTGTACGCAATGAGATCATGGCTCTTTTAGGCTCTGTTACTCCGGGCCAGGCCCCAAGTACCAGCACTGAAAAGAGCAAGACACCTGCTCTCGATGCTTTTGGCAGGGAGCTTACACAATTGGCAAAGGAGGGAAAGCTTGACCCTGTTGTCGGCAGGGCAGATGAGATAGAGCGCGTTATACAGATATTAAGCCGCCGCACAAAAAATAACCCCGTACTTTTAGGGGAAGCAGGAGTAGGCAAGACAGCTATTGTAGAGGGGCTTGCACAGAAGATTATAGCCGCTGATGTGCCTGAGACCCTTAAGGGTAAAAGAGTTGTAGCTCTTGACCTGGCTCTTATGGTCGCCGGAACAAAATACCGTGGACAGTTTGAGGAAAGAATAAAGGCGGTAATGGATGAGATAAAACGTTCAGAGAATATAATCGTTTTTATAGATGAGTTGCATACATTGGTAGGCGCAGGCGGAGCCGAAGGCGCGATAGACGCTGCTAATATATTAAAGCCCGCGCTCTCAAGAGGAGAGATACAGTGTGTTGGGGCTACTACGCTTGATGAGTATCGCAAATTCATTGAGAAGGATGCCGCGTTGGAGCGGAGATTTCAGAATATTATGGTTGAGCCGCCCAGCGTCGATGAGACGGTTGCGATACTTAAAGGGCTAAGAGAGCGATATGAATCTCACCATAAGATAAAGATTACAGATGACGCGCTCAATGCGGCAGCAAAGATGTCTGACAGGTATCTATCGGACAGATTTCTGCCTGATAAGGCTATAGATCTTATAGATGAGGCCGGATCGCGTGCGCGTTTGAGTGTAATGACAGCACCGTCTAATCTCAAAAAGCTCGAATCTGATATAGAAGAATGCCGCAAAGATAAAGAGACCGCTGTAAGGGCACAGGATTTTGAAAAGGCTGCTAAGTGTAGAGACGTGGAAAGAAATACTAAGATTGAATTAGAGAAACAGCGCAATGTCTGGAAAGAGAAGAGCATGGAGCAGATACCTGAAGTAAGCTCTGATGAGATAGCTTATATAATAGCAAAATGGACAGGTATTCCATTGTTAAGATTGGAAGAGGGTGAATCTGAGCGCCTTCTTAAGATGGAGGAAGAGCTTCACGAGAGAGTGATTGGACAGGATGAAGCTATCAAGGCTATAGCGCACGCAGTAAGACGCTCAAGAGCAGGCATAAAGGATCCCCGCAGGCCTATAGGTTCATTTGTATTTTTAGGACCAACAGGCGTTGGAAAGACATTACTCGCTAGGGTATTAGCTGATTTTATGTTTGGTGATGAAGATGCTATGATACAGCTTGACATGTCTGAATATATGGAGAAGTTTAATGTATCAAGACTTGTTGGCGCGCCTCCGGGGTATGTCGGTTACGATGAAGGGGGGCAGCTAACTGAGAAGGTAAGGAGAAGGCCCTACTCCGTAGTGCTTTTAGATGAGATTGAAAAGGCGCATCCGGATGTATTTAATCTTTTGTTGCAGATTTTTGAGGAGGGCAGGTTGACAGATAGCTTTGGAAGGAAGGTTGATTTTAAGAATACGATTATTATCATGACCTCAAATATAGGCGCTGATCTCTGGAAGAAGCAAGGTGCGCTTGGGTTTAAGCCCAAGGATGAGAATCAATCTTTTGAGGATGTCAAAGGCAGGCTGATTGAGGCGATGAAGAAGGTGTTTAAACCTGAATTTTTAAATAGGGTTGATGATACTATAATCTTTCACCCACTCGCTAAGAGTCATCTAGAAAAGATACTCGAGATAGAGACCGCCGGTGTAGTAAAGAGGCTCTCTGAGCATGATATCAAGTTAGAGCTTACAAAGGAGGCAAAGGCATTTATTATCGAGAAGGGTTTCGATCCTATATACGGTGCACGCCCCTTGAAGCGGACTATACAGAGTTTTTTAGAGGACCCTTTGGCCGAAGAGATTATTAAGGGGAGTTTTAAGGATCTCAAAAAGATAAAGGTCGGTTTTTCCAGAGATCATCTTACTTTTGATAAGACTTAGGCTAGATACTGGATGCTAGGTAAAGGTAAAGTAAAAAGGAAAAAACGTACAACGTAGAACATAAAGCGTGAAGCGTGTACTAAATAGAATTCGTACTTATGTATCTGCCTTTAGTAGCACTTTGGATTTTTTTGCCATGATCTAAATCGATGGCAAAAATACCAGCGCTGCGCAGGCAGAAGGCATAAGCAGCTATGAGATAAATATAAATAGGAACAGGCTAAGGTACAAGGAAAAAGGATAAAATATACAGTATTAGGGATTGAGAATTAGATTGCAAGTTATTTGAAATCTAAATTTAGATTGTAAGCTTAATACTTAATTCTTACAACTTAATACTTAATACTTCAATCCTTAAGTTATCTGCAGGTTTTTTATTGGGAATATGATAAGGATATTATATTGTTTCGCAAGAGAATAGGTCTAATAATAGCGCTGGTGGTTGTCTTTGTGCTCGCATTATCGTTCTTTCTTATATACGCCAGGCAGGATAGGTTCAGATCAATGTTTAAGGCAAACCTGGAGCAATCTTTCGCTGAGATGACAGGTGCAAAAGTAAGTATAAGAGCGGTAAGCGGCAACCCGTTTAAAAAGATTATCTTTAAGGGACTAAGATTTGATTTTGGGAGATATGGACTTGATTTTGATATAGCGAAATTAGAGTATTCTCTATTTGATATCATGTCAGGCAAAGAGTCAGCAATAAGCAAAACCGAGACTATAATGACGCTTGGAAAGGGTTCTTTGAGGTTGGAGAACAAGGCACTTATATCCCGCCAGATAAGAGGCAAGATACGGTTAATGCAGGGCAAGATCATTCTGGATAAGATCACTTTCAGGGTGTTTGATCAGCTGTTAAGTTCCATAGAAGGTGAGATTATGACCGATAGCCGGCCTTATAGGTTAAAACTTTCAATGGAAGCAGAGCCTTTTTTTGACAATGATAAACCACTTTTTAAAAAAATAAGAATAGGTGTGAGGGGGCCCTTGGACAACTTGAATCTGCGCGGCAAGATAGAAAGGCCCGCTGCTAAAGATATACATATAAGCAGCTATTTTATCCATGAGAATGATAAGTTTAATATAGGATCGAGGCTGGGTATTGAAGCTGAGAAAGGCGATATAAACCATATTATCTCCATGGATGCGGAGGTTGATATAGAAAAGGAAACATTTAATACGGTCCTGATACCAAACGATGGCAGAGTTTTTGTAAATGGTGACTACTCAAAATTTGGAACCGTTAAGGTTGATATAGAAAATCAGCATCTTAAGATATTCGGTTTTGATTTTTCAAACATAGTCCATCTTATTGGCAAGGTAGTATTTAAAGACAGCCTGTTCTCACATTTTTTAATTGATATAGATACAGAGGCGAGCATATTCAATTATTCTCCAATGGATGAGATAGCGTCCTCATTTCTCGTTGATAAGCGTTCTATAAGGGTTATATATCTTAAGATAGGTCATATAGTCGCGGCTTCAGGTAATTTTAATATAAAACCACCAAGAAGGGCACAGGCAAAGATAAATTTTTCAGATTTTAACCTGGATATGCCTTTCTTGCTCGCTGATAAGGAGAACCCTGGCATATCGGGAAAACTTTCAGGTGATATTTGTATCAACGGGCTTTTAAGTAAACCTGATATCGGCGTAAAGTTCGCTGCTAAGGATGGACATTTTGATGCGGTTGATTATGATGCCATGCTGATTAATGGGGATGGAAAATGGCCATATCTTAGGATTTATGATTCACGCATAGTGCATGGGGATTCAGCTATTATGCTAGAGGGCGAGTTAGATTTAACCAGGATTTCAGATGAGACCTTTATGGAAAACCTCTCTATTACAACTGATGATAATACCATACAGTGGGAAGGTTGGGATATAACTAAGGTAGATGAGAGCCGCGAGTTTTCATTAAAGAGAGGCCTAAGCAATGGAGTAAGCGTAGGATATAAGAACTATATGGATGACGAGACAAAATATGATATAGATAAGCCGAGGGATGAATTTCAGCTTGAGTATGATCTACTTGATGATGAGAGCGTTATTGAGTTTAAGGCAAAAGAGGATGAAGAATTTTTAGGTTTTAGAAAAAAATATAGCTTTTAGCATGGGAGATATATATGGTCTTTAGTGATGCTTTTAACAGGTTTATAGCAAAGTCTAAGTCGCTATTGAGGTATATGGGTGGCGTAGTCATCCTTTTTATAGAGACAGTCTTCTGGATGTTTATGCCGCCATTTAGAAAAAGGCAGATATTAGATCAGATGTATAAGGTAGGGGTAAGTTCTCTCCCGATAGTCTTTCTTACGTCGATGTTTACAGGTATGGTACTGGCTTTACAGAGCGCCCACCAGATGCAGCGGATATCGGCACAGATGTATATAGCCAGTCTTGTAGCGCTTTCCATGGTAAGAGAATTAGGCCCCGTACTTACGGCGTTAGTTATCGCGGGGAGAGTAGGAGCTTCTATAACAGCGGAACTTGGCACAATGAAGGTTACGGAACAGATAGATGCCCTGGAGACCCTTGCTACGAACCCCATAAAATATCTTGTTGTGCCCCGATTCCTGGCGCTTATTATTATGTTGCCGCTTCTTACGATCTACGCGGATTTTGTAGGTATGCTCGGAGGTTATATCGTAGGAGTCTTTAAGCTCCACATAAGCTCTAACATGTATCTTAATATGACTACCAGCCCACTGGGCATTAAAGATCTTTATACGGGCCTGCTAAAGAGTGTTGTCTTCGCGATAATTATATCAATAATAAGCTGCTATGAAGGTTTTAAGACATCAGGAGGGGCAGAGGGTGTGGGCCGTTCCACAACGCTGAGTGTTGTTACCTCATTTATATTGATAATAGCCGCAGACTGCCTCTTTACGGCGTTATTTTATTTTATCGGGCAATAGGAGAAGATCACAATGATAGACGCTATAAATCTATATAAGAAATTTGGAGATAGCCAGGTACTAAAAGGCGTGAACCTGACTATTGACGCGGGCATAACACAGGTAATAATCGGCCGCTCAGGATGTGGCAAGAGCGTTTTATTGAAGAATATTATAGGCCTACTAAAACCTGAATCAGGGCAGGTCATAATTGATGGGCAGGATGTGACCAAGATGACAGGTAAGGCACTCAGTGCGTTGAGAATGACATTTGGTATGCTCTTTCAGGGCGCGGCACTCTTTGATTCGCTTACAGTAGCTGAAAATGTCGGTTTTAATCTTATTGAGCATACGGATCTTGATTCTCAGACAATAGCAAAGAGGATCAAGGAAGCGCTTTCGCTAGTAGGACTATACAATATTGAGGGTCTTATGCCGAGTGAGCTTTCAGGCGGCATGCGAAAGAGGGTAGGCCTTGCCAGGGCTATCGCCATGCAGCCTAAGATAATACTTTATGATGAGCCCACAACAGGCGTAGACCCTATTATGGCAGATGCTGTTAATGAGTTGATAATCAGGCTTCATGATAAGCTTAAGGTTACTTCTATTGTAGTTACACATGACATGATCAGCGCTTATAAGGTCGGCAGCAGGATAGCCATGCTCTATGACGGAAAAATAGTTGAGGAAGGCAGCCCTGACCAGATAAAGAACACTACAAACCCTATAGTAAAACAGTTTATAACAGGCGCCGCAAAGGGGCCTATTACCGAAGGTGAGAGTTTTAATCAAAGCGTACTAATTTAAAGAGGAGGTAGCATGAAATCCATGGAGTTTGATATTAAGATAGGTTTGTTTATATCTGTTGGGCTTATCCTGCTTACGATTATAACATTTTCCATAAACGATTTCTTTTTTAAGCCGGGATATAATATAAACGCAATCTTAGGTTTCGCTAATGGTGTTAAGAAATCAGCTCCTGTAAGACTAGCTGGTATCGAGGTCGGAGAGGTAAAGGAGGCGGGGGTATTTAAGGATGCTAATGGTAAGACGATGGTCAAGCTCAAGCTTTGGCTTACCAGTGACGCTAAGGTTGAAAAAGACGCGCAGATGATTATTAATACCTTAGGTCTTATCGGGGAGAAGTATGTAGAGATCATTCCCGGTACTCCGGGAACCCCGTTTCTGGAAAATGGAGATGATATTGTAGGGTATGATTCTGTATCCGTTGAGCAGATAACAAAGAAGGGTTATGGCATCGCGTTAAAGCTTGAGAAGGCTATTGATTCAATAGATGAGATACTAAAACAGGTAAAGAGCGGTGACGGAACAGTTGGCAGGCTGATATATGACAACACACTTTATAATGATGTAGAGGCTATTATAAAAGATATAAAGGCCCATCCATGGAAGCTAATAGGCGGACCCAAGCGCGCAAGAACAAAGACAGAGGATGTAGAAGTAGAATCTGTAAGCAGTAATTTCGGGCCCTCTTAATTTTCGTTGTGTGTCGTGCGTATTGAGTATTGCGTAAAATTCTTAATGCAATACGTATCACCCCGTAAAGTTTTTTCGAAGCAACGGGGCAGGCGCAGCACGCAATACGATATACACAATACGAGATACTAACTATGCAGACAAGAACAGTTTTTATATGCCAGAATTGCGGATCTCAAAGCCCAAAATGGCTTGGTAGATGTCCAGAGTGCGATGAATGGAACTCTTTTACAGAGGAATCCTCGCGCGAGGGTAGTGATAAAGGGGCTAGATCTATAATAGCGGATATCGTATCATCTGATCTGCCAAAAAAGCTCTCTGCTATTGAGCAGAACGACCTTTTAAGAACAGATACGGGTATAGGCGAATTAGATCGTGTATTAGGAGGGGGACTTGTAAAAGGTAGTGCCATACTCGTAGGTGGTGAGCCTGGTATAGGAAAATCTACTTTAATGCTACAGGCAGCGAACATAATAAGTAAAGAAAGGAGGGTGCTTTATGTAAGCGGAGAGGAGTCTTTGAGTCAGATAAAACTTCGCGCCCAAAGGCTGGGGCTTTCTTCAGAGAACCTATATATTGTTAACGAGACTGATCTTGTACGTATAATAGGACACATAAAAGAGATAAAGCCCTATATGGCGGTTATAGATTCTATACAGACGACATATTGTCCACATTTTTCACAAAACGCCGGTACTGTTACCCAAATAAAAGAGTCTGCCGGCATGTTGACAGTGCTGGCTAAATCCAGCGGCGTTTCAGTCTTTATGATAGGCCATATTACTAAAGAAGGTGCTATAGCGGGTCCGAAGGTTCTTGAGCATATAGTGGATTCTGTAATATATTTTGAAGGACAAAAGGAATCGCCATTTCGTATTCTAAGAGCTATAAAAAATCGTTTTGGCGCGACAGATGAAGTGGGAATATTTTCCATGGAAGAAGATGGCTTAAAAGAGGTCAGAGATACTTCGGGTATCTTTATTCAGCACAAGGATAATCCTTTGCCAGGCTCATCTATAGCAGCCGTTATAGAAGGGACCAGGCCTTTCTTAGTAGAGATACAGGCACTTGTTACGGCCTCGGGTTTTGGTATGGCAAGACAGCGTTCTATGGGTTTTGACTTAAATAGAATGATATTACTTATAGCCGGGTTGCAGAAAAATATCGGCCTGAACCTTGCTAACCAGGATATATATTTGAATGTAGCTGGCGGTGTCAGGGTTAATGGGCCCGCGTCTGATCTTGCTGTATCCGTTGCCATAGCTTCAAGTTTCAAGAATGCCCTTGTGCGTCAGGATACAGTTATTATGGGGGAGGTAGGCCTGACATCTGAAGTACGTGGAATATCTCAGCCCGGGGCGAGGGTCAATGAGGCAAAGAGGCTAGGCTATAAGAGATGCATTGTTCCCGCGTCTGATTATAAGAGCTTAAAGAATGTAAAGGGGATTGACCTAATAGCTGTTGATAATGTTTCACAGGCATTTGAAGAATTATTTATATAAAAGGTAAAGATAAATATTAAATTAAAAAAAATATTAAGGATTAAGTATTAAGGATTAAATTATAAGTTATTAGTTAAATAAGATCAAAATTTAATTTACAACTTAATTCCTACAACTTAATTCTAAAATCTTTTTCTTTACCTCTACCTTCACCTATTCATAAGGAGAGTACACAATGACATTAGTTTTTATTAGATCATTTTTTGTAATTATAAGTACAATAGTAGGGTATCAGATAGGTATATTGTTAACAGTATTTAACCCCTATTGGCCGCTATCAGCAGCGGCGATAGGTTTTTTAGTATCGCTAATAATTATATTAGCGGAATTCAGTATGAGAAAGGTATCCTTAAGCGGGCTTTCCGCGGGTGTCTTCGGCCTTATTTTCGGACTGTTAATGGCGAAGCTTATAACAGATTCTTTCATTCTGCAGTCAATAAACCAGATGAATGAGACGCTTGCGCTGGTTATGCAGGTAGTGCTTACACTGATTTTTTGTTATTTCGGCATGACACTTGCGGTAAGAGGCAAGGACGAGTTTAACCTTATTATACCATATGTAAAATTTACCAGGCAGGATAGACGAGACGATATAACGATTATCGATACAAGCGTTATAATAGATGGCAGGATAGTTGATCTTTGTGAAACCGGATTTATCGGAGGAAGATTTATTGTGCCACGTTTTGTATTGAGAGAGTTGCAGCAGATAGCGGATTCTTCGGATTCATTGAAGCGTAATCGCGGACGCAGAGGCCTTGACATACTCAATAAGATGCAAAAAAATAATCATATGGATGTCAAGATACACGAGGAAGATTTTGCCGATATAATTGAGACAGATGCCAAACTGGTAAAGTTGGCAAAATTGTTAAGCGGACGTGTCTTTACAAATGATTACAACCTTAACAAAGTAGCTGAATTGCAGGGCGTGCAGGTACTTAATATTAATGAGCTAAGCAACGCACTAAAGCCTGTTATGCTTCCGGGTGAAGTGGTAGAGGTGAAGGTTGTAAAAGAGGGCAAAGAGCAGAATCAGGGCATAGGTTATCTTGATGACGGAACAATGATCGTAGTCGAAGGCGGAAGGCAGCTTATCGGCCAGAGAAAGCAAGTGGCGGTAACCAGTATCTTGCAGACCGCGGCAGGGCGTATGATATTCGCAAAAGCCACTAACGGCAACGGTAAATAGCGTAAGGTGAAGGTGAAGGTGAAGGTAAAGATAAAAGTAGCAGCGATAGTGCCTTCCGCAGGCACTGGGACAAGGATGTGCTCAGGAATCGAGAAGCCTTTTATCAAGCTCTTCGGTAGAGAGCTAATATTGTATTCACTGATAGCCCTTGAGAAATCTGAGCTTATCACAGAAATAATAATTTCAGCATCAAAAAATAGCATATCAAAAATAGAGAGACTGGTCAGGAGAGAGGGACTTAGGAAGGTAAAAGGTGTTGTTTGTGGTGGTGCCCACCGCGCAGGCTCAGTAAAAAAAGGCCTTTTACATACAAGTGCGGATATAGATTTAGTACTAGTGCATGATTGCGCGCGTCCTTTTCTGACGGCTGGTATGATAAGAGGTTCTCTTGACGCGGCAAAGAGATACGGTGTGTCTCTTTGTGCAGTTAGGGTAAAACCGACCATAAAAGAGGTAGATGCGAAAGGTTTTGTTAAAAAGACGCTTAATAGGCAGCTTTTATGGGAGGCGCAAACCCCGCAGTCATTTAAGAAGGCAATGCTAGAGAATTCTTATAAAATATTAAATAGAAGTTATAGCCGGTTTACAGATGATGTAGCTCTTCTCGAGGCTGTAGGTAAAAGGGTAAAGATAGTAGAAGGGGACTATCGCAATATAAAGATAACTACGCCTGAGGACATAGCTGTAGCTGAGGCGATTATAAAAGGTAAAGGAAAAGGTAAGGGTAGAGGCAAAAGGCAAAAGTAAAAGGATAAAATATATAGCATTAAGTATTAAGGATTAGATTGCAAGTTATTTGAAATCTAAATTTAGATCGTAAGCTTAATACTTAATTCTTACAACTTACAACTGAAAACATGAATATACGAATAGGCATAGGATACGATATACATAAGCTTGTTAAGGGGAGAAGGCTCTTCTTAGGAGGTATTGAGATACTACATGAAAGAGGACTTCTTGGCCACTCTGATGGTGATGTACTATTACACGCTATATGCGACGCGATATTAGGCGCGTGTGGCGGTGGTGATATAGGTACTAGCTTTCCTGATACAGCAGCTGAATTTAAAGATATAAAAAGCGGTTTGCTTTTGCAGCGTGCTTATGAGTCTATGGAAGAAGAGGTAGGATGCAGGATAGTTAATATAGACGCTATTGTTATATGTGATGAACCCAGGCTTGAAGAGTACAAGCAAAGGATGAAAAAGTCAATATCTGAAATCCTGAACATAGAACAAGATCGAGTCAATATCAAGGGAAAGACTACGGAAAGAACATCCACTGATACCATATCAAGTTACGCTGTTGTTCTTGTAGAAAAAAGGTAAGGAGATAGTTATGTATATAGCATTAATATTAATAGCCGCATCTTTAGCTATAATCGCGTTTCTCTTCCGTAAAGAGCTGAAGGCTACATATGAAAGGGACCCTGCCGCTACAAACTATATTGAGGTTTTACTAACATATGCCGGTCTTCATGCGGTAATTATTTATAGGATAGCCCACTTTTTTCGCAGTATCAAGATACCTATTTTACCAAGAGTGCTATCTCAGATCGCACGTGCGCTTACAGGTATAGAGATTCACCCCGGGGCTGTTATTGGGAATGGTTTTTTTATAGATCACGGTACAGGCGTGGTAATAGGTGAAACAGCAGTCATCGGCGATAATGTTACTATCTTTCAGGGCGTTACTCTTGGTGGAACAGGAAAAGAGCGTGGTAAGCGCCATCCTGATATAGGTAATAATGTTGTTGTAGGCACTGGCGCTAAGATACTCGGTAATATTTTAATAGGAGATAATTCGTATATCGGTGCAAACGCGGTCGTATTAAATGATGTGCCGCCAAACTCTACAGTGGTAGGCGTGCCAGGCAGGGTAACTAAGCAGGATGGTAGAAAGATAGATAAGACATTAGATCATACGCATGTGCTAGATCCTATTAAGCAGTCTATGGAGGCTCTTGAGAAGAGAATAAAGGATCTTGAAAACAGGCAGGGATAAAATCTTGCTTGTTTCTAAGGTAAGGAATCAAGCAAATTTAAATCCTAGCTACCAAAAAATCTAAAGATGGCATTATGAAAATATACAATTCGTTGACAAAAAAGAAAGAGGAATTCACGCCTATAAATCCAGGTGTAATAAATATTTATACCTGCGGCGTTACTGTTTATGACGATTGCCATATCGGTCACGCACGGAGTTTGTATATATTCGATGTTATGAGACGATACCTGGAGCACAGAGATTACAAGGTTAATTTTGTGCGTAACATAACAGATATCGACGATAAGATAATCAATCGCGCGAATGAGCTTAGCATAGACTGGAGAGAGCTCGTAGATAAATACATAGCAAGTTATAAAGATGACCTTGAGAGCCTCGGCATAAGAGAAGGGCTCCTTGACAAAGATGGTGAAGAGCCCAGGGCGACAAAGAACATTCCTGAGATGATAAGTTACATAGCAGAGCTTATCGACAAGGGCTACGCGTATGAGGCGGACGGAGATGTGTATTTTGATGTCCGTAAATTTAAAGAGTATGGTAAATTATCAGGCCAGGACATAGATAAGGTTCGCGAAGGAGCAAGGATATCACCCGGTGAGAAGAAGAAGGACGCGCTTGATTTCGCGTTATGGAAAAGATCAAAAGAAAATGAACCTTGGTGGGAGAGTCCATGGTCAAAGGGTAGACCGGGTTGGCACATAGAGTGCTCTGTAATGAGCCAGAGGTTTTTAAACTCTGATACCTTGGATATACATGCTGGTGGAAGGGATCTCATATTCCCCCATCATGAAAACGAGGTTGCTCAGGCTCAAGCTAAGACAGGCAAGACTTTTGCTAATTACTGGATACATCACGGACTCCTAACAATAGATGCTCAAAAGATGTCAAAGTCTATGGGCAATTTTATAACGATAAAGGATGCTTTGAAAAGCTTGCCTGATAGCAACGCGTCAGATATATTAAAACTCTTATTTTTAAATGTGCATTATTCAAACCCTCTGGACTATTCAAAGGATAACATTGAAGAGGCAAAAACCCTTATGAAGTGGATGGTAGAAGCGCTTGATGGTGAATATAAAAAAAACGATAACCTGCCATCAGAGCATAAGGATTACATAAATACGCAGATCCAACTTTTCGAGCAAGCTATGGAAAATGATTTTAATATGCCGCAGGCGCGTGCCGTTTTGTTTGATCTGGTACGTTTTTGCAATAGGGTATCGGATAAAAATGCTGTGATACACGCCCGTTATATTATCCGTGAATTAGGCGGTAATATCTTTGGACTGTCATTTAATGAACATGATTCCCATGACCGTAAATGGGGTAGCCAAAGCGCGGCTAATGTTATGAAAGACGCGGAGATAGAGGCAAAGATATCCGAGCGTGAAAAGTGGAAAAAACAAAAAAAATATGAAGAGGCAGATAAGATTAGAAAAGAACTTGAAGACAATGGTATTATGCTTCAAGATACTTCAGAGGGGACAGGATGGCAGCCGATCTAAAAAATGGATTACTAATTACGCTTGAAGGCCCGGAGGGAAGCGGTAAGTCTACTCAATCAGGGATGCTCGCGAAATTTTTAAGGAAAAAGGGGCATAAGGTAATACATATATGGGATCCCGGAAGTACAAAATTTGGTGAAGCCATAAGAGAGATACTGCTTAGTCCCGGTAGAAAGTTTTCAAGCAAGGCAGAGACCATGCTCTACCTTGGGGCGAGAGCACAGCTGGTAGATGAGAAGATTATACCCGCTCTCAGGCAGAATAAGATAGTGATATGCGATAGGTTCATTGACGCGACAGTATGCTACCAGGGCTATGGCTTGGGCGTTGATATAAAACAGATAAATAGATTTAATGATTTTGTCACCAAGTCTATAATACCTGATATAACACTTTTTCTTGATATTGATGTTAAAAAGGGTCTAAAGAGATCTAAGAATGTTAAAGGTTATTCTGATAGGATAGAAAAGAGGGGGAATTGTTTTCACACTAAGGTAAGAGACGGGTATATAAAACTACTGAAGAAATTCCCTAACAGGATAAAGAGAATATCAATAGACGACAATAACAAAGAAGTGGTTCAGGTGATCATAAGGAGAATAGTATCTGATGCCATTGAGTGAAATTAAGTCCCAGGAAAGGGCTACAGATATTCTTAAGGCAAGCGTATCAGAAAAAAAAATCGCGCATGCCTATCTTTTTATAGGTCCTGACGGAGTAGGTAAGCATTCAGCGGCTATAGAGTTCGCTAAATTGGTTAACTGTGCTCTCAAAAAAAATGATAATTGTGGAAAATGCGCCTCATGTACAAAGATAAAAAATACTACACATCCGGACATTTTTATTATATCCGCAGAAGAGGGCCAGCGGATTATACCCATTGACAAGATACGAGAGCTTTCATCAAGGTTATCCCTAAAACCATTTGAGGCGAGATACAGGGTAGCTATAATAGATGCGCAAAGCTTAAACGAAGAGTCATCGAACGCGCTCCTAAAGACATTAGAAGAGCCCGGTCCGGACATGGTCTTTATTCTCATAGCTGTTAATGCAAGCGCCTTATCTGATACTATAGTCTCCAGGTGCCAGGTAGTCAGGTTTCGCCCGCTTAGTAGACACGATGTGATAGGCATCTTAAGGGCAGATTTTGATTTTGATGAAAAAGAGGCTGGTTTTTTAGCTGATTTGTCGGGTCTGAATATTAAAAAGGCCTTATTACTTAAAACACAAGACGCTCTTTTGTTAAAAAACTCGATTTTAGATGAGTTTATCTCTGACGTGGTTGTGCCAGAAACCGGTAATCAATCCATGATAAATCTGGACAGAGATATGCAGTTGGACTCGATGGATATCCTCCTCTCTTTTTATAGAGATGCGCTTGTTTATAAATATACCGGTGATGTCAGTATGATTATGAATATGGACAGACAAAGCGAGGTATTAGAATTCGCGAAAAGAGAAGACGAACAAAGCCTTAACACGGCTATAGATTATATCAGAGAGGCCAAGGTATCGCTTGAGGCGAATGTTAATTCCAAGCTCGCTGTGAAATTGCTACAGGAGCGGTTGGCACCCGCAGTATAAGGGCTTGTTAAATAAAGGGGTAAAAATGATTAAGGTTGTCGAGATAAAGCAACGTGAAGGCGGAAACACTACCCACTATATATCCGGAGATTTTTCTTTTTCTGCCGGTGATTATGTTATCGTTGAGTCAGACAGGGGATTAGATTATGGGGAAGTGCTTTCGGGCGAAGAGGTAATACTTGAT
>Ga0307929_1001176_pt1 | contig 21338 bp, 11 predicted proteins | sample AceLakmetage1330_FD_203160 | JGI IMG/M metagenome (GOLD analysis project Ga0307929, IMG submission 203160) | Saline water microbial communities from Ace Lake, Antarctica - #1330 | ecosystem: Environmental > Aquatic > Non-marine Saline and Alkaline > Saline | place: Antarctica: Ace Lake...
GGTAATGCTGCCTCCGGCAGGATCGGCGAGTGCAGAGGAGTGCGATTAGGATCGGCGACGCTGACTTTCATGTCCGAAGCCCCTCCCGCAACTCGAAGATTTCCTAATTTGGAACCGCTGAACGCATACCGATCAGGCTCCACGGCGCCACCGGGGTGCGATATTCTGACAATGAGTCGCTGACCTTTGGCGTTCCGTTTGCAGACGGAGTTCTCCCGGCAGGCGCATCGGTGCGCGCCGTGACCGGCAACGGCCGCGACATTCCCATCCAGACTGATTGCATGACGACGTGGCACAAAGATCTGCGCTTCGTCAAGTGGCTGCTCGTGGACATGCAGGCGGATGCCGCCGGAGATGGGGAGACGGCGTGGTTGGAATACGCACCGGCAGACGGACCAGCGCCAGAAGCGAAGTCGCGGATCACAACAACCGAAACCGACGGCGTCCTGACGATCGACACCGGCGCAATGCGGCTGCTCCTGCGCACGAACTTCGACCTGTGGCGGCATCGCGAATCGAACTCTGTCTTCGCCGGCTGCCAGGTCAAGGCGGCTGACGGCTGGCGCGACGTTTTGCACGGCGCAGGGGTCCTGCTCTACATGAAGGATCAGCATGGCAATCACTACGACTCCCTTGGGGTCAGCCCCGCGCCCCAGGTTACCATTGAGGAGCAAGGTCCGCTGCGCGTCTGCGTTCGTATTGACGGCCATCTCACATCGACCCAGGGCATCCGTTTCTGTCCGTACCGGTTGCGGATTCACCTTTACGCAGGCAAAACCGATCTGCGAATTTTCCACACCTTTGTCTTTGACCAGGACCCGACGCGGGTGGAACTGGCCGCTATCGGGATGCGGGTGCTGGCGCATCCGGGTGACAGGGCGCGCGCGGCAGTCGGCGCCGAAGGCGCGGATGCGCACGGGAGCGACAACTGGCGCACCCTATCACTTCTGCAATCGGACGATCGCCACTACGAGTCACGCCTCGACGACATGCCGTTCGGTGCAGGCAAGCGCTCCCCGGGTTGGGCAGCGCTCGGTGGCAGCGACGCCGGACTGGTCGCGGTCATCCGCGACGGCTGGCAGGAATATCCCAAGGGCTTTCGCCTCGGCGGTGATGAACTGGACGTGCAGATTTGGCCGGAAGGCCACGCGCAACCTCTCTCATTCTTGACCCCGTTCCGGGAGCCGGCAATCCGTTTCAGCGACAAGCCCGATGAGGCCGAGATCAAGCGTGTGCTGGCCGAGCACCCGACGGCGCCACTGCATTTGAGAAGCTCCGGCAGTCTGGAGGATATACGCTGGGTCGAAGACATGGTCGAACGCCACGCGCCAGACCGAGCCAAGTCCTATGTCAACACGGGCACGGACAACGGCATTGGCGCTGCCAAAACCACTGAGGTGTTGTTGCGGTTTGCGGCCAGTCCAATTGAAAACGATGCCGCGGCCGCTTTTGCCGCTACAGTGCAAGAACCGCTGACCGCTGTAGTCGATCCGGTGTATCTCTGCGGAACCGAAGCACTCGGGCATTTTCTGCCGGCCGGCGACTCGCGCTTCAAGAACGCGGACGCGTTCCTGGACGACGGCCACTTCGAATTCTGCGTCAGCGACCCGGTGGAGCGATCCCGGCTCTACGGCATGATGCGATTCGGCAACCTGATCTGCCTGCACGGCGGCGTGCCAGACAAGGTTTACCAGCTTTACAAGGATTCCGAGCCGGAGAAAGCGCTGCGCTACTTCGGGCCTTTCAACAACGAGGCCTGCGATCAAATCCTTGCCGTTTGGGCCTACTTCTTTCGAACAGGAAACCCCCGATATTTGCGCTTTGCGCAACTCGCTTCCCGTGCGACCGCCGACGTCGGTTTTGTCCACGCCTACCCCAACGACCCCGATCGGGTCGGCGTCATGCACTATCACAATGCGCACCAATGGAGCGGTGTTCTCTGCCGTTCGCATTCCATTGTTGGCGGGATCATGGCGGACTACTACCTGACCGGCAACCGCCGCCTTCTGGACGTGGCCTTGGAAGCCGCCGATCAGGTGGTTCGCGTGCAGAATCCAGCCGGCATACTGAACTGCTTCTACGGATGCGAAATGGTCCGCGAATTCACCGGGCCCCTGTCGATCCTCATCGAGGCTTACCAGTCCACCTGGCAGGAACGTTACGGCGCCTTGGCCGAGCGATCCCTGTGCTGGCTGCTGCGCACCGTCCGCACCCCCGGTCGGATGCCGCAAAGCGTCTTCACGGTAGGCCCGCGCGGCGATGAGGCCATCGTTTATGCGGACGGCTACCCGGAGATACATTTCGGCAACGCCTACGACGTCTATGCCGTCGCGCTGCGGCTGTTTCCGTCGAAAGAGCTCAAGTCGTTCCTCGTAGCGAAGGCGGACTACTGGATCTGGCAATACCCGCGCGGCGGCGGGATCAGCGCCGTCGTCGGCTTGGCCTATGATATCACCGGCAACTCGGATTACGCCGCCTGCCTTATGGACAGCATCTCCGGGCTTGCGCCAGCCGATCCGGCAACCCGGAGCAATGAAATTCGCCATTTCGGCACATATAATTGCAGTCTCGGGCTTTCCCGGTTGATGAAGACCGTAGCGTTGGCCATGGACCAGGATCCAGAGGGCTTCGCCGAACATGTAAAGGACTGGAGGGAGCGGCGGGACAAACTACCTGACCGCACCCTTGATCCGCGCCCGTTTCAGGCGGGCGAAACGCACCTTGGAAGGATCGGGACGGAGCCATTCCGGAGACTTGACGGAAAGGCAGACACGCACCCCCAGAGAAACGATGACCGAAATGATAAAGAACCCTCTTGACGATCCGCTGAAGGCATTGTACGAGTCGATCGAATCCACAATCGTGACTGGCGTAACTCTTCTTGCACAGCGTGTCCAGGCGACTTATCTCCTTTTGACAAGATCCACATACAAAGGGCCAACCCACACATGCTTATCCAGGCATGTTACCGGACGGACGCTTCGTTGTCTTCCAATCCAATTTTCCCGGTAAAGCGCAAGTGCATGTGGCGTACGATTTCAAATATCCGGAAGATGACGATTAATTGCAACAAACTCACATTTTGCAGTTGGCAAGTTTGCCGCAGATCGGGGATCCCGATTTGCTAATCTCGGCAGGGTTCGTCGGGAAGGGATCGTCGGGATGCGGTGCAATCGCCAATCTCTTCGGATTTCCCGCCAGAGGCGGACCTGCCTAAGGAATGGCCTACCTGAGGCGGAAAACGCAAATTCTGGGATTAAGTATAAAGTATCAGGTATGAAGTGTCAGGAGTCCGAAATACTCTTGCGAACGTGAAGTTATTAATGCTTGTGAAGAGTCGGATTGCCCCAGATAGGAAAAGCCAGTTTGTCTGTACTTCCATCGGTAATCACCTTCAAGCTAAGTTTACGACACTTGGATATGTCTACTTCGATGGGCATGGCTTCTTTTGTCGAATGCAGCCATTTTGACTGGAATAAGTTCTGTCCGTCGTCGGAGACAAGAAAATATACAGCCGGCTGTTTTTTTACTTTGGCATGCAATCCCACTGTGGCTGTAAAACTGTGGAACACATTCTTGGGCAAATGATAAGTAATTGTTGACTCAAGTAGCATTCCTTTGATCGGCAAAGCATGAGGAATGGGGCAGATGCCGTCGACTTTGCGCATCTTTCCGTCTTTTAAAAGAGTAAATGCCTCAGCGCTGCCATAAAGATGCGGGGTCACATAGTTAATCAAGGGACGATTTCCGTAATTAAATTCCACATCCCAATCATGTGGTTCAATGTCTATTAATCTGCAGTCAGCAAGACGCAGGGAATCGCGGCTGGGAATTTGAGAATCTGCAATAGCCTTGACGCTCATGATGAAATCAGAAAAGCACTCTGCGGATTCACGCACGACAGCGTTAAAAGTCCGCGTAGCCAAGTGATTCCGACGACGATAGATCGCTTGCAACATAGGAAAAATAGCGGCGATACTGCGCTTTTGCAGACGGCAGAGATCGCCTTCCAACCGGAATTGCAACTCGGCTTTGCTTTTTCCAAGAATCTGTCCTTTCCTTCCAGTTCGTTTAACATCCGTGTCTATACCCTCAACCATGAAATGGAAGTTGCTGTTTGCCATATCGGCCGGTGGTGGTAGCAGACGATGGGCGTCAAATTCGTAATAGTGCGCCGGTTCAGCAAAGTCGCCCAAGTAGTGGGAAAAAACGCCTGCAAATTTGGCTGCTTCTTTATTGTTACCCCGTCGCAGTTCTTCCACTGTATGACGTATATAGAAAGCTGTATCCGGCAAAAAGTCACGGGGGAGGCGTTGAGGTATTTCAAAGTTATACTTTAGATGTTTAGGGAAAAAACGGCCCCAAGCCCCGCGTTTGTTTTGTAATAAATCAAGGGCGTATTTATCAGGATCACCACGGGTAGAAAGAACATCCTCGCGTAGTGTGGACCAGAATTCCCCAATTTCACCTGGAACTGCGGTAATACCTGCGTTTACAATGGCTGTATGGCCGTCATTTTTCACAATTTATATCCTTAATTTAAACAAGGTTCTGTAAAAAAAATTTAATATTCTTTAATATTAATGTCAATATTTTTTAATTAAATGTCAACGCAATTTAGAAATCTCCTCTTTTTTATTCTCATGGCTGACGTAACGGGGTGAGACGTGCTTCAATCTCACTGACATGGCGGCCAACACCTCCTCCGGATCCAGTCGTTCAAGGATGTTCCGCAATCCCTTTTCGAACAGCCTCTCACTACTCCGGTGCATCACCCCAATCGGGCACATCAAGCGTCTCTCCATCTTTGAGAGCGGACTGGTGTGCCATCACCCCCATCACCATGTACCGAGCAGCTTCCCAGATGTTAATCAGAGGCTGCCGGTTGTTGGCGATGGCATCCACGAACTCGTTCACGAGATAGGGGTGTGAACCGCCGTGTCCCTTCGGGTTAAAATCGAGGTTTTGCATATCGTCCTCATTGACATCCTGATGCATCGCCCGTTTGAACGCCGCTTCGACTTCGGGGGGAAGCGAATCAAACATATCTCCAGGGGTCAGATCAACACGGGTGGGACGGTTGAGGTGGTCATAGTCTACAGGATCAAAGCCCGGCCGTTCGATCTCGAAGAAGCGGTTTTCCGAGAAGGTTCCGCGGGATCCCATAATGCGAAATGTCTCAGTATCATCACCAAGACAGCCCGGCGTTTCACGCGTCTCGGCAATGCGCACGGTAGCGCCATTGCTCATTTTGTACAGCGCCACTTCATTGCTGAACGCATAGCTGTCGAAAAAAGGATCATGATTCCTGTTCGCGTAACCATAGGCTGTAACCTTCACGGCATGGGCATTCATGACACTAACCGGACCACTCGTTGAATGCGTCGGGTAATGCATGGGGCCGCCAAGGCAACCGCGTTGGCGATAGGATTCCAGCAGTGCCGCCGATTCACGGCCAGCCTTGTTGCCGCGTCGACTTCGGGCAACCTCACGCAGGTTGCACATCGAGTCAACATCATGGCAATACTCACCTTCGGCATAGACAAAGTCCCCAAATCGGCCTTCGGCCGCCATGTGTCTGCAATATTGGGTTTGCGGATGAAAGAACGTCGTTTCCCCAAGCATGTAAGACTTTCCTGTACGTGCGCTGGTCTCCACGAGCTTATCAATCCAGTCCAGCGTTTCGGCATCATCGGGAATTGAAATAATGGGAACCGCACTATAGACATGTTTTCCTGATTCCATCGCCTGGATGCACTGCGGCGCATGTAGCCACGGCTGCGTAATAATCACAAGAGCATCCAGATCGGCCTTGCAAATGTCGTTGAGAGACTCGTATGCATCCTTCGGGGTGAATTTATCCTGAAAGAAAGTCGATTCCGCAAAACGCGCAATCCGGCTCGGCTCCATGTCGCACAGGGCCACCCTGTCAACGAGTGGATGGCTCTTGAAAAGATCCGCAAACGCCGCCCCAAAACTACCAAGCCCCACCAAACCTAAACTGATTCCCATAGTCTAATCCCTCCTTGTTTCTTGTTTCCAAACCGTTACATATGGTGAACTCAATTATGGTCCTAAGATCTGCTTAACGACCCGAAAAAACAGAGAACACATCGAACTCCACGCCTTCGTCGGACACAAATCAACAGTAAGCGCCTGCGATTGGCTGTTCAGTGAAGTCGCGAACCAAGACCAATACGTGGTTGTCTCCACAAAGCGTGACACGCCCTTCAAACCATCGGGGTTGATCCCTCCAGCAATGCTTGGGCGTGGCGTGCATAGTGACCATGCAGATCCTTGCTATACGCCTCGAGAACAGAACGGGCCTTGCCATTTGGGTCGCCACAGGCAAACAAACCACGGGCAAGCAGCAACTCGGTAAGCTGGCGGTTACGTTCGGCCGTTTCGGCACCACCGTCCGGCGATTCGTTCACGATCGACGCCATGTCGCCGCGCGCATTTCCAGCAACGTGCGCGAGCATCCGCTCGAACATAGGGGCAGCCTCCGGCGTCGATAAGTTTTCGAAGCCCAATGTCAAACCACGGTAGTGCGAAAAGGCAGCGTCAAAACCAAGCGTGTTGAGTTTCCGCAACATCACGGGGAGCGCTTTCGGATTCCCAGTAAACCCCATAGCAGCCAACATGCTATCAATTGCACTCAGGCTAAAGCCATACTGCATCAGCCCCTTGAAATTCCAGCCCTCGTCCCACTCCCTACCGTCTACAGTCGCCATCAACAGATCGAGACCTGTGTCATCCCCCATCAGCGCAAGGACATGCGCAATGCGCAACTTGCGATCCGCATCGGCCTCGACCACATAGGCCTCACGCAATAGCGGCATGCTGATTGCGGGGTGAGCAAAGATGACCGACAGCCCGGCGTGATCATCGCACCCGTCCCGTACGGCAGCGCCCACGGCTTCATGCGAAAGCGGAAACGAGTCCTCGTGTTCAAGAACGTCCGCATCAAGCAGGTCAATATCCACGAGGTGTCGCTGCAGAGCCCGGATGTCAATCTCGCGCAGCCCCGTTCCCGCCTCTGCCGCCATCGCAGCGGCACGCCCAGCCGCATAGCCCTGATTCTGAACATCGGCCTGCATGCGAATCACCGGCAGCGAGTCACGGTGCGCGCTGACGCCCAGGCCGGTTACGAGAACACCTTCGATTCCGACCGGCAACAGACAGCGCAATGGCACATGTGCCCGCAACTCACCACGGCCCGGCGGCTTGGCCATGAAGACAGGGTGAATCGTGAATCCGTGTGTGTCAAAATCGCTCTGGGCAGTAGTCACCGTATCCGGGTAGGTTCGCTCGGAGAGAAAATCAACGGGGTCAAGCGACAGCTCACCGCGAATCTGCTGACGTTGACGCGAATCGATGATCTGAGACAGGTCAAACCAATCGTGGAACTTCTTGCGTGCCACGGCAAATGTGCGCGTTATGTCGAGTACGTCGGTGTCGTCAACGAAGGTGTAGTCGGTGTTGACATAGTGATCGCTTGGATTGAGCGGCGAGAGTCCGCAGCCCTGCACAGCAATGTGCGCTTTTGAAATGTTGATCATTTCGGCTCCCGCAGCCGCAGCAACATCGCCGTTGCCCGTGCAATCCACGACAGCGCCCGCTTTCACGAGCCCGTGGCCGTAGGGAGTGGCAACCACAGCACCGCAGACCTGATTGCTATCCATTGCTACCGCCACCACCATCGACCCAAACCATACCTGTGTACCTACGGCATCACTTTCACGAAGATACCAATGCTTCTTCCATTCTGTGTTCCAGGAGTTGGATGGAAAGTCGACCTCAGGTTTCGGCCCCAGCGTCTGCAAAGCATGGTCAATCTCGGTCGAGAAACCAACCCGGTTGCCGTGATAGTAAGCCGCGATACGGCCTTCGGTACCCACGCCTCCGAGGCTGCTCGAGAATTCAACCACCAGCGCGGATGCCCCGGCGCGGCCCGCAGCAATGCCGGCTGGTGCCCCGGCAGTCCCACCGCCGGCGACCAGCACATCCACCTCACCCAGTACAGGCAGACGGTTCAGATCGAAGGGGATGGTCTTGGCACCGCGCAAGCGGAAGTAGCGATCACGACGCACCACATCAGAGCCTGTCACGGAATCGCAATCCCCACCATCGACAGCTACGGCACCCACCGTGCGAACGTCGAGTGACGCAGCGTAATCGCCCAATCTCTGTCCCAGGGCCATCAAGGCACTAGGCTGCGCCAGCATCTGGGCGACCTCGTCGCTGACATCGGCGCACGGTCCGAGAACGTAGACGCTCGTCGCCCCACAACGCATGGCAGCCAAATCGAACTCACCCGCACCGCACCACATCTCAGCGCAATGCCCCCCGCTATCCAGTCGATCAGACCACGCCAATTCAGGCCGGTCAGAGGAAAAGAGCTGACCGGGATACCAGCTCACCAAGCGAGCCTCGACATCAGCCGCGGCAATTGAAGCGGGAGTCGCGTCAGCAAGGGCGGTCACCAGTCGTGACTCACGACACTCAAACTGTCGGTCCCCGACGAGGAAATAACCATCCAAACTCTCGCCAGGCAAATCATTACCATCCGAGGGAGGGTCCCCTGCCACAACACGCCGCAGCGTGTAGTCACCCGAGCGCCATGGGCGAAACGAGGCCTCATCCAGGAACCGCGCAAAAAGGGCACGTTCGCTGGCATCAATGATCACCGGTGCCACAACAGCCTGGAACCCCGAGCGATCGCCCAGGATCGCGCCTGCGGGGAGTCCGTCCGCATCCCGTAGAACGGCAACAGGATAGGCGCCATAGATGAAATCCACGCCGGTGGAGAGCATTGCCTGTTCGAGCGTGTACTTGACATGCATCGGGGTCATCAACGGCCAACGCGTCGGCGACTCCCCGAATACAGCACAGGCCAGGGCTGTCTCGGGTGCCGTTGCCGTATTCGACCAATAGCGCATGAAGGCGCAGATGTCTTCGCCAGGATAGGCAAACTGCCCGACCACCAGCACACGTTTGCCCTCGCGTCGCGCCGCTACCGCCGCTTCCACCGCCCCGCTGCTACTACCCATAATCAGTATGTCAACTGTCTTAAAAATTGGAATATCTAGTATCATCGCTGGTTCCTCTCCTACTGCTGTTTGGTCACAAAGTAATAGAAGCATACAGCACGGTCAAGATTCCCCACGGACGAGAGCCGTTTCCCAAGAACTTAAACCCCCAGCTAGGGGTGCGGCGGGCACTTGCAGTCGAGTTCGACGAGTCGCGTGATGTCACCACGCAGATATTCCTGCAATCGTCGATCCAACTCACGGTAGCGGGCCTGCAACATACCAAAACGGGCTTGGATGGTCTCAATACCTTCCGGCTTGTTATGGCTCATCCACATACTGCGGAACGCCTCTTCCATCGCTTCCATCGAGGCCTCGACCTTACCGATGCGACGCTTCACAGCCTGCATCGCCTTGCGGTCCTTCTTGCGGTACGCCGTGAGCAGCGCCGCCGTCAGGGCATAGCGATCTGCAAACGCCTGCGCCGTGGTGGTGGCATAGCTGAAATTCCCAGTTTCATGGTTGCCCGCGTGCCGTTTCAGTTTTCGGGCTAATGCAGCAAAGCCGTCGGCAGCTTTGGTGATCTGTTGTGGGCGGTCCTTGGCCCATGAACGAATGTGGGTTTCGAAGATGGGATCGTCCCACATGTCCGGCTGAAGCCCCTCAATCCCGCCGTGAAGCTCCCCCGCCAGCAGGTGTGCCGCGTAGCTTCCGCCGCAGACCGTGGCGAAACGCCGCTCCAAGGCAGCTGCATCCGGCTCACCGTTGCCGTACGATTTGTCAGCACAGAATGCCATTCCGGCAAAAGCGGAATCGTGATCGCAATAGGCACCGTTGTCACCCCACATGGTGAAGAACAGTTCCTTCAGCTTGCTTGCATAGCAGGCATCCACACACGGCCCAGCTGTGCGGGCCGTGGTACGATGATCGTACCAGTACTTATTCCACGTCTGTATCCCCGACCCCATCAAGGGCTCTTTACCCAACTGGCGATGGCGCTCAATCCAATCCATGTAGAAGGCCTGCTCGTCGTGGTAGTAATCCCAGTAGACCAGTTCCGTCGCTGCGGGGATCTTCTGCACGACCACATCGGGAATAACGGTGTCCTTGTCATAGTAGCCACCGCTAGCGCACCCAAGGCGGAAGTACATGTCCGACCAGATCATCGGCTTCAAACCGTGCCTGCGGCAGATCTCGACAACCCTGCTAAGATGCTCATTGAAAAGATCGAACCCGTGCCGATAGCCGTATTTATCCAGATAGCGTCCTCGTCCCAAATCGTGTGTTTCATCCATCCCCACGTGGATCCGATCCGTGCGGCAGACTGACTTCCAGTGGATTACCATCTTCTCGATAAGCGCGTAGGTTGCCTCCTCTCCCACCATCATGACACTGGCCGTATCCCGCACCATGCCATAGGCACCATGCCGCAGAATCTTTTCGAGATGCCCCAGTGTCTGGATACAGGGCACAACTTGAATCTTCAGCTTGGCGGCATAAGCATCAATCGCCTTGAGCTCGGCGGCCGTGTAGGCACCGCGCTGATACCCAAAGTAGGGCTCCCCAGGCAGCTGGTAGGTGTCCTCGGTGTAAAGCATCACCATATTGTAGCCCAACAGCGCCAACTGCCGCATCCAGCGCTTCACATGCTCCACCGTCATCACCGCGTTGCGCGAGCAATCCAGCATGATGCCCAGTGTCTCAAAGGGTGTGCTTTCAGCATAGGGCCGATGCGCGGTCGCCAAACCGGCCAACAAGGCCCCCACAGCCCGCGCCGCCTGAGCCGGCGTGGAATAGCGCACCTCCGCAACCGGGCCCTCAAATGCCACCTCACATTCGCCTTCGGCAGCAGCCTTTGTAAATCGTACGGGCGTGCCTTCCCCGCTCTGTTCAATGGCATAGTGCCCGCTCAATTCCTTGAGCATGCCACGCAATTCCACTGGAGTTGTCTTCGTTTGCCAACTGATTGTCTTTGTCATGTTTCCCTTACTGTTTGTTCTAACTCTTGTCAGCACATATCCAGGTAGAAGCATCGAGACAACTCCTGCCCTCAGCATTATAGATTTTGAAATTAATCGAACTGTCCGCATTTTTGATGCGTAACAACCCCTCCATCAATCTCGAGGTCAAAACAAATGCCATTGTAGTACATGCCTTGATGACTCTTGAGTTCAGCAAACGTCAGGAAACCGAGCCCAGCGACTCGATGGCTACCCTGTATCGTTCCAGCGTATTTCTAATCTCGCTGCGTCGGTTGCGGGCCATCCACAGGTCTTCAAAGCGCCCCGCCAGGCTCTGTAGTTGTTTCTGTAATGCGCGTCGTCGCGCCGGGGTGTCGTTGCCGTTGGGGCCCAATACGGCCAACTTCTGCGCCGCACAGGCGATTGTATCCACGGCAAAGATCCAGTATGGCAGGATGCCCTGCGGGTCAGTATCTTTGCGGCGCGACTGCGCGACGAACGCCTTCCGCACCTCACGCAGCGGCACCAGTTGGGCTGAGCCACAGGCGGCGTCGAAGCGTTGTTTTCGGGAACTGATGACTCCGCGTTCTGCCACCGACATGTCGATAGGAACGTCATGGTGGAAGATCGGGTTAGCGGGGGGCGCAAACAACGCGGTCTGCCATACGCTCTGGTAGCAGGGACCACCCAGATGCGTGATGTCACCCAGTGTCACAATGGCATCAAGCAGCGCCGGATCGTCCGACTGTAGAAAGCGATGCGCGAAGCGTTGGTGGAATGTAGTCTGGTCGGCCTTCACATTCCAGCCCTGCTCGGCACCGAATAGATAGCCGTGCCAGGAGTACTCCATGAAGTTGTAGTGCCCGCCGTCACCCCAGTCCGTATTCAACAGGCCCTGCGCCCCGTACTTGGCCCCAGCGACCGCAAACCCGTGGATATTAGCCATGGCCATCGGCAGGCGAGGGAAGAGTGACACCCAGGACGAGGTACCGGGACAAGCATAGAACGGCAGGTCCGCCGCCTTGAAATCCCGAATCGCGTCAAAGGGGTGGTTGTATTCATAGCCCCAGTCGAGGACGGTCACGTCTTTAGGAATATTCTCAATCAGCTCCGGGTAGTGTCGTATGATGTCACCCCAGAACATCATCTTCTTGCCATACTTGAGGCACAACTTGCGTACCTGCTTGAGATGTCCAAGATAGACGACGCCTTTACCTTTGCGACGACATAACTCGTAGCTCTGGCCACACCCCAAATCCCAGGTCTCGTCACAACACACATTGAAACGCTTGGATCGGAACAAGGGCAAGAACTCAGAAAACAGGCTGTCGAGAAAATCGTAGATCTCGGGCACCGCAGGCGACAGCGTCCACCCCTTTGCCCCCATCTGGGCGGGCAGATCCTCTCGGGGCACCTCAAACTTTCCAACACCCCAATCCTCAGCCAGGTGACGATACTCTGGATGAGACAGTACGGTGGACAGATGGCCGAAACTCGCAAGTGATGGCAACAGCTCAATGCCACGCGCAGCGCAATACGCGTCCAGTTCGAGGATATCTTCCGCGCTAAGAGGTGAAGTCCCTTTCCCAATATTGGGATGACCGCGGAAGGCGAACGTATGCTCGATGTAAAGCTGAAGCTGGTTGATCTTGTAGCGGGCGAGTTGATCCGCCAGTTCCATGAGCCGATCCAGGTGCGGCACGCGTCCGCGACAGACATCATAGTAGACCCCACGGTCGGCGAAATCGGGCCAATCGTCGATGGTGAGACAGGGCAGGCTCCCATCAGAAACATCCTCGACAATCTGGCGCAGCGTCTGCACCCCGCAGGCCACCGCAGCGGCATCCTGACCGCAGAGCGTGATTCCTGTGGTGCGTATAGCGAGCAAATACCCGCCGGGCTTGAGCGAGGTGTCCGTGGTCAGAGTCACCTGGTCTTTGATGCCCGGTGCAGAGGCGTGAATGGTCGCGCCCCCAAAAATGTCGACCGCGACTCGTGCCACGGGGTATAGGGTTGTGTTCGCGATGCCGATCTCAAGCGTCCGCGGTCGATCAAACGTCCCCTTCAGGGCACGCAGTTTCTTGGGTTGGGGAAGTAGCGTCGGTGTCATGTTGAACTCCTTGCCTTCGTGTTGTTTGTGAGAGGGGCAGAATGGCGCGCCAAGGTCCGAATGGCAAGCAGAACCATCGTTTCGGGGCCTGTCGTAGCGTCGCTTACGCTGAATAATACTGAGATGAAACTTCATGTGATGAACCAAAGTAGGTACGGCTCTCTAGAGCGTCACGTTTCGAGGAAACCCGGGGCTGAGTTTGACGGGGGGCTGTAGGTACTGCATTCTACATGCGCATCCGCATAAATGTTTCATTCTGGAGATTTCCGCATGAGAACCATACCCGAGCCCGCCAGAAACATTCCTGTCATCGCCACCTATGATGTTCTTGTTTGTGGTGCCGGTCCTGCTGGTGTCTCCGCCGCACTCGCCGCCAGCCGTGCCGGGGCAAGGACCGGGCTGATTGAGACCTATGGCTGCCTTGGGGGCATCTGGACAACGGGTGCACTCGCATATTTCCTCGATTATGCGAACAAGTCGGGGATCATGGCTGAGATCATCGTTCGGCTTGAGGAACAGGAAGCCCGGGGACGCAACAGTGAAAGGAAGGGGACGAACACATTTGATGTGGAATCGGTAAAGGTGCTGCTTGACGACATGTGTCTCGCGGAAGGCGTTGATATCCGGTTGCATACTCGCGCCTGTGGCACCCATGTGGTGGATGGGCGTATACAGCATGTTATCACAGAATCGAAGTCCGGCCGACAGGCACTCGCGGCAAAGGTCGTGATCGACTGCACCGGGGATGGAGATGTGGCTGCACTGGCGGGGTGCGGATTTGAGCTCGGCCACCCAGACACGGGGGTTATGCAGCCGATGTCGTTAATTTGCCTCCTGACCGGCATTTCGCGCAGTGAGGCCCGCCCATTTTATCGTGAGGGGACTGAGCCGTGGTCCGAGGCTAAAGAGCGCCTGAAGGAAGCCATGGAAGCGGGGGGATTTTCGCCTTCCTACACACGCCCTTCGCTGTTTCCCGTGCGCGACAATCTCTATATCCTCATGGCTAACCATCAGTACGGAGTAGATGGAACGTGTGCGGAAGATGTGACCCGGGCAACGCTTGAAGGACGCCGGGAACTCAATAACCTGATCGATGGCCTCCGGTCAACAGGCGGGGTTTGGCAGAACATTCGGCTCGTGGCTACGGCGGGGCAGATCGGCGTGCGTGAAGGACGCCGGATTCACGGGAAATATACCGTCAGACTTGATGACATGCTCGAGGGGCGGGAACACGACGATGCTGTCTGCAAGGTGACCTTCGGTATTGATATCCACGCAACGGATCCGATAAAAGGCAAAGCCATCGAATCGCACGAGCATCGGATACGTCCCTACGACATCCCTCTCCGAGCCCTCATAGCCCGTGACGTGGAAGGAATGATGATGGCTGGACGATGCATCAGCGGCGATTTCCTCGCGCACTCCAGCTATCGGGTAACGGGCAACGCATCTGCCATAGGTGAGGCGGCAGGCCGGTACGCAGCCCGGGGCGAAATATGATGCCTTGCCTGGCGTAATATCGCCGTTAATGTCCGCACGCCACAGCCATGCTTGCTCCTTAATTTTCTTCCTTTCAGTTTCGGTCTTTTCACTACCGCGCAGTTGACTAAACCTTACCCAGAGAGGTTTACACGCCTTGCATCGCAGAATCCTGCTAAAAACGCCATTGCCATAGCGCCCCCCGCTTGGTAGCATTTCAAAAAGAACAATACATGCGGTAGCATCACAAAAATGGAGAGTCGATCATGAGACGCATTGCACTACTCACAGTAGCCTTGGCCACCATCGCAACCACGTTTGCCCACGCACATTGCCAAGTGCCATGCGGCATCTACGGAGACGCTGCTCGTTTCGAAACCATGCTTGAGCATGCCGTGACGATCACAAAAGCCATGACCGAGATCAATCGACTGGAGGCCGATTCAGCCAAAAATACCAATCAGAGCGTACGCTGGGTCAACACAAAGGAAATCCATGCACAGGCGATTCAGGACATCATCGGCGATTACTTCCTGGCACAGCGAATCAAAGAGACACAAGCAGACTATACCGAGCATCTGGTGCTTTCGCACAAAATTATCGTGTTGGCTATGAAAACAAAGCAAACAACCAATCTTGCGAATGCAGCGGCACTCACAAAAGCTATCGAAGCCTTCAAAACCCTCTACTTCGCAAAATAAGCCCGCATCGCTCAGGCCCCAAATGTCTCGCCTCCTTCTATACTGTTGATGTGCCAAAGGCACCGTATCCGAAGGAGCTCTCTGCAGAGCACGTAAGGAGAACTACCCGTGAGTCTCTACGGTTTGCTTACGCGAATGCGATAGAACCGCTTGAGGCCAGTTTCCATATCCGCGATAGACTTCCACCCACCGGTGCCAGGCAGCTCGCCTGTCATGTTTGACCACGTACCATCCACTTCCACACACCACTCAATAGTGTACAGTCGATCCGTGACCGTCATAAACCCAAGCACACACTCGGCAGCATTGGAGACGGCGATATCTTCGAACTTCAAGATAGAATTCCCATTATTCGGAAGTGTGCCTGCAATATACTCGGCGTAATCGGACATACCGTCTTCATCCGTGTCACTCAACACCCGGTCATTCAAGTTTGTGCGATCAAGACCGTTATCGTTCTCCCATCCGTCCGGCATATCGTCGCCGTCCGAGTCCACCGTCACCGTAATCGTCGCCGATGTGACGGAACCGCCATCATCATCTGTGGCCACTGCCGACAACAGAAATACGTCGGCAATCGGAGCACCCACCCATTCCACGACGGAGGTCGGTACCATGGTGGTGGTCGTGATAGGGTTCGTCACGCCGTAGTAGAAACGCACCTCGCTGACGGTTCCGTCCACATCGGAGCTAACCGCTATAAGCTGCAGATTCGTGATGATCGCCACTGTCGCCCCGTTCGTAGGAGTTAACAGACCAATCGTTGGCAAGTCGTTCACAGAGTTGACCGTCACACTGACCGTACCGGTGGCCATGCCGCCCTGTTCATCCGTTATCACATAGTCAAAGCTATCTGCGCCGTTGTAGTCTCCCACCGGCGTATAGGTAACGTTAGTCGCTCCGTTCTCCACCGCTCCATGGTTCCCTTGGGTGACCCCACTAATAGTAAGCGGATCGCCATCGCCGTCACTGTCGTTGACCAATACGTCGATCACGATAGAACCGTCTTCATCCACACTGGTGATGTCGTCGGTTGCAGTCGGAGTAGCCTGAGTTATCTCAAAGGTTTTGTCCTGAGTGCCGGTATAGTTCTCGGTACCGGTCACGGTTACCGTGGCAGTACCCACATTTGTGTTATTAGAATATGACAGAGTATAATCCGTATCTTTTGTCAGGACAGTCTCGCCGTCCTTGACCTCTGGAGTAGGTGTTTGAGCTAAGCCGTTGTAGGTAAAAGGCCCGACATCTGCAATCGTCAGTGATGAAACGTTCTTTTTCCACTGGGCGGTTACATCCACACCATCAACCGGCATCGTGCCCAGCAATTCTGGACTCCATCCTGCAAACGCGTATCCGGATTTTGTCGGAGCAGCGGGTGCCGTTACCGTTGAACCGAAGTCCTGTGTTATAGCAGTGACCGCAGAGCCTCCGTCACTGTCAAATGTGATCGTGTACTGGTTGATAGTCCACTGTGCGTACAGAGTTGTATTTGCAGTGATATTGAATGTTGCATCTGCAGCGTAAGTGGTACCACCGCCGCCGGATTGAGTATTCCAACCGGCAAAGGTGTATCCTGTCTTAACAAGACTGCCTGTATTGCCGAGAACTGTCACTGTAGCAGCTTCTTCATAGGAAGTTGGGTCAATCGGCACTGAGCCTCCAGTGCTGGTGTTTTCGTTATATGTTACAGAATATGTTAGTGTAGTTGAGTCACCGGTTATCATGACATCATCAATAGCCAGGCCGCCTCCGGTATACTGAGAACCACTTCCAGTCATTGACCAGCAGACATATACTGTGGATTGTCCATCAGCAACAGCTGAAATATCATATGTGTGTTTAGCCCATTGGGATGCAGTAGTTCCTGTCACAGAATATAGTTCTGTCCAACTTGAACCATCATTTGAAACTTCAAATTTGATGGTATAGCCAGTATAAATATATTTACTAGCATAGAACTCAAGCCCAACATTCGTGTGTCCTGAACAATCAATTGGTTGAGTTGTAAGTGTGCTGTTTTCCCAACAGGTAGTATCCAGATCAGTATCATAGATGTTTATTCCTGTATAAGCACTGGTACATTTGTTTTCGCCACTTGGAACACCGAACTCGAAAGAACCTGTTGTAGTAAATCCAGGATTTGTATTTAAATTGTTATAATAAACACACACTGGGATGACGGTAAGTTCAACCGGAACTGTAATAGGAGAGTTTCCAGCCGCGCCATCTGTTATTGTAATGTTTGCATTGTAACTACCCTCTGCCAATCCGGTAGTATTATAAGTTACAGTTAAAGTATTCTCTTCACCTGTGGAAGTTCCTGATGTCGGAGAAACTGAAAGCCAGATTTGGTTGTCACTGATTGAATAGTTGAGGGTTGCTCCTCCTGAATTACTGACTGTAAACGTTTGACTTGTGGCATTACGGCCAACTTGACAGACCGGAAACAGGGATGTTTCACTTGTGCTGATCAAAGGTGGTATTACAGTAAGGGTCACTGGAATTGTTATAGGAGAATTACCCGCCCCAGCATCTGTTATGGTAATATTTGCATTATAAGTTCCACCACTCAATCCAGAAGTAGAGTAAGTTACAGTTATAGTATCCTCTTCGCCTGTAGAAGTTCCTGATGTCGGAGAAACAGAAAGCCAAGTCTGGTCTTTGGTTATAAAGTAACCAAGAGTGTCAACTCCTACGTTACAGATAGTAAAAGTCTGGGTTGCTGCATCAGTTCCAATAGCACAAGAAGGGGTCAGAGATACCGGATTGACAGCTATATAAGGCTGGTCCATCGTAACAGTAAGATTCTCTCCCCAAAGGTTGCCAACTGCACCTTGATATGCATCTACAGAGGTGCCTGTTGTAACATTGTTAGTGGGTGCCCCGGGACAGCTGAGAGTGAATAATGTTGCAGAGGGAACTCTGGTTATTGCATATATGCCATTGCTGTCAGTGACATCAGTATATTGATTTGCCCCATCATCTGCTGTAACTGGAATACCACTTTGAGGTTCTTCGGCACCATTGACGACTCGTCCGCTGATTATTTCTCCAGTACCATTGGTGAAGATATTATAAACACAAGAAAGTACCGTATTGTAACTGTACCAATCGGTATCTAAATCAGGAATGTTATACCAAGCATCTTTAGCACCGCCCCAACCCATATTAAGGTGATGATAAAGAGTTAAAGTATTGTAGCCGTAACCGTCACATAAAATAGAATGACCACCATCTCCCGATATTCCCAGCATTACCGGTAATCCGGCATCCAGATTGGGATTGACCATTTCATTAAATCCATTTCCTTCTAATGCAGCAGGCTCATAAGTTCCTATGGCGTTACTGTAACCAAAAACATCTCTAAGGGCATCGGCAGAATCCGAAATACTCGCAGATGACCCATCAGAAGTGTAGTTCATATTTACGGTACTGCCGGCATCAACCGTCAATCTCCCGATAGCCTGTCTTTGCGCCTCAGTAGTAGAAGAATCCGGAACCAGGGGCATATCTGCCCAGACATAAGGCCCGCCTGCATCGTCTCCACCTCGAAGATAGGTTGTTATGTCCTCACCACCCTGCGCTGTGCCGCCATCAACAGTCACATCGAATGGTTGTGTATGATCTACTCCAGCAGTCGGATGTTCATGGAATCGCAGGATCTGAGCCAAAGCGGTTGCCGCGCAACCACAGTAGTAATTATAAGGGGTATAATAATTATAACAGGTTGATCCGTTTACCGTAGACTGGTTCCATCGGCTTTGCACCAGAACGTCGACCCTGATGTCATCAATTGTTGATAGGGAGGACATTAAAATCGGTTCGTCAGCAGATGCAATAGGCTCACCCTCCATAACAACGGGTTCCTGTGAGTCAACGCCGCCTGTCAATTGCTTCCATTTTGACTCGGATTCTGTCAGTTTCTCGGGGGTAGCAAGCGCTATATTGGTTTTTATTGCTTCAGCTTCCAACTCTTTGACATGTTTTAGACGTTGGGGTAAATCACTAGAAACAAGCGCATACAAGGGATTCTGGGGGTCAGGATCATAGGTGCCGACCGGAGAAAATGCTATTATCGGTTCAATCAGGTCATCCGGTGAAATAACGACATACCCTTCAGGCTTCATGGAGACAACATAGTAGATAACGTCTCCGGCATCATTTAGATATTCGGTTACGTCCTGAATGTCCTGAGCCATCTTCGCTTTAAGCGGGCGTCCTGATAAATTCAACCAACCTGACACCGCGTTTTGGGCATCTTTTTTATTCGTTGGCGCGCCATAACCCAAAGAAACCGTAATGCTGAGGACAAGCAATATAATCAACCATGTCTGAATGCTTTGTAACGATTTCAAAATGTCAAAACTCATTTCATTATGTCTTTTTCAGCTTGAACGCCTTAGGCGCGACCGCCGTCCCATCGGCTTGTTGTCTAAGAAACGGTAACCCGCCGCTTCGCCGCCCTGCGTTGTACAGTCTACTGAAAATGACTATACAAAATCTACCGACATTATAAAAGGCAACTTTCAAACAGTTTTATGCAATACGTGTAACGAAATCCCCGAATCCTTTGCGTCGCTATTTGTTGTAGTTCACGCTCTACTCTCCATTTCCGCGTTGCCAGTCGCTTCGCTTTTTGCTGTCGCAGGCTCCAGCCAATTGCTCGTAAACTCGCTGCGCAGATTTCCGAATTTCAGCTTTTCTTGACTCCCCTGCTCGTGCGTTGCATCATCTAACGACAGGAGGAGATGATATGACTGATTCAACACTCGGGGGCTGGCTTGTTCATGTAATGCAAAAAGCCGATGGTGCACTATCACTCGAAGAGGCGCTTCATGTGATCATGGATAGCATGAAGGATTACTTTCCCTCTCAAAGTGTTGCCGTCATTCTCATCGACCAGGACACAAAAGAACTGCGCATCAAGATATCGCGCCAGATTAGCTACACCTTCGTAAAGCAGTATCACAAGGATGGCCCCAGCCCGATTGCTGAACAGGTTGTTCTGGAGCAGCGTCCCATGTTGCTCAACGACGTCGATCCCCAATCCAAGATCTACCTGAATCTGAAACTCGAACACGACTTCGTATCCAGTGTGATCGCCCCCATTATCAAAAACCAGCGAGGGGTAGGCTATATATTCTGCGATCGCAGGAATCACACACCCTTTACGGACTCTGACCTACTGCATCTACAGGTGGTTGGGTTGCTCATCGGCTCCATGATGGAAAAGTTCGAGCTCATCCAAGCGAGCAAAAAGCTCGCACAGACGGACGACGCAACACACACGCTACAATACAAAGCCTTTGTACCGGAATTTGCAACGGAACTTGAACGCGCCTGCACTCATGAATACGCAGTCGGGCTCGGACTCATCTCTGTAGACGCATTCCGCAAGTACATTGAAACCTACGGTATTGACGAAGCCCACGCGCTACTCGAAGAAGTCGCAGGAATCATCAAGAGCAACACTCGCGATATGGATATTCTCGCGCGCTTTGGTGCCGACGAATTCATCCTTTGTCTTTCGGGGCTCAGCCAAGAAGAGGTACAGGAGAAGCTCGATGCCATTAAGAATGCGGTCAGCGAACAGGCTATGGGGCAAGGAGATTCCTCAATCAACATTGCAATAGGAGCCCTATCATTAGTGGGGGGAAAAATTCTTAAGCGCCCACTGCAAGACATTCTGGGAGCCTTGGGCAAGAATCTCGTTTCAGCCAAAGGCCAGAACATGGGTCGCGTTGTGCTGTCGCCCCTGGCAGACTAAGGCCCTATCCGGCGTCTAATTACGCCACAGCAAAAGCGAGGCGTTACGCGCCGGGATTGCGGCACGTGAGAATTGTATCCCAAAAGTTGTGCAATTTCATTCTGGGCCCTGAATCCAGGTTTTGCCAAAGTCGAGAATCGATTAAGCAGCCCGCCTGCATCGCTATGCGAAGCATTGCGGGCAGGTGTACAGCGACAATTACATTTCCCGTCTAGCGACAATTAGACTTCCCGTCTGAACAGGGTTACCGAATGCTCTCCTAATGCAATAGGGAGGGCTGCAAATGGT
>Ga0307929_1001177_pt1 | contig 21332 bp, 18 predicted proteins | sample AceLakmetage1330_FD_203160 | JGI IMG/M metagenome (GOLD analysis project Ga0307929, IMG submission 203160) | Saline water microbial communities from Ace Lake, Antarctica - #1330 | ecosystem: Environmental > Aquatic > Non-marine Saline and Alkaline > Saline | place: Antarctica: Ace Lake...
CGGATAACGAGTAGCGATGGCCCCACTCGTCCACCGCTCTCGTCGCCCGCTCTCGTTGTCCGAACGCTCAGCCCTCGAACAATCTGAGCTTGTTCATAGGTCGAACTGGATCCCGTGAACGGTTACCATGTGTGCTTAGGAAAAAGAGAGTGTGCTCCACTTAATGGTGTTGACTCTGGGGCTACCACTCGGAGAGTGGTGCCTACTTGGCTCGTCCGGACAACTTTAGGGAGAAAGGTGATCACCAAATGATCGCCGACCTTTTGCTTAACCCATAGATTGGTGCCCTGCGCGGCCCCAACCGTCTTGCATTAACAGCCTTAGTCATGTTTATTCCTACCAATTAAACATTAGTTCGATGAATTATTCATACTAATAAGATTGCCATGATCAGCAATATTGCTAATTATTGTCTCCATGAAAAGGAATATTGAGCAGATACTGATTACTTGGAAAGATCAAAAGAAGCGAAAACCACTCCTTCTGCAGGGGGCAAGACAGGTAGGCAAGACCTACACCCTTGAAAAGTTCGGCAGGGAGCACTATGCAAATTACATCATTCTTGATTTTGCCAGAAACAGTGAGCTAAATTCCATTTTCGTGCCCAATCTTGATCCACCCCGGATTTTGCAGGACATTGAACTCTACTTTGATATTGATATATCAACAGAAAATACATTGATAATATTCGATGAGATTCAATTATGCCCAAATGCACTAACATCTCTTAAATATTTCTATGAGGATTTCCCCGAAAAGCACATTTGTGCCTCAGGATCTCTACTTGGCATTGGGCTAAGCGAGGCAAACTTTCCCGTTGGTAAGGTTCAGCGGGAATTCATGCACCCCATGTCATTTTTTGAATTTATGGAGGGTATTGGAGAAACCCGCCTTGCTCAGGTATTGAAAACCATCGAACAAAACAGTCTCATTTCCGATCTCATTCACCAAAAAGCAACAGGACTGCTCAACGAGTATCTAATAGTCGGTGGATTGCCTGAAGTTGTCGGCATATATGCGGATAACAGAGCCAACTTGAATATTGCATACCAGCGGGTTCGGAAATTGCAGAATGAACTGGTTCTTTCATACCTTGATGACATAGCCAAACATTCTGGGAAACTGAAAGCCATTCGCATTGCCGCATTATTCAAGAACATTCCGGATCAGCTGGCTAAAGAAAACAAAAACAGCAGAAAGTTTATATTTAAGGGCGTACTGCCAAACAATTCAAACTACGAAAATCTAGAAGGCCCAATTGAATGGCTCAGCCAAGCAGGCCTGATACATCGAATTCCCATCTGCAATAACGCTCGACTTCCTTTATCCGCATATACAAAGGCAAATCATTTCGTTCTATACCTTTTTGATGTAGGTATTCTAGGTGCCATGCTCGAACTTGCTCCAGTTGTATTGCGAAAGTTCAATTTCGGACAATTCAAGGGATTTTTTGCAGAAAACTTTTCTCTGCTGGAATTTATGACAACAGAGATCAGAACAATATACAGCTGGCGGGAAAAAACAGCAGAAATTGAATTTATATTAAGCATCGGAGAAGAAATAATTCCCGTAGAAGTGAAATCAGGGCTAAATACCAAGGCAAAAAGCCTGCAGGTATTCAAGGAAAAATACAAACCCAAAACATCACTGCTGCTATCAGGTCTGCCTAAAGAGCTCAAAGAAAACAAACACCTCCGACTGCCTCTCTACCTTGCATCCGTATTTCCATCCATCACCGCTTTCGCGTTAAAAAGAGAGGAGCCAATCAGCGATGAATGAGAAGCTAGACCAATCTTTTGCAGAAGTCGTCAACCTGATCCAGCAGGCTCGACAGCGCGCATACAAGGCCGTCAACACCGTTTTGGTTGATCTGTACTGGCAGGTTGGGGAATACGTCAGCGGTAGAATTGACGCTGGGACATGGGGTGAGGGCACGGTTGACCAGCTGGCTGCCTATATTGCTAAGAATCGCCCTGACATCAGAGGCTTCACCCGTCGAAATCTCTATCGGATGCGTCAGTTCTATGAGACCTATCATGGCGACGAAAAACTCTCGACACTGTCGAGAGAATTGCCGTGGACTCACAACATGATCATACTGTCAAAGTGTACACGCCCAGAAGAACGGGAATTCTACCTACACTTGACCAAACGTGATACATGGGACAAACGTCGCCTTGAACGAGAAATAGACAGCGCCCTCTTTGAGCGGAAGATCCTGTCCCCACCAATTGTGTCACCAGTGGTGGCACAAATACATCCCACTGCCCCCGAGATATTTAGGGATACATACGTCCTCGACTTCCTCGATCTTCCAGAACCTCATTCCGAGAGCGATCTACAACGGGGACTGGTCAGCGATATCCGCCGCTTTCTACAGGCACTTGGCCCCGACTTCTGCTTCATCGGCGAAGAGTACCGGTTGCAGGTTGGCGGCAAAGACTTCTTTCTTGATCTACTGCTTTTCCACCGTGGACTGGAGTGCCTGGTTTTGTTCGAGCTGAAGATCGACGATTTCAAACCCGAGTACCTTGGAAAGCTGGAGTTCTACTTGGAGGCACTTGATCGCGATGTCCGTAAGCCGCACGAAAAGCCAAGCGTCGGCGTGTTGCTCTGCAAATCCAAGGATGCAGAAGTCGTTGAGTATGCCCTCAGCCGAAGCTTATCTCCTGCAGTAGTCGCCCAATACCACACACAGCTCCCCGACAAACATATACTCCAACAGAAGCTCCATGAATTCTACGAGCTGGAAGCCGCTAGAAGAGTAGACAACCACGAAAAACACGAAAAAACACGAAAGGGAATATCACATGGTTGAGTCGCCCCATTTTCGTGTCCTTTCGTGCCTTTCGTGGTTAAAAAGAGAGGAGCCAAACAACGATGAGTAAGAAGCCATATAAGCCAGCACAGATTCCTATTAACGATTTGGCCTGGGAGCAGATGATTCCGCATATTGGAATGGCTCAGGCGGCAGTAGCCAGATTCGATGGAATTCTCCATGCCATGGTTAATCCTGAACTGCTGCTCTCTCCGCTAACCACACAGGAAGCGGTTTGGAGTTCGCGTATCGAAGGCACTCAGGCCAGTCTTGAAGATGTTCTCCGCCAGGATGTCGCCCCGCAAAAGGACGCAGAACACAAGGACGATATTCAGGAGGTGCAGAACTATCGCGAAGCGATAAAAAGGCCGTATCATGGTTGCGCAAGTCTGATCTGGATCTGAAGCTGATCCGGCGCATTCATAAAGTGCTTTTGACGGGCGTACGAGGTGAAGGAAAGAAACCGGGTTCTGTCAGAAGTACACAAAACCATATTGGCTATCGTGGGGAACCCATTGAGAAGGCAATATTCATTCCGCCGACACCTGATGCCTTGCTTGGTGCCATACCCGAATTTGAGAGTTTTCTTGCCGGTACACAACGTGATGTCATTGTCCAGATATCTGAAGGGGCGGGATATAATCTCACCCAGCGCCATCAAGACCACACATATCAGCCCAACCGCAGTCCGGTCGTTACTCAGCAGCTTCCCTCTGATGCCTAGCTTTTTGGAAACGGGGGCCGTGGAGCATGAAGCGCCCTGTCGGTGCGGACCGTTAGAACAGTTGAGAGAAGAGCGTTCTGGCGGGTACGATAATGGGATCCTGGTGCAAAAAGCAATCTGCGTCTATGTAGTCTGCGTCTATGGAGACCTGGAATGCGTGCCGCGCTCCTGTTTGCCGCTGGAAGTAGGCCAAGTGGGGCGACAGTCCGGGAGTGCCATGCTTTGCTTCCACCAGAAACCAGGGGTCCCCGTCCCGGACGACTAGGAAGTCGACCTCACGTTTTCGAGTGTCTCTGAGATAGCGTAGCTCAAATGTCCCCAAGCCGAGGTCGCTCCAGCCTTCGACAGCTTTCAGCAGGTGGCAGGCGCAGAAGGTTTCAGCGCGTTTGCCGGGATCGGCGATTCCGCTCCAATCCCGCAGGAACCATTTAGGCTCCTTGCGTAGCGCCTTGGCCACGTTGCGGAACCAAGGCTTCACAACAAAGCCATAGTGGAATGAGCAAAGTGTCGCAACCCAGCTCCGTATGGTGTTCTCACTGACCCGGACCTGTTTTGCCAGTGATGAGTAGATGAGCGGGTCGCTGCTGTGCTCAGCCAGCAATCGTGCCAGGATGACGAGTTGGTTGATCTCCTGGATGCTGGTCATGTCGCGAATGTCTTCCCTGAGCAGTTGCTGCCTGCGAAGTTCTCGCCACCTGACCGAAAATCGCGACGAGCGTTTCACGAATGGCTCTGGGTGTCCCCCGTGTTCCCAGAGCGCTCGCCATTCTGATTCGGGAAGTTGCATTGGCTTAACGTGCGTACAATTTGTGGGGGCGTGCCGACAGAGTTCAGCCACGCTCAACGGATGCATATGGTAGAGGAAGTAGCGTCCCATGAGACTGTCTCCACCTCTGCGGTAAACATCCAGACGCGAAGATCCGGTCACCATGACGCGAATGCGCGCTTCATAGGTGTCAAAGAACCCTTTCAGGAACTGCTTCCATCGCTTGTACTTGTGCAGCTCGTCGAAGACTATCCTGATGGGGCGATCCGTGAGTTTGTCGATGCCTGCGTGCGAGGCGACAGCCGCAGGCCCTGAGAGAATCAACGCACGGTGATCTTCATTGTCCCAGTCCAGGTAGACATCGGCGAGCTCACGGCAGGTCGTTGTCTTGCCGACCTGCCGAGGACCGGCCACGAATGCCATCTGCCTATTCTCTCGAAGTGTCTCATCCAGAACGGCGCTGTAGGTTCTAGGGAGTGGTTTCATGGTGGATATTTATGCATAACAATGCGGAATTGTCTAGATAATTCCGCAGTGAGGTCTGGTATTATCCAGCGGCGAACCCTCTGCTGAGCCACTTTTCGCACCAACTGGCGAGAATTGTACAGCATAACGCGCAAATCGGAGGCGTTGTCGGCAAAGTTGACGATTCAATCTGTTCTGGATCATTGGCGGAAGTGATCTCGTTCATCGTTTGGCAAAAGACATTGTCCGAATCAGAAAAGGGCTTGGAGTCAGCCAGGCCGTGTTTGCCCGGGTGTTGGGTGTTGCACGTGATACCGAAATCAGCTGGGAACAAGGTCGCCGCACGCCGTCCGGCCCTGCCTTACGGTTGCTTGAAATCGCGGAACGCAATCCCGAACACCTAGTCGAAGCGTAGTCTCAATAGGCGCACACCTGAAATGCGAATTGCTGCCAGAATACGTCCGACCGCTACAGCTGCTCTCACTAAACACCTGGTCCTATTCTCTTCGTAGAAAGTGCGCTTGAGCTCATCTTCCAAACTGACAAGAAGCTTGAAATGGCTGTAGGAAAAGCTGTTTACAAGTTTTTCGACGGGAATCACCAATTGTGCCGACGCTGTCGGCACTTTTTCGTTAATGCTCGCAATATACTCAGGAAGAAGAGCTTGCAATTGTGCCGACATCGTAGTTCTTCAAGGACGAGGACGTGGAGCCCGCTACGAGGTCCCGAGAAATCGGCTCATAAATGTCCCAAATGGCTCACAATCGACCGATGCAAAAGGGAATGCTGGATAAGGTCGTAACTACGGGCCGCAGCACGTACTACGTCATGGCGAGAAAACTGGACATAAAGGGTCCTACTCTGTAATGCGCCGTTACTCACTCGGAGGTCTAGCCCAGCCTGCAACGTTGTAGCACTGCGGGCATGGCCGACGGCGCCGCTATGCGCTAGGGCAGTCCTTCGACGGACGTAAATTTTCATAGGTAAAATGGTTTCAGCTAGATTCTGAGGCATTTTGATGCTTTTCATTGCAATAGATGTCGGCAACATATTGCCCGCCCAAAGGTCGCGTAGCTCCCAATATGGCGGGCAGGCTGCAATGACATGAGTAGGAGACCACGAGACTGATGAATAAGGCTAGAGATACGATTGGACGACGGCTCACGGCCGCTCGTAAAGCGGAGGATCTTTCGCAACGAGAGGTCGCAGAGCTGCTTGGCATTCCGCCACGCACATTGTCGTATTATGAGAGTTTTAATGGAGACCTGCCCTCCTCTCTCCTCGTCCCGCTCTCGGATATTCTGGGTGTCGAAACGAACGAGCTGCTCGGGATTGAGACGACCGAAGACGGAGAACGAGCGGAAAACGCACGGAAAAGTGATTGCGAAGTGGACGCCGATCCAGATATTGCAGTTATTGGATCTTTTGAAGGCGACTTGAAGAGGCGTAACATGCTGTTGTTGCGATGGTTGCAATGCCACACTCAGAGAGCTTGAAGTGGCCTGTGAAGTTTGGCGTGTGAAGGCAGTGTTCACCCCACACGGAGGAAGCCCAGGAGTTTATAACAGTTTACTATACAGAGACTTACAATATATCACTAATATCACGATTCCACGTCTAATCGCCATTTTGGGGAGAAACCGGATCGCCAAATGATCGCCGATCTTCGGTCTGAATATCGGCATCAGAAGCCTTACCAGCAAGCCGGTTGATGCGGGCAGTGATGGCACCAATCGCCTTGCGGTGGTGCTCGGCATTGTGATTGATATAGCGGGCCGTCGTACTGAGCTGAGTGTGCCCCATGATCTGTGCGAGTACCGCTTGGTTGACTCCAGCTTCTGCCTCCAAAGAGCCAAAGGTATGTCGAAGCGCATACGGTGGCCGCGGTTTGATCCCTGCACGTCGGCACCAACGTTTCAGACGCTGACGAAAGACTCCAGCCGTGTAGGGTTTCCCTGACTCATTAAGGAAGACATTACACCGCCACGCGTGTTGACCTATCTGGCGGTCGATAATTTCAACCGCCTCGGGCACAAGCGGAACCGTACGTTTGATAGCGTCGCGCATGGCCTTCGAAGTCTTATGCCGCTGAAACTCCAAATACTCGTTTCCATCTTCGTCTTTCATATAGTGCTGGCGCTCCAACTGACGCAGCTCCGGTGGCCGCAGTCCGGTCATCAAACCGAAGACTATCATGTCGTGAAAGTCCGGGGCGTTCAACCTGAGGCATTCCAGGAGACGAGTGAGTTCCACATCCGTGAACCGCTTTGTAAGTGGCGGCACCATGGGCATGTAGGGAAACTTGCGAACAGGACAGGGACAGATGTGCATGTCCTCTGCCCAGAGCAGCATAGACTTCACGTTACGGAGGAAGACATTCCCGCCGTTCAGACTCTTGCTGCAGTGCTTCTTGGCCCAGCCGTGAAACCCGGAAAGGACAAGCTTGTCGATCTCGGAGACCGGACAATCCCCCGCATACTTCAGGAACGCTCGTAGATAACGCCTGCGCAGGTCGCATGTGCTCGGAGCGCGGTGATCCTCCACCCAGGCGAGATGAACGTCAATTACCTCCTTCAGCATGATCTCAGCACCAGCCTGACCTACCGTCAACCGCTCTGGCGGTGCGTCCTCAAGCGCCGATTGGATGTCAAGTTTACCGCTAGTGTGAAGTCGTTCAAGCCGGGTCAACTCCACCTCCGCCTTCTTCCTGCTTGCCCCAAGCGGGAAGTACTTCCGTACACCGCCAACTTGGAACCTGACGAAGTACTGATCATTTCTTCCGTCCCGACATAGTCTGCGACGCCTGCAATTCATCCGAGCCTCCTCCTGTTGATGGTTTCGACATACCATATGCCGTAATCATGTTCAGGAATACTAACATCAATTGGGTATCAGAACCAATTGGGCGTGAGAGTCAGGTCTTCGCATCAGCTCAGCGAGTACGCCTTGAGATGTCAAGGTAGTCGATGATGGTGTCGGGGTGTCGGTTGGGATTGGTGACGCTCTTGGTGGCGACGTGGACCGTTGTGTTGCTGACAGTCTCGTAACCATAAGCTGAAATGGCGGCGGCAAGCTGGTCAGCGGAGTCAAAGTCATTGCCGTAGGCGACCATGGTGGCGAGGGCTCGGGCCTGGGCGATGAGTTGAGGGCTGTGTTTCTGCTCCAACTTCTGCCAGCGTGCGGTGCGTTCTGCAGGGGATAGAAGCGGTTTGAGTCGGTACTGGTTTGGTCTTCGTCTCTTGAAGTTTTCTTTGGGGATAGGAGAGCGTAGGATGCTCAGAATGTCATGTCTTTGGAGGCCGTTCAATCCGACATTGATTGGCTTCCGCGAGACTGAGTAAATCTTGGCGAGATCCTCCTGACTCTTTCGCCAAAGGGGAGGCGTGTAGCTCTGCGCTTCTTCGTTCAGACAGATCAGGTAAGCAAACTTCTCGTCTTGCGTCAGTTCGGTGGCGAGTCCATAGGTCCAGTAGGCCAATGGGACTTGAATGCTTCCGGCGCTGGTCAAGGAGGTATTCTTCAGGATTGTCACGTCGGCGTCCTTTCCGCGGTGAAACGTGACATCAATAAGCGCATAGCGTTCAGCCAGTGTACGGATAGCCTTGATAACGTACTTCCGTTTCACCCATTTGTCGTCGTCCGGAGCAATGGCAAGTTCCGTGGCAACCTTGAGCGGGTCAATCGACAAAGTAGGTGCTCCGCTCTCTGAGGCATAGCGCAGCAGAAGCAGATATATTTCAAACGGGCGCTTGTCATTCTTCGTAAGCATATGCGGCGCGAGCTCATCCCGAAGCAGGAAGTCACGAGGCACGGGAATGGTATTGGTCACATCGGGTGCGACACTCCTGGCTGCCGAAAAAGTTTTAAGCTCATTGATTCTTGTCAGCTTGGTTCTCGCGTGCTCGCGGGAGCGAATGAGAGAGCTGCTCTCGACATTCTTGAAAAGCCCGGAGTATGTCCAGTTGTGGCTGCCGATGATGACGGTCTCTTCGTCAATAACGACCAGTTTTTGGTGCATGTGATAGGAGGAAGGAAAGTAGGAGACATCAATTCCGGCATACGTCAGCATGTCAGCCGCAATGCCGTTTGCATAATCGCGGACAGCATTGCCAGATTCGGGGTCGTAACTTGAACGCAAGTCCAGAACGACCTTAACGTCCACGCCACGCCGATGCGCTGCAATCAAGTCACTGACAAGCAGAACCACCGGGCTCGACTCAGCAGCATCCTGAGGAACCCGCATCTCAAACATCGCGACGGCAACCGACCCTGTAGCCGCAGCCAGCTCGCGATGAACAATCCCAACATAGTTCGTCCCCCTGACATCCTCAACCCAAGCATTCGCACCTGACCGAGCATTTGCAGTGCCAGCCAAGATACCGAAAAGAAACAGCAAGGAGGATAAGACCATCCCTGAAATCGTGAGCAATGCCCTGCGACGATTATATTGTGCATTTGCGACAGCGACCATAGCGATGAATGTACACGTCGAGGATTGGGAATACAAGACGCAGACGGTGCCGCTATGCGCGGAGGGAGCCTTTCAGTAGATGGCGACATTTATGCGTGAAATTGCGGTGATCGGAAAGGATCGAAAGCGGGTGGCAAAAGAAATACAATCAATTGAGCCAATCGGTCATTAAGTATGAGTTAGGTGTCTTAACTACTTCGCGCCTTGACGTCTCGACACGAGCCCCATGCAGGTGTAGGCAAGTTTTGCGACGGTGTAATCAGGTGCGTGGAGGCCCGCGATTGGAGCCAACTCCACAAAGTCAGCGGCTATTACGTTGCGTGTTGCAGTGATTGCTTCCAATGCGCATACGGCATCGCGCCAGCTCAGGCCTCCCGGCTCTGGGGTTCCCGTGGCAGGCATCAGCGATGAGTCAAGTCCGTCGACATCAAACGTGATGTAGATATTCGCTGGAAAGCCATCCGGTAACAGGGATTCTGGCATTCCGTTTCTTGCAATCTCTGAAGCATCAAGATGGCCAATTTCCCGGTTTTCGCGCAGCTGATGCTCTTCGAGAGAAAGCGAGCGCACTCCGATCTGGAAGAGTGGCAGGTCGAGATCATCGACGGCACGGCGCATCACGCAGGCGTGACTCAGGGTGGAGCCTTCGTACTGGTCACGCAGATCCGCGTGCGCGTCGAACTGCACAACGCCAAAGTCTACACCTGCGGCCTTGAGGGCGCGCAGCGCACCGAGTGTCACGGTATGCTCGCCTCCCAGTAGCACTGGAAACTTTCCGGCTTCCCATATTTGAGAGACGTTATCCTCAACAGCCTCCAGAGAACGGCAGTTCTCGTGCGTATGGATGCCCAATTCACATGGACAGCTTGCGCCATCAAATGCTTCGAGCTGATATGATGCTTCCAGAATTGCTGCGGGCCCCTTAGCGGTGCCGCCGCCGTATGATACGGTCTCCTCTAGCGGCGCGGGAATCACATGGAAGAAGCATGCGTGCGGTGGCAGATCTGGGATTTCGGATTCGAGAAAGGCTTTCATGATAGGCGTCCTCGGTAATCTTCGTACGTGAACTCGCGAATGATCTCAATGTCGTCATCACGCTGAATCGCGAGGGCCGGATGCTTGATGCCGTTAAACATCGTCGTCTTCACCATCGTATAGTGGGCCATATCTTCAAAGACCACGTGTGTGCCGGGCGTCAAGGGTTGATCAAATGCATAGTCGCCAATCACATCCCCCGCTAGGCAACTCAACCCCGCCAGTCGATAGGTGTGTGGTTTTGAATCGGGCAACCCGCCCCCGGTGACAACTGGGCGATATGGCATTTCCAGTACGTCAGGCATATGACAGGTGCAAGAGGTATCGAGAATGGCGATATCCATGTCATTGTGTACGATATCCATGACGCTGGCCACGAGGACTCCCGCGTTCAGTGCGACGGCTTCCCCCGGTTCCAAAATAACCTGCACACCGTATCGGGCCTGAAACTCGCGGATCAGTTTGCAGAGCAGGTCGACATCATAGTCATCGCGCGTGATGTGGTGCCCGCCGCCGAAGTTGACCCATTCCATCTGCGGCAGGATGTGTCTGAATTTTCCTTCAACTGCGGCAAGCGTGGTTTCGAGCGCATCGGCATTCTGCTCGCAGAGCGTATGAAAATGCAGTCCGCTGATGCCGTCGAGTGATTGCCCCTCAAACTGCTCGCAGGTGATGCCTAGACGCGAATGGGGCGCGCAGGGATCATAGAGGGCATGCTCCTGTGTCGAGCATTCCGGATTGATGCGTAGGCCGGCTTTGACGGGCCTTTTCAAGGCCGCGAAGCAGGGACGAAATCGTTTCCACTGGGCGAAGGAGTTGAAGTCAATTCCGTCGCAAAGTATCAGTAACTCTGCGAGATCGGAATCCGAATAGGCTGCGGCGAAGGCGTGGACTTCGCCGCGAAACTCGGAACGCCCTAGGCGTGCCTCCCACGGCGAGCTCGCGCAAACGCCATCCAACGATTGCGCAATGGTGGGGAACATGCTCCACATTGCGAAGCCTTTGAGGGCGAGCAAGATGTTACAGCCCGTCTGGTGTTTCACCGAAGCAAGCACGTCGCAGTTACTGCGGATGCGTGATTCGTCGATGATAAAGGCCGGGGTCTTAATTTTATCGTATGCGTTCATCCGTCGAGATCCACCACGGCATGTTCGATCACGCGCCACGGCAGACCGCACCGGTTAAGCTCATCCATGAAGGGGTCGGGGTCAAGTTGCTCTACGTTAAAAACACCGACGTCTTTCCAGGCTCCTGTCATCATCAGTTTGGCCCCGATCATGGCGGGCACACCCGTGGTGTAGGAGATGGCCTGCGATTGCACTTCGCGGTAGCACTCCTGATGGTCGCACACGTTATAGATGTAAACGGTTTTGGATTCACCATCCTTGAGCCCCTTGATCTGGCAGCCAATGCATGTCTTGCCCTTGGTTCGCGGGCCCAAGCTGGCTGGATCTGGAAGCAGCGTCTTGAGAAACTGTAGAGGAATGATCTTCTGCCCGTTGAATTCAACTTCATCAATGCGGGTCATGCCGACGTTCTGTAATACCTCAAGATGCTTGAGACAGCTCTCGCCGAAGCTCATCCAGAAGCGTGCCCGCTTAAGATGCGGGATATGCTTGGCGAGCGATTCCAGTTCTTCATGGTACATCAGATAGATGTTGAGATTTCCGATATCCTCCGGCACCTCGAACGGGCGCTTGACGGACAGAGGATCGGTTTCAATCCAATCGCCGTTCTCCCAGTAGCGGCCCTTGGCCGTCACTTCACGGATGTTAATTTCGGGATTGAAGTTGGTTGCGAATGGATAGCCATGATCACCCGCGTTACAGTCAATAATGTCAATTTCATGCACTTCGTCCAGATAATGCTTCTGGATGTAGGTACAGAAGACCGAGGTGACGCCGGGGTCAAAGCCAGACCCCAGCAATGCCATTAGGCCGGATGCTTCAAACCGTGCGTGATAGTCCCACTGCCATCTGTACTCAAACTTTGCCGTGTCCAGTGGCTCATAGTTTGCGGTATCGAGATAGGGCACCCCAGTCTCAAGACAGGCGTCCATGATGTGCAAATCTTGATAGGGAAGCGCAACATTTAGAACGAGATCGGGCTTCGTCTTTTCAATCAACGCCACGAGTTCCGGAACATTATCGGCATCAACCTGCGCGGTCTCGATTTTGCGGTCAAGCTGTGCGGCTATCGCGTCGCACTTACTCTTCGTGCGGCTAGCCAATACGATTTCTTCAAACACCTCAGGTTGCTGTGCGCACTTGTGTACGACCACACCGCTCACACCTCCCGCTCCGATAATCAGTACTTTTCCCATAGCTTAGCTCTCCCTTTCAAAATAGGTGTAGCCACGAAGTCCTCCTTCGTAGGCCTCCATCACAGCGCGGCGCTCTTTTGGCGTGATGTTGCCAGCATTCACTGCCCGCTCGGACATCGCCCGCATACGGCGCACCATTTCCTTCGGTTCATATTCCACGTAGCTGAGCACATCCGCAACGCTGTCACCTTCGATTTCGTGGGTGTAATGGATCTGTCCGTCAGAATCAATCTGAACACTAACCACATTGGTATCCCCGAGAAGGTTATGCAGGTCGCCGAGGGTTTCCTGATAGGCACCAACCAGGAAGACGCCGAGGATATAGTCCTCGCCATCCTTCAAGTGATGCAGGGGAAGCGTGGACCGGACATCATGCAGGTCGATGAAGCGGTCAATCTTGCCATCGCAGTCGCACGTAATGTCGGCCAGTATAGCCTCCTGAGTCGGCTCCTCGTCGAGCCGATGCACGGGCAGAATCGGGAAAAGCTGATCAATAGCCCATGAGTCAGGTAGCGACTGGAAGAGGCTAAAATTGCCATAGTAGACGTCCGCCATCACGCTGGTGAGGTGTTCGAATTCATCGGGCACATAGTCGAGTTCCCGAAGCAGAGCAGAAATGCGTCGAAGGATGTGCCAAAAGAGCTGTCCGGCCTGACCGAGCTCGCGCAGGGCCATGCCGCCGCGTTTGAAAAGCTCATGGGACTCATCCCGATAGTAGAGGGCATCGTGATAGCACTCCTGCACGTTCTTAACCGTCAGAGATTGCAAGGTCTCCATGAGATTCACCAGCAGGTCGTGAGAATCCGGCGGCAACGATTCCGGAAGCGCATGGGTTTCAAAGCGGCTGACATCGAGCACATTGAACAGCAGAATGGAGTAATAAGCGACTGTAGAGCGGCCGGATTCTGTAACGATGTCAGGGTGCGGGATACCGCTCTCGTCCAAGATGTTCATAATCTCTTCGACCACAGCAGAGCAGTACTCGGCCGTGCTGTAGTTGCAGCTTCCCGCGAAGTCCGTGTGCGAGCCGTCATAGTCAACAGCCAGTCCGCCGCCAAGGTCGAAGACGCCCATCCGGGCCCCTTCCTCCACCAGCCCTGCATAGATACGGCACCCCTCTTTCACAGCCTCTCGGATATCGCGAATGTTGGGAATTTGCGAGCCGAGGTGATAGTGAAGCAGCTGAAAGCAGTCGAGCATCTCCTCCTGGCGCAGACTGTCAACGACATCCATCACTTGCGCGGTATTCAATCCGAACACACTGCGTTCGCCACCGGACTCTGTCCAGCGGCCACCTGCCTGTGACGCGAGCTTCATCCGCACGCCGAGAAGCGGGCGAATGCCAAGCGCTTTGGACCGTTCGATGATCAAATCGAGCTCGGAGGGGGTTTCGATGACAATGACGCAGCGGATCCCCATCTTGATCGCGAATAGCGCGAGATCGACAAACTCCGCATCCTTGTAACCGTTGCAGATCAGATAGGCTTCCGAGTCGTCCAGAAAAGACATGGCGGCAATCAGCTCGGCTTTGCTCCCCGCCTCGAGTCCGTGATGATAGGTGGCTCCGAAGTTGCAGATTTCCTCTACGACTTGCTGCTGCTGATTAACCTTAATGGGATAAACGCCACGGAAGCATCCGGTGTAACCATAGGCACGAATGGCATCGGCAAAGCTTTCATGAAGCTGCTTGATTCGTGAATCGAGAATATCGCTAAGGCGCACCAATACCGGAAGGTCGAAGCCGCGTTCCTGAATCCCGCGAGCCACCTCATACAGGCTGGCCGAGATGTCGCCGTTCCCGCGGGGATGCACGAGGACCTCGCCTTGTTCCGAGACGCTGAAATAGCCCGCGCCCCAGTTCTCCACGCCGTAGAGCTCTGCCGTCCGTTTAGTTGACCATTGATTGTTATCTGTCACCTGAATATTCTCCTTGAAGAATAGAAAACGTGAGGAGGTTTTTACGCCCTTAATAGAGGGTTGGAAAGCTCAAGTTTTCAACCGGAAGAAGCAGTGGTAGGTAGCGCTGCGCCCACCGACGGAAGATAGCAGTCCCGTGCATATTCCTTGAGCATCCGTGCTGCGTTGAAGCGCCACGCCAAACTCTGTATGGCGTGTTTCATGCATGCGGTCCATCCCGTTGGGATGCCGTGGCTATCACAATCATAGAAAAGGGGAACGACTTGGTTCTCCAGCGTTGCATAAAGCGCTTCCGTGTCCCTCTGATCCTGCACGTCGTCATCGACATGCTGTTGCCCCTTGCCGATGGCAAAACCATTCATGCCGTCGTAGGCCTCTGCCCACCAGCCATCCAGAATTCCCAGATTGAGGCACCCATTGAAAACGGTCTTCATGCCGCTCGTTCCACAGGCTTCCCGCGGTCGCCGCGGCGTGTTGAGCCAGATATCGGCCCCCTGAACCAAGTGTCGAGCCACGTTGATGTCGTAGTCCTCCAGAAACACAATTCGCCCCATGAAACGCGGGTCTCGGCTCAGGCGGAATATGCGCTGAACAATGTGCTTACCTGGCTCGTCATTCGGGTGTGCCTTGCCTGCATAGATGATCTGAATAGGCCGGTCGGGGTCGCAGACGAGCCGCTCCAGCCGTTCTTCGTCATTTAGAATCAGACTGGCCCGTTTGTAGGTGGCGAAACGACGAGAGAAGCCAAGCGTAAGAATGGCGGGATCAAGGCGCTTAATTGTCAGGTCACAGGCTACACCACTCTCCAGTCTAGCAGCTTCTTGTGCGCAGACCTGGCGCTGAACATAGCTGATAAGCCGGGTCTTAAGAATTTGATGCACTTCCCAAAGCTCTCCGTCGTCGATGCTTTTAATTGACTCCCATGTTGACGGTGCGTCCATACCTCGCTGCCAATCTGACCCAAGATAAGTATCGAAGAGTTGGCGCATTGGCGGGGCCAGCCATGATGAGACATGGATGCCATTGGTGATGTGCCCGATCGGGATCTCGCTCTCAGAGCGCCCCGGCCAAAGTGACTTCCACATGTGACGGCTGACCTTGCCATGAAGTGCGGCGACAGCATTTGCTTTCCACGCGCCACGTAGACCAAGCACGGTCATACAGAACGGCTCGCCGGTATCTTGAGTATGTACGCGTCCGAGGGCCATTAGCTCATCATGTGAAATACCCAGTGATTCACGAATTAGACCAAGAGTTTGGTCGATCAGGCCGCTATCGAAACGGTCATGTCCGGCCTCAACGGGAGTGTGCGTTGTGAAAACGGTGCGGCTTTGCACACGACGTAGTGCTTCCTGAAATCCGATCCCGTCGGTTGCCATCTCAAGGCGTGCCAGTTCGAGAATAGAGAAGGCGCTATGCCCCTCGTTAAGGTGAACGACTCCAGGATCAATCCCAATGGCAGAAAGTGCTCGCACACCGCCAACGCCCAGCAACAACTCCTGACGAATTCTCACACTAGAATCACCGCCGTACAGGCGAGAGGTCAACTCCCGATCCGCGGGGGGATTCTCGGCGAGGTCGGAGTCCAGAAGAAAGAGCTGGGTTCTTCCAACGGCCAAGCGCCAGACGGCGGCCATGATCTTTCCGCTTCGTGTTTCGATGTGAATGCGCACCGCCTCGCCATTGGCGTTGGTAGCTGGCTCAAGCGGAAGCCCTTCAATGGGCGTATCAGAATAGGACTCCTGTTGCCATCCCGTCGCGTCCAGGTGTTGTTTGAAATAGCCCTGTGCATAGAGCAAGCCGATACCCACGAGCGGAATGCCCAGATCGGAGGCACTTTTCAACATGTCGCCTGCAAGAATCCCCAATCCCCCCGAGTAGACTGGCACAGACTCATGCAGACCAAATTCTGCTGAGAAATAGGCGACGGGCGTCGTATGCAGCGGGCCTGCATGCACATGTCCCCAGCTCTGCTTATTTTCCATATACTCGTGTAGCCGATGCGTGGCATGATTGATCCTGGACTCAAGAGCCAGTTCGACGGCAAGTTGATTTAGCCTGTCTGGCGGCATCTCTGCCAGAAATGCAATGGGGTTATGGTTGACGCTGCGCCACAAATCGGGATCAAGATCCCGAAACAGCGCAATCGCATTCGTATGCCACGACCACCAAAGGTTGCGGGCAAGTTCGCGTAGTCCTGTTTCAATATCCATTTTCTGTCACCCTTTCTACTACCACTCTTTATTTCAGTGAATACCCCCCCCAGACCGCAAGCCCGGAGACCAAACACAAACCACCCGCGTGCTTGAGGTCCTTCATCTTTATATATCTTCGTTTGTGTTCGCCACTCGCAATGATCTTTATTCCACCTCGAAGCCATCTGGTTTATTTCCATAGTTTTAGCACATCTCGTGCCAGAGCGAGTGGAAATCACTAAGACGAGTCAAAATCGGCTGGTTATTAACGTATTAGGATATTTTTCGCATGATCCGGATGGGATGAAATCGGAAGACACATTCCGATCGACTCAAAAACGGGATGCGGACATTGCAACGAACCGGAGTATCAGGCAGAATGCACTTGTCCATAAACGCTTTGAACACAACGTGAAAAGCGAATGGCTATGCGCGGGTCGGTGGCTTGGCATGTTTGGTGCTTTGCATTGAATCTATACGCACTCAGTGTATCAGAAACGGGAGATTTCAGATAATGAGTAGACACCAAGAAGTAGTGCTAACCGGAAGTGTCATCTGTCCGGGAATTGGCATCGGTCGTGTTGAGTTTGTGGATATTGCCGGTTCGGTTCCGCATCGCGAGCTCATTCCCGAGGCAGTCCGAAAAGAACAGACCCGCTACTCATACGCCGTGGAGGCAGCTCGCCGTCAGGTGCGAGAACATATGAAGGCAATTCAGCATGACATCCCTGAGCACAGTGCGGTTGTCATTGATATACACAACGCCATTCTACGGGACGACATCTTTCACGATAGTGTCCGGAATCGTATTGCTTCCGACCTGAAAAATGCCGAATGGGCACTTGAGATCGAATGGGAAAGCTTCATGGCCCAGTTCGAAGCCATGCGTGATCCATTCTTGCGTACTCGGGTAGAGGATGTGCGCGATGTGGTAACCGAAGTCCTGGATATCTTGATCGACCCGGATCGCCAACACACCCAGGCCGTTCCTAGCCGGAGCGATGTGGTGTTGATTACGCCTCATCTCCACCCCTCGGCGGCCATGTATGCCCAAAGGATTGGGGCTGTTGGCTTCGCCACCGAGAGCAAGGTTTTGACTTCACATGCCGCCATTCTATTGAATGGCTTTGGCGTCCCGACTGTGGGAGGGGTCGACGGGCTGGTAACGAAACTACGTGACGGAGATGAAGTCATCGTTGACGCTATTCGTGGCCGTGTCGTGCTTTGTCCTTCGGCTTCAACGTTGGGTAAATATCGAACGCGTCAGGCTAAACTTCGTAAAAAGTCTGAGTCCGTCGCGGCCATTGACTGTATGACCGCTGACGGAACAAAGATCCGACTTCTGGGCAATATAGGGAATCCAGATCAGGCAAGCCTGATCCTCCAGCGGGGGCTGGATGGTGTAGGGCTATTCAGAACAGAGTTCCTTGCCATGGAGGATGGAACAATCTCCACGGAAGATGAACAGACAGCAACGTATCGTCGTGTCATCACCGCACTGGAAGGACGCTCTCTCGTCATGCGAACCTTCGACATTGGGGGTGACAAACAAATTTCGAGTTTGCAGGTCTCTACCGGACGCAACCCAGCTCTGGGGCTTCGAGGCATTCGTCGCCATTTGCGGCGAGATTCTGGTGAATTTAGAACGCAGCTCAGGGCTATGCTAAGGGCCTGCGCTGATTCCGATGCCGGAATTATGGTACCCATGGTCACAACAGTAGATGACGTTCGAAAAGCCAAACGGAGATTCGAGCAGACCAGAGAAGAGCTTAACACCGGAGGGATTGCATGCGGAATGCATGTGAAATTCGGTGTGATGATTGAGACGCCGGCCGCAGCATTGCAGATCGCAGAGATTCTGGAGATGGTCGATTTCGTAAGTCTGGGGTCCAACGATCTTCTACAATATTTAATGGCAGCGGATCGGGATGACGAAGAGGTTGCGGACTATAACGACCCAGATAATCCGGCATTTTTGTGGCTGCTTGATTTCATTATCACAAAAGCACGCAACCTCGGTAGGGAAGAAGACGTGAGCATCTGTGGAGAGATAGCATCCCGGCGGCATCAAATTTCCAAGCTTCTGCATCTCGGCTATCGGTCTTTTAGCATCGTGCCGGTTATGGCCAATGACATCCGAGAAGTCATCGCGAAGACAAATCTGCTGACAGGTAGAGGGGAGAGGCTGTCGTGAATCTGATTCTTTTTGTCGTGGCACTAATCGCGTCATTCATCGTTGTTCGTATTGGTGCAATCGCCTTCCAACTGACGGGGCTAGAGTGGGCTTTGGCGAAGTTCCAGGCGCTGTCCTGCTTCTCGGGTACCGGATTCACCACGCGGGAAGCTGAACTCGTTGTTGGGCATCCCAAACGCCGGAAGATCGCGAGTCTCCTCATGGTGTTGGGAAACGCGGGACTCGTCATGCTGATCGCAACTTTTGCCAACTCCATACGGCCAAGGATCGCCGGTGCCTCCACATGGTTTAGCTGGTTGTGGGGCGGTCTTGGCCCACTGGTGAACTTTCTCGTCATTGCACTGGCCATCTTTCTGACCTGGTTTTTCTTCGCCCGAAGCCAAAAGGCAAAGGCCCTTACCGATTACCTCAGATCACGAGTCAAGCGGAGCGGTATCGTGGCGTCCGTATCCGTTGAGGAACTCCTGGTTGCCAGCGGCGGATATGGAGTCGTGCGGGCCCAGATCAGCAAAGACTCGCCGTTGGTCGGCCACACGCTGGCAACATCCGGATTGCGTCAGAAGGACATCTCCGTGCTCGTCGTACGCAGGGACCATGAGCCCATCGCGAACCCCGAGGCCAGCACACGCATAGAGGTTGCTGACGATCTGCTGTGCTTTGGCAAGCTGGATCAGATGCGCAAGGCATTCGGCACCATTGAGCCATCGCCCAATCCGATTTGAATGACAAGAGCTGAGCCTGACTTTGTGTCGTTGATGATCTTATCCGTTGACCATCTTTCCATCTTGGAGAAGCCGTGTTTACCCCACATGACGTGTCTAATCTATACCGAACATGGGATCAATATGAGGTCACGCATCTGTTCAACAGTGAATGCGAATATGTTTTGGTCGCCGTCGTAGAGGGATTGGTGGTCGGGGCTGTTGGCGAAAGCCCACACGAAAGACGAAAGCGTGGAGTCTGAGTACGTGTTTACCGCTGTAAAAATTTACACTCGGCTTCTGTGCGAAGCGGTCGACTAGTTTGACTTAGTAAACATGCCCGTTTCTGTGACCCCCACGACCTTGTGTCGTGGGTGAAAGAGCTTAACAGTCAACCCCGATAGTTACACCTCCTCTTTTTTTTCGATATTCTGACCGTTAAACTCTTTCACCAGCCGGACAAGCCGGCTGAGGGCAACTTTACGAAGTCAAACGAGGAGAACGGTTTTTATGGAATCACTAGACGTTCCCCAAGCTGAGATCGCCGTGAATCTTGAAAATGGGGCCGTCTCGGGTAACCTTCAGTTCTCGATCAGGGAACGCCTTCGGCAATGCGTCGCGAAGACGTTCGACGATGAAATTTTTCATTTCCTCAATTACTGAGTCCGGCACTTTTGAAAGAGTAGCCACACGCAGGCGTATCACGTAACCCGCACCCTGTTGAGAACCATATCCTGCCGAAAACGCTGCTCCCAAGTTGAACAGCCCGTCGTGTTCTGGGTTGGACGTCTTGCCATGTTTGGCACGGGCAGGATGTAGAGGATAGCGATCCCCGTAGGCCGCTTCCAGGTCAGCGTCAATCGCGTCGAACACCTCGCTGAGCGTCCGCTCCCACGCAATGGTTTTTGGATGGCGTAAACTCATTCGTTAAGTCCTCAGGAACAACCGCTGTCATACGCACCGCCAGGATGCAGACAGCCAACGGATCCCCTTCATGGCGTGATGCCAAGCTCTGTTCTTCTCATCTTAATGACCCGAATATACTTCTGAAAGAGCATCGAGTTTGGAATGTTGATATAGTTTTTGTCCTCGTCCTGAAGGACGGTGTAGAACGTATTGATTGCCAACACAACGCCGCGGACTTCGTCTGGTAAAACTTCAATGGTGTCATCGACCTTGAAGGGCGAGGTGAAGTAGATGATGAAGCCAGCCAAAATGTTGCCGATGAGACTCCAGACGGCAAAGAATGAGATGGCTATCAGAGCCAGAATACCGGTGGCAGAAACCCAAACGCTCTTCAGACTCACGTTCCAGAGAAGAATCAACACCACGACATTAACAAACAGTGACATCGTTGTGAGCAGTCGTTTGATGGCGAAGTATCTCGACTTCCGGATGCCATGTTTCTCCTGCGTCCTTTTCGCATAGCGCTTAAGGAGTTGAAACAGCAGGTTGACAACAAGTAAGATGGCCCCGGAATAGGCCAATTTCTGAAGCATAATCGAATTCATAAGCGATGGCCTCCTCAACCCCAATGGCGCTTGTGCTGACTGCCAGACGGGACGTAATATGCGCGAAGTTAACGAATGGCATCGTTAAAGGCAAGGTAACCGTTCACGGGGTAGCAAATCAGAAATAGCGTAGTAGTGCAAGTGTTTTTTCGTACGCGATCCTAAATTTTGGTGAGTGGCTGCTGTTGGCCGAATTAGGTCTCTGAAAAAAA
>Ga0307929_1001184_pt1 | contig 21268 bp, 21 predicted proteins | sample AceLakmetage1330_FD_203160 | JGI IMG/M metagenome (GOLD analysis project Ga0307929, IMG submission 203160) | Saline water microbial communities from Ace Lake, Antarctica - #1330 | ecosystem: Environmental > Aquatic > Non-marine Saline and Alkaline > Saline | place: Antarctica: Ace Lake...
CCGTAGGGGGTCATGTGGCGGTCGCGGGCCATGGTCGCGGCGGAGCCAATAATGACCACGCCGCCGCCCGAGGCGAGACCGGACACCATGGGCGCATTGGCGAATCCTGCCGGGATATAGAACATGTCAGAGGCGATCAGTTCGGGCTCGGTCTGGGTGCCGCCACCGGGATGCGCTGAATAATTGATGAAGCTTTCCTGGACCTCGAATTTGAGCGCTTCGCGGCCCACGCGCTCCAGTGTGAAGCCGGGATCATCGGCCTTGAAATCGCAAAAGGCCCGTGGGCCTTCCATGGCGCGGTCAACAAGGGCCACGGCGTCGCGGGCTGATGGCGCGGTGCGCCCGGCAATCGCATACAGCGCCGTTGTCGGCACCACGCCAGGCCCGGTCTCGGTGTTGATGCACAGGTAATGGGCAAAATAGCGCGCGCCGATAATCTCATCGCCGGTGATCTGCGCGACTGACCACACGATATTGCCCTGTGGGGCGGCCAGCATCAGGCGTTCACGGGCAGAGCCCCTGGCGCGGGCGGGCTGGCCGCGGTGGCCATCACCGTCCACCACCTCGCGCTGCATCACCAGCAAGGGCGCATCGGGGTCCTGACCCCAACGGGTGATGATGTCGTCAATGCGGGCTTCGTGTTCCTCATCCGGCGTGCGCCAGAAGAGATCAATATCGGCCACCACCACCTTGGGACGGGGAAACCCGGGAATGCCATATGCGGCTTCCAGCATGTCGGCCACCACATTGCGCGGCGCATAGGCCAGCGCTGGACTGTCGGTCTCGCCTGAGCCCCAGACACTTTCATCCAGATTGAGGAACAGGATGGGGCCGGTGCCATGGACGGTCTGGTTGGTCCGCAATTCAAAGGCGATCTGCAGCACTTCGCGGTCTGCTTCACCCAGAAAGGTCTGCCAGCCTTCCGGTGTGCGCAAAATTGCCCACACGACAAGCGCCAGTATCAGGCTGAGGAAGAAGTTCGCATCGAACATCCCCTTGCCGGTTTGGACAAGCGGTTCAGCTGTGCTGGATGATGATCCGGATGCACCCTGTGCAGCAGTCTCGCTCACAGCTTCTATACCCCGTTTGTCGCCTTGGTTGCCGGTCTGAGCCTAGCCTAAAGCAAGGCGCGGGGCACCGGGTTAACCGCCGGTGACAAAATCCGGTGTCGTCTCGATATTGAGCTGGCCTTCAAGCCCGGCCTCGCGGTGATGGGAGATCGCCTGATATTCGGGTGACGAGGCCATCGCAAACAGCGCGCCGCGGTTTGGATATTCAACCAGCGATATCTGGTCCCACATATCCTCGACCATGCCGAGCATCAGGAACGTTACCGGGCCGGAATAGATCAGCCGGCCACCATGTTTCCCGATCAGCGGCGCAACACCTGCGCCATAGCGGGCATAGGCCTCTTTGCCGGACAAGCCGGCATCGCTGCCGTCCTTGTAGGCCGCCTTGGCGCGGAACTTCAGCATGTTGACCATGACAATGGGGCCGTCCGGGCCCGGATCATTGACCATGGCGTTGATCTGTACTTCGTCGGGCGCCGTGCGGTTTTCGGTTTTCATGCTGGTTCCTCTGGACGGCTAAGCGATGCCGAGCGTCCGCTTGGGCGGCAGTTCGGCGAAGTTGCCTTCGCGCTTCTCGGCATTGGCGGTCATTGCTTCGCCGATTTCTTCCACATGCAGCATGGAGGCGTTCCAGATGGCAATGTAGTCCAGCGTGTCCGCCGTTGAGTGATCGCGCGAATAATTGATGATCCGCTTGCAGCCTGCGACGGCCAGGGGTGCATTGGCGGCAATCTCGCGGGCGATCTCCATCACGCCGTCCAGCATGGCGGCCTGATCGGCAAAGACGCGGTTTACGAGGCCCACTTCCTTGGCTTCATCCGCCATGATGCGGCGGCCGGTATAGGCCAGCTCACGGGCAATGCCTTCGGGGATGATCTTGGTGATGCGCGGGAAGGTGCCGACATCCGCCGTCATGCCGATCTTGGTTTCAAAGATCGTGAAGAACGCATCCTGGGTGCAGTAGCGCATGTCGCATGCGGTGGTGAGGTCTACGCCGCCGCCGATGCAGCCGCCCTGAATGGCAACAAGCACCGGGATGCGGCAATTCTCGAGGGCTGAAAATGCATTCTGCATGCCAAGTACGTTGTTATAGAAATTCTGCCCGGCCATGATCTTGGCGGTTTTCTTGTCGCCGTCGCCGCCTGAGATTTCCGGGCTTGCGAAAGAGCTGACATCCAGGCCGCTGGTGAAATGTGGGCCGGTGGACGAGATGACGATGACGCGGGCTTCGGCCTTTGCATCAATCTCATTGATGATCGTCGGCAGTTCCGACCAGAACGAGCGGATCATCGCGTTGCGCTTTTCAGGCCTGTTCAGCTTGATATGCGCGATGTGATTTTCAATCGAGACGTCAAAGCATTCGGTGCTGGCGGTCATGGGGCATTTCCTTCGTTGTGTCGGTGTTCGCGTATTCGTTCAGGCAAACAGCTGTTCGCAGCCGGTGTTTGCAATCAGTGCGTCAAATTCCTTGCGTGCCGTGTCGCTGAGCGCTGCATAGCTTTCGCGCAATGCCATCAGGCACTTGCCCTGATAGGGGAAAGGCTTTTGCGTCCAGCGTGCGCCGTCGATCATGGCGTCCACATCGTCGCCGGATTGCAGCGCCTTGGCGTTGGCCAGCAAGAAAGGCGCGTAGACGCGGCCGACTTCTCCCAGCAGTGCCCTGAGCGTGGCAGGTACATTGGCGGGCGTAAACCAGTCGCTGTTAGTCGGCTCGAGGCCTGACAGGTCTTCCATCAGATCAACCCAGGCATAGACGCGTGGTGCTTTTTCCAGTGCCAGCGACATAGGTGTCGGGTCAAAATGCGTCAGCGCTGTAAGTTGGCCGAAGAACGCAAAGTCGGCAGCGCCTGGGCGCTCACCCATCAAGAAGGGGTGAGCGACCAATTGATCGCGTAGCAGGTCCAGCAGGCGCATGTAGCTCTGCTCGATGACAGGCGTGGTCACGTCGTTGGAGCCGACCACATAGAGCCGCGATATCTGCCGTTCACTGAACACTTTTGCCAGCTCAGTTGCTTGCTCTTCGCTTGGCGCATGAATGCGGGCGCGGGGTAGCACGTCACCTGCGCGTTTGATGTCCGCATCATAATGCTAGCGATAATGGAACATGGCCTTGGTCAGCCATTCATCACCGAAATCTTCCAGCAGATCATCAAGCAGGCGGATGGCGGGATTGTGCGGGCGCACCTGACGGTCCGGCCACTCAGCATCAAAGCGGGTGATAAGCGGTGTTGAATCCACAACCGCTTCAATGTCGCCTGCGTCATTGGGCAGGTAGAAGGTGGGCAGCAGCGCGACTTTTGGCTGCGGCATGTCCTTGAGTTCGCGCGGGTTCTGCCAGATGACGCGATAGGGAATATGCCGGTAGCGCAGCACGCTCAACATCTTGCGCGTATAGGGGGAGGGCGGTGCGCCTGCCAGCGTCAGCGGTGTTGGCAAAGTCATGGAGACCCTCTCCTTTATGCTTTGGCGCTGGGCCGGGCGGAGACGGCGGCGTGCCAGCGTTTCAGGTTGGTGTGTGCATCTGTCGGCGTGACCTTCACCCAGGCTGCGAAATCAACGCAGACAAGCGCTGTAATGTCAGCCAGCGAAAAGCTGTCGATTGCAATGAAGTCTCGGCCTTCAAGGCGCTTGTCCAGCATGTCCATGAACAGCGGCAGGCGCACGCGGCCACGCTCTGCGAGTTCAGGGATTTGTTCGAAATTGACCGGGCCGGTGATGGCGCGGCCCTTCATGCCTTTGGACGTGTTGCGAAGGGTATCGGCCACTGCCATCAGACCTTCGAATTCAATGCGGGCATTCCAGCTCATGACGCTGCCCTTTTCCGCAGGCGTCGTGCCCGTCAGGGAGGGCTCGGGCTTGTAAGCCTCGGCCCAGGCGAGGATGCCGGCATTGTCCGTCAGCACGGTGCCGTCTTCCAGTTTCAGGGCAGGTAGGGTGCAGGCCGGGTTTATCTGGCGGTAGTCGTCTGAAAGCTGTTCGGCCTGCATCATGTCGATCTGGACGTTTTCAACGTCGATGCCCTTCTCGGCCAGCACAATCCGGGCCCGGCGGGGGCTGGGGGCGGGGGTAAAGTCGTAAAAGGTGATCGCCATGCTTTGTCTCCCGGAGTGCCAATATTCTTGGGTTTTATAAATGAACTTAGTCCGTGAGGCGACTCATTTGCCCGCTATGCTGCATCACTTTTCGTGCTTTGCGGTTTTGCGTAACGCGGCATACCTTTTGCGCAGGCGTCTGGGTGCGCCAACTTTCAGGGGGGAGACCGATGTTTAAATCTGCTCGCGGCACAGCCATTGTCGCAATCACCGTCTTTTCAATTGCTGCGTTGGGGTCGGTAGCCGCACAGGCGGAGGATCTCGAATTTCTGCTCATCAACAATTCGACCGCCGACATAACCGGGTTTCATGTCTCTGATCCCGGCGATGAATACTGGTCGGACAATCTCATTCCCGAGGGCTATGTGCTGCCTGCGGGCAACGAGATTGACGTGCTGATCGCCGATGGCCAGAGCAACTGCAACTATGACATCCGCGCGGTGTGGGATGACGGGGCGGAGTTCACAGAATTTGAGGCTGATCTGTGTGATTTGGGCGAGTGGACCTTCACGGATTAGGACGGATGCCTAACGGGCCCAGTCCGGCTGGTCGAAATGGGCCACGCGGGTGTCACGGCCATTGACCGCTACCTCGTGGAACTGATGCAGGATGGCGCCGGTCGGTGCGTGGATTGGAAGCCGCGCATCAGTTGGCCCCACATGCAGTCGGATGATCGGCCGTTCGGGGTCGGGCCCGTTCAGGAATTCCGGGCTACCTGAATGTCCGAGCGTCTCAATTTCAAAATGGTGGACGGACTGGACTTCGTCCGGGTTGGGGGCAAGGTTTTGCGTGTTTGCCCAGAAGACGAAAGCCGACATGGCATAGCCTGAGCGCGTTTCGTAGTCGTCGAGGCGCCCGAGATAATTCGCGTCACTCAGCTTCAAGCCGACTTCCTCATGGGTTTCGCGCAGAGCTGCTTCAAGCGGGGTTTCGCCTGCTTCAAGTCGCCCGCCCGGAAAGGCCCATTGTCCGGCATGACCGCGCAGCCGCGGCGCGCGCTTTGTGACTAGGAACGCGGGGCTTCCGTTTTCAACAAGGCTTGCAATCACTGCGACGCTTGCGCGCTTGAGTGACGTGCGGGAAAGCAATTGCGGTTCAAAGGCACGCAGATTGCTTTCCATCCGTGCCCGAAGGGGGTGGGTGGTATCAGCCGACATGGATCAGCCGCCGTCCGAAATTGTCGCCCGTGAACAGACCCGCATAGGCTTCGGGCGCATTCTCGATGCCGTCAATGATCTCTTCGCGGAACAGCAGCTTTCCCTCGTTGATCCATTGCACCATCTGGATCGCCGCGGTGCCGAAGTCGCGCACGAAATCCAGCACCACGAAGCCCTGCATGGTCAGGCGATGGGTAATGAAGGGCAGGGTGTTGCGGATGCCGTGCGGTTCATCGCGGTTATATTCCGATAGCTGGCCGGATACGGCGATGCGCCCGCCGGGCTTGAGAACGGTAATGGCCGCATCCAGTATTTCGCCGCCCACATTGTCGAAATAGATGTCCGCGCCGCCATTGGTGGCGTCCGTCATGGCAGCAGCGAGATCATCCGTGTCGTGATAATTGATGCAGGCGTCGAACCCTGCCTCGCCGGTCAGCCAGTCGCATTTGGCTTTTGAGCCGGCAATGCCGACGACGCGGCCTGCGCCCTTCAGCCGGGCAAGCTGGCCGGCGGTTGCGCCAACCGGACCCGAGGCTGAGGAGATCAGCACCGTCTCGCCTTCCTTCAGACGCGCAATTTCCTTCAGGCCGAACCATGATGTCATGCCGGGAATGCCCAGAATGCCGATGGCGGCGGTCTTTGTGACCTTGCCCTGAAACAATGCAGGGTCATGCTTGACGCAATGCCGCCCCTTGGCGACCAGTGCCGACTGCCAGCCAAACCCACCGGAGACAATGTCGCCGGGCTTGAGCTTTTCGTCTGCGCTTTCCTCAACAACGCCCAGTCCGGCGCTGGTGATGAGCGCGCCGATGGGGGTTGCGCCCACATAGGTATCGCGCGAGAGCGCAGGTCGCATGCCGGGGTCAAGCGAGAAATCCGTGACCCGGACTTTCACCTGCCCCTCGCCCATATCCGGCAGCGGTTTTTCTTCCAGCGCGAATGTGTCCTTGTCGGGAATACCGGAGGGGCGCTTTGCCAATACCCATTGCCGTGTCGTTGTGAGGCTTCCCATTTACGGCGCTCCCTGCTTTGTTGTGGTCAAACGCCATACTAAGCCCCAGGGACGAGTACGATGACAACCGCAAGTGCTTCAGGCTACCAAAGTTTTACCGACGAGCCCGAGCATGTGGGCCTGCTGCGTGACACACTCAAGAAGTTTGTGACGCAGAAAGCCCCGCGTGAAAAACGCCGCGAATGGGACAAGGCACACCAGTTTCCGCGCGATGTTTTTGGGCAACTGGCCAAACTTGGCATTTGCGGGCTGACCATTCCCGAAGAGCATGGCGGTGCGGGCGTTGATCTTGTGGCCGCCGTCGCCGTCATCGAAGAATTGGCGCAGGCCGGGGCATTCCTCGCGGGGCCGTTCATTCACGCCGCCTTTTATGGCGGGGCCAATGTGGTCGAGAATGGGTCGGAGGCTCAAAAAGCCGAGATGCTGCCAAAGCTTGCGGCAGGCGAGATGTTCTTTGCCTATGGGTTGTCGGAGCCGGATGTGGGCGGTGATCTGCCCAGCGTGACCACCAAGGCGCGCATGGAGGGCGACGAGATCGTCATCAACGGGGCCAAACGCTGGTGCACCGGGGCGGATTTTGCGGACGTTATCTACTGCCTGGTGAACAGCGATCCCGAGGGGAAGAAATACAAGAACCTGTCGGTCATTCTGGTGCCCACGGATACGCCGGGCATCACGTTGCAACCCATCGAACATGCCAATCTGCGCTACACGCTTTCATCCGATGTCTATTTCGATGACGTGCGCGTCCCGGCCAGCTGCGTGCTTGGCGGTGCGGAAAAGTGGAACAAGGGCTGGGGTCAGCTTGCGGGCCGTACGCTGGACGTTGAAAAGATCGAGATCACAGCTGTCGCCTTCGGGCTGGCGCGCGCCGCCGTTGAGGAAGCCTGGCAATATGCACAGGAGCGCGAGCAGTTCGGCCGGGTGATATCGGGGCATCAGGCTGTGCGCCACGCACTGGTGGATGCGCGCACGAAGCTTCAGGCGTGCCGCCACATGCTCTATCACGCGGTCTGGCTGGCACAGGAGGGGCGGCCCTGCTCGGTTGAAACCAGCATGGCCAAGCTTTTCGTCGGCGATACCGCCGTTGAGATCGCGCTCACCTGCCAGCGGGTGATGGGGGCATACGGGTTGTCAGACGCCTATGACATGGAGCGCAATGTGCGCGACATTTTGGGCATGCCGATCGTTGGGGGCTCTTCCAACATGCAGCGCAACAATATTGCGGCGCGGCTTGGATTGCCGGAATAGCGACAAGGCTGGGTCCGGCTTGCTACACTGCTCATGAAAAAGATTTATCGGGAGTAATGCTGATGAGCACGTTTGATCTTGTGGTGCGTGGCGGGCGGATTGCGGACGGCACGGGCGGGGAGATTTTCTCCGGCGATGTGGCCGTCAAAGACGGAATGATTGCGGAAGTCGGCACAGTTTCAGGCACGGCGGCGCGCGAGATTGATGCGGATGGTGCGCTGGTCGCGCCGGGCTTTGTTGATATCCACACCCATTATGACGGGCAGGTCACCTGGGACACCCAGCTGACGCCGTCCTCATGGCATGGGGTCACAACGGCCATCATGGGCAATTGCGGCGTCGGCTTTGCGCCGTGCCGCGCGCAGGACCATGAGCGGCTGATCAAGCTGATGGAAGGCGTCGAGGACATTCCGTACCCGGTTCTGGCAGACGGCTTGCCATGGAACTGGGAGACGTTCCCTGACTATCTGGACTCTCTATCCTCCAAGCACTTTGACATCGACTTTGCCTCTCAGGTGCCGCATGCGGCCTTGCGCGTTTATGTGATGGGTGAGCGTGGCGCCAATCGCGAGATTGCAACCGCTGCCGACATTGCCGCCATGGCAAAGCTGGCGCGCGAGGCCATTGATGCCGGCGCGCTGGGCTTCACCACGTCGCGCACGCTGAACCATCAGACATCCGAAGGCGACCCGACGCCGACGCTGACCGCTGCAGAAGAAGAGCTGATGGGCATTGCCCTTGAGATCGGCAAATCCGGCAAGGGTGTGTTGCAGGTGGTGTCCGACTTTCGCAAGCGGCGCGATGAAATGGAAATGTTCCAGCGCATAGTCGAGAAATCCGGCCGTCCCATGTCCATCTCGGTGGCGCAGACGGATCTGGCGCCGGACGCATGGAAGTGGCTGCTGTCTGAGATTGAAGGCGCCAATGAGCGTGGTCTTGAGATGCGCGCGCAGGTGGCCCCGCGTCCGGTTGGTATTCTCGTGGGGCTTGAACTGACGCTTAATCCGTTCACGGCCTATCCGGCATTTGCCGAGATTGCCGACAAGCCACTGGCGGAGAAAGTTGCGGCTCTGTCCGATCCGGATTTCCGTACGCGTTTGTTTGCGGGCGAACCGTCATCGGATCATCCGTTCGTCCAGTCACTCATTCGACAATTTGGAAAAATGTTCCCGCTGGGTGATGTGCCGGACTATGAACCGACGCCGGACAAGATGCTTGAAGCGCAGGCCGTGCAGCGTGGCGTGTCGGTGGAAGAACTGGCGCTGGATTACATGTTGGCGGACGGTGGGCGAGGGCCGGGCACCGGCATGTTGCTGCATCCGTTCCTCAACTATGCCAATGGCTCGCTTGATCCGTCCTATGCCATGATGCGGCATCCAAATGCCGTCGTTGGCTTGTCGGATGGTGGCGCGCATATGGGCTCTATCTGCGACGGGTCTTTTCCCACCACGCTGCTGCAGCACTGGACGCGCGACCGCACACGCGGGCCGAAGCTTGATCTGGCCTTTGCCATCAAATCGCAGACGGCAGATACGGCGCGCGCGGTCGGGCTGACCGATCGCGGGATGTTGAAGCCGGGCATGAAGGCGGACATCAATGTGATCGACCATGCGGGCTTGCGGCTGCATGCGCCGGAAGTCGCATACGACCTGCCCAGCGGCGGGCGGCGGCTGCTGCAACGGGCGGATGGCTATGTGGCGACGCTGGTTTCCGGTGAGCCGGTCTATGATCGGGGCCAACCGACGGGTGCGCTGCCGGGACGGCTGGTGCGCGGCTAGCCGAGCGCGCCGGGTAACCATTTGTTGGCAGCGGCAAGGTCATTCAGCCGGGCGATGTGCTGATAGCGGGGCTCATTCGGCCATTCGGTGCGTCGTTCACCGACAATACCCACACTGGGCACGCCTGCTGCGATGGCAGCGTCCACGTCCGCCCATTTGTCGCCGAGCATGGATGACCGGGCCAAATCAATATCGTGGTCGCGTTGTGCTGCCAGCAACATGCCGGGATTGGGCTTGCGCAGCGGATGATCCTTGCCGTCCGGCCCTTCGAGATACGGGCAGTGATAGACCTGCGTCAGTGGCACATTGCGTTTGGCAAATTCCTTGACCATCCAGTCGGTCAGGGTCTGGAACGTCTCTTGCGTATAAAGCCCGCGCGCAATGCCGGACTGGTTGGTGACGATGATGAGCAACGCATCCAGATCGCGCGCGGTTGTTACCAGCTCAAAGATGCCCGGCATCCAGTCAAAGTCCGCCTGCTTGTGGACAAAGCCCTTGTCCACATTGACGATGCCGTCACGATCAAGAAACAAAGCACGGTTTGCCACGGGGCGAATTTATCCTCAGATAAGGGGGCGATCACACCTATGTGAGCGCGCAGAGGGTGTTGCCTGACTATCTAACGACAGGTGATAGCATCCGGTAAAGGACATGACATGACTGCGCAGGCACCAATCTCTCTTCATGCTGATCTCACCGCGCCGGCGCAGGTGGATACTTCGGCGCTGGACTGGGTGCCGTCACCCATGCAGGGCGTTGAGCGGCGGATGATCGAGCGCGATGGTGGCGAGGTCGCGCGCGCCACCAGTGTCGTACGCTATGCGCCGGGCAGCCGGTTTTCCGCCCACCTGCATGACAAGGGCGAGGAATACATCGTGCTGGCAGGCACTTTCTCCGACAATGACGGTGATTTCCCCGTCGGCAGCTATGTGCGCAATCCGCCCGGTTCGTCGCACGCGCCGCATACGGATGACGGCTGCACTATTCTGGTGAAGTTGCGGCAGATGCCGGACGATGAAAAGCAGACGGTGCATGTGGATACGCGTGTCGCAACCTATGAACCGGCAGGTGCTGCGGGCTATGAGCGGCAGATGCTGTTCGCGTCATCATATGAGACCGTGACCGCCGAGCGATTGCAGCCTGGTGTCAGCCTTGATGCGCAAGACCAGGGCGGCGAGGAAATCTTTGTGCTTGAGGGCACGCTTTCCTATGGCGGTACGCTTTACAAACAAGGTGCGTGGATGCGGCGGCCTGCAGGATCGGAACAGGCGATGGCCTCATCGGATGGCTGCCGCCTGTGGGTCAAGCGCGGACATCTGCCTGCAAACTAGCCTGAGCAGCTTGCACCACCCAGCACACAAAACCGCGCGCAATGGGCGTGGTTGAGCGCAACTGGCCGCATGGCCTCTTTCAGGGTTTGCCCAAGTTCAAAGCGTTCGTCATACGCAATGAGCGTGCAGGCAAGCACCGACAGCGCGTCTGCGCCTTTCCGCTTCACCACCATGCGCGCATTGGCGCACATCACGTCGGCCGGTGATTTGTTCAGGGTCTGCCAGCAACCGGTGGTGATTTCCGGTACGTCAGCGGTCTCGTCCATTTCCGGAAAAATCACCAAGTCATGCGGGTCGTGGGCGTTCAGATGTAATCCGAGTTCTGCAAACAGCTCCGCATAGCCACGACGTTCATCCGCTTCGGTTTCGCCGGACAGCATGCGTCCGGCAATCGACAGTGTGAATCCGTTGCGCGCCAACCAGGTAAGCCCGTCGATCATTGGTGCCCAGGTCTCAGTGCCGCGCTCGGCTTCGTGCACCTGCTGGGTGTAGTGATCGACGGAGACGCGCAAGGTCAGCCGGTTGCCATAAAGCGCCTGCAGTGCCTGCAGTGCTTCTGCCTGACCGCGCCGCTGCATCGGGCGCATGGCGTTGGTCAGTACCAGCACATCCAGGCCACGCGCCAGTGCATTGCCCAGCATCTGGATGAATTGTGGATTCATGAAAGGCTCGCCGCCGGTAAAGCCGACTTCGCGTAGCCCCAGTTTCTCGTGGGCTGCCTCATCGAGCAGCGTGGCGACTTCGTCTGCCGAGATATAGGTCAGTGCATCATTGGTCGGCGTCGAGTCGATATAGCAATTTTCACAGGCGAGATTGCACAGGGATCCGGTGTTGATCCACAAGGTCTCGAGGCTGTGGGGCGTGACCCAGGCGCGTTCGTCGCCATCGGCGGTCACGTGAGGATCGGCGAATTTCGGGGGGCTCAGGCGATGTGCATTATTCATCGCGGCAGATAACCGTGCAAACCGCGCTGCGTCTATCGCAAAATGCAAAAATGCACTTCAAAGGCTTGTGACTAACCCTGTGACTAGCGCGGTGTACGTGCCAAACTCCCGCTCAACAACAAGGCGAGATGCGCAGGGAGCGGTTTGTCATGGCTGATCAGGCAATTGATTTTGAAGTTAAGAAAACCTCACTGAAAACCTCACGGGTTGATAACCACGGCCTGCCGCAGACCGGCGACGGCGAAGTGCTTTTGAAGGTCGAGCGGTTTGCGCTCACGGCGAACAACATCACCTATGCGGTTTTTGGTGACGCCATGCGCTATTGGGATTTCTTCTCGGATCGGGGTGAGGGTGTGGACTATGGTCGCATCCCTGTGTGGGGCTTCGGCGAGGTGGTCGCGTCCAAGGCGGATGGTGTTGTGGTCGGCACGCGGGTTTATGGTTATTTCCCCATGTCCACTCATCGCGTCGTCAAGGCGGGCAAAATCAACGAGCGCGGGTTCTTCGATGAGTCCGGTGTGCGCGGCGAGCTTGCGCCGGTCTACAGCCAGTTCATGACGACGGCCCATGACCCGATGTATGCCAAAGAAGACGAAGACCAGATCATGCTGTTCCGGCCGCTGTTCACCACCAGCTTCATGCTGGATGACTGGCTGGCGCAGAATAATTTCTTTGATGCCAAAACGGTGATCCTCTCCAGTGCTTCTTCCAAGACGTCACTGGGGCTGGCCTTCCTGCTGAAGAACAATCGCGGTGGTGCGGTGAAGGTGGCAGGGCTTACTTCTGCCGCCAACAAGGCGTTTGTTGAGAGCACCGGCTGCTATGACCATGTCATTACCTATGACGAGATTGCCGATCTGGATGCGGGGATGCCTGTGGCCTTTGTGGATATGGCCGGCAATTCGTCGGTGCGTGCGAATTTGCATCACCACTTCAAAGACAATCTCAAACTCTCCACGGCTGTTGGCGGTACCCATTGGGACAGCGTCGGCGGGGGCCAAGAAAACTTGCCCGGGCCAGCGGTCGAGCTGTTTTTTGCCCCCACGCATATCGAACGGCGGATGAAAGATTGGGGCGGCCCCGGCTTCCAGGACAAGGTCGGCGTTGCATGGCGGCAGTTCATTCCCTCTACCCGGAACTGGATCAACGTCCAGCACGGCACCGGCCCTGAGCGGGTGCGCGAGGTTTATGAGGAAGTGCTGGCGGGTAAAACGCCGCCGAACAAGGCGCATATCCTGTCGCTCTGGTCATAAGGGCAGGCCGCGCGCTAAACCGGCGTGATTAACCGCCATACGTGCGTGGTAGTTGTCACAATGGGCGCAGATGCTTACTTAGCGGGCCTATCCGCCATTGTAGTGAGTTGAAGCCCGATGCCGTCGCAGCCATTTTTTGATCTCCGCTCCACCCATAACCCCAATCGCTGGACCCTTGAGGTGACCCAGGGGCTTTGCGTGGGTAGGCCGGGCAACATGTTCATGTTCGGTGGCGTCGGGCTGGCCGCCTCCATCAAGGCAATGGAGGGGACAACCGGGCGGCGTGTGATCTGGGCGGCGGCGCAATATCTGTCGTTTGCCCGCCCCGGCTCCATCGTGGATGTGGATGTGGAAGTGCCGGTTGCCGGCAAATTCAACTCACAGGTGCGGACCAAGGCGCATGTGGGTGATGCTGAAATTATTACAGCCAGTGCGGCGCTCGGTGAGCGGCCGGATGATCTGTCGGCCCAATGGGCGACCATGCCGGATGTGCCAAAGCCGGAAGACTGCCCGCCGATGGCGCGTTGGGACCGGGATGACGAAGAGCTGCATGACCATATGGATATTCGCGTGGCCAAGGGCCGCTATGGCGATGCGCGACGCGATGGGGTGATGAGCGATGATGGCGAGGTCTATTTGTGGGCGCGTGCCAAGGATGGGCGGGTGATCGATACCAGCATGCTTGCGATTATCGCCGACTTTATTCCCTCTGCCCTCGGCAATGCCATTGGCCGCAATGCCGGTGGCAACAGTCTCGACAACACCATCCGCATTCGCCATGTGGTGCCGACAGACTGGGTGCTGTGCGACACGCGCATTCACGGCGTGCACGGGGGATTTGCCCATGGTCGGATGCTGCAATTCAGTCAGGATGGTGAATTAATGGCAACCGCGAGCCAGTCCATGATTGTGCGGGTCCACGACTAGCAGGAGATGCTGTTTTGACCGACGAACTGGTTTTGACGCTCGATCATGTATCGCTCAGCGTTGCTGATATTGAACGCGCCAAGGCGTTTTATCTTGCAGCCTTGCCTCCTGCGGGGCTCGAACTTGTGGCGGATCTGTCCGCTGCGATGACCGGTGGTGCGCGGGCCGTGGCGTTCGGCATTGGCCGCAAGGGCAATCTGTGGCTGACGGATACCGGTCCGCAGACACCGCAGGCGCATATCTGTTTTCGGGTCGGGTCACGCGCAGCGGTGCAGGCATTTCATGCGGCGGCACTCAAGGCTGGTGGCACCGACAATGGTGCGCCGGGCGTGCGTGAAATCTATCACCCGGAATATTACGCGGCCTTTGTGCTCGACCCTGAAGGGCACAACATCGAAGCCGTGACGTTTGAACCGGAAACCGCTTAGGCGGGGCGCTTGACCATTACATAAGTGAGCCCGGCCAATGCACCTGCAATAGCCAGGCCGATGGTACCGTCCAGCTCGCGTGTGCTTGAAATAGCGGTGACGCCACCCGGGAATACGAACGGCAGCACCATAAGCGTACCGATGACGGCAGCGGCACCGGCGACGACATATACAATCGTCCGCAGCGGTGTCACGAAGCCGGAAACAATACCCGCCACAATAAAGGCGATCAGCAGGCCGACCGACATGATGGCACCGAAAATGGGACCCATGCCGACGATGTCATGCATTGCCCATGAAATGCGGTCGCCGATGGGGAACTCGGCGCCGATGGCAGCGAGATCACCCTGATTCATGACGGCATGTGAGATGGACCCCAAAACTGCCAGAACGATGACCGCCAGCACAAAACCCAGAACTGCTCGCATCGATGTGTCCTTCCCCGCAATATGCATGTGCGCCGCGCTTCAAGCGTCGCCTTTATGCCCTATACTCGCTTAAGATGGCGTTGAGAGCCAGCCCGGTTTGCCCCTTGTCTTTGAGATATGGGACCACAAATGAGGCCGGCCAAGCATAATTACGGGGAAGCGGTCATGGGTAAGGCGATCAACTTTTATCTTGCAGGGAGTCTCGCAGTCGCGAGCCTGTTTGCTGGTCCGGCTGTAGCGCAGGATGTTACCGCAGCAGCCGATGGCGCCTTCGAAGTGCAAACCGTTGCTGAAGATCTCGACTTCCCGTGGTCCATCGCCTTTCTGCCTGACGGTGACATGCTGGTGACCGAGCTGTCCGGCCAGTTGCGGCTGATTGATGACGGTACGCTTGTGGAAACCGTGATCGGCGGCACGCCCAAGGTTCTCTATGCCGGGCAGGGTGGCCTGTCGGATGTTGTTCTGCATCCGGACTTTGCCACCAACAAGCTTGTCTATCTCACCTATTCAGCTGCGCGCGACGAGGGCAATACGCTGGTTGTCGGACGCGGCACGTTTACCGGCTCAGCGGTTGAAAACTTTGAAGTGATCTTTGAAGCGGATGCCTATCGCAAGACCATCGTGCATTACGGCGCGCGCATGGCGTTTTTGAATGATGGCACCTTCATCCTCACAAGTGGCGACGGGTTTGACTATCGCGAACAGGCGCAGATCACGTCCAATGATTTTGGATCAACCATTCGTCTCAATGATGATGGCTCAATACCCGCGGATAACCCATTTGTGGGCGACGATGCAGCGCGCGACGAAATCTATTCCTACGGCCACCGCAACCCGCAGGCGATCTTGCAGGATGCCGCGTCGGGCGTGATCTATGCCAATGAGCATGGGCCGCAGGGCGGTGACGAAATCAATGTGATTGAGCCGGGTAACAATTACGGCTGGCCGATTGCTACCTATGGTGTCGATTATACGGGCGCCTATGTGTCACCGCTCAAGAGCTATCCGAACGCAACGCAGCCGCTGCTTTACTGGGTGCCCTCGATTGCACCGTCGGGCATGACCCTTGTGACGGGTAACGCATTTGCGGATTGGAACGGCGACCTGTTGGTGACGGCGCTGGCACCGGGCAATGTGTCTGAATTTGCTAACCGCAACATGCGCCGGGTCATTCTTGAAGATGGCGCTGTTGCCGGACAGGAAGCCATTCGCGTTGTGGCATCAGGAACGCCTGAGGATGAAACGCCGCGTCTGCGCGATGTGCGTATGGCGCCGGATGGCAGCATCTATGTGCTGACGGACGGTGAAGGCGGCAAGGTGCTGCGGCTGATACCTGCAGGCGGCATGCCGCAGGCTGCTGTCACATCTGAATCTGCCGTAACCGAGGAAGCTGCGGCGGAAACCGAACCGGGCATTGTGGAAAAGCTCGGTGGCAAGGCCGCAGCCATTGTTGAAGACGCTGGCACCGCAATCGGTGATGCCGCTGAAGAGGCGGTGGACGCTGCCGAAGATGTCGCTGAAGACATCAGCGACGCCGTATCCGACATGGCCGACGAAGCGGCTGCGGAGATGGACGAGGCGCTGGACTCTGAACCGGTAAAATAGGTGCGGCTGGTGTGGCCGTGCTTATTCAGGCACGGCCTGCAGCTGCAGCATCCGTTCAAGTGTCGGCCCGGGCTCAGCACCAAGCGGTGCAAGCCATTTGTCGTACAGGGCATCAAGCACACCGTCCTGATACAGACCGATGATGGCGCGGTCGACGGCCAGCCGGAAATCGGCGTCACCGCGCGGCAGAATGATGCCGTAAGGCTCAAAAGAGAGCAGCCCGGGCAGTGTTGCCAAGTCGGCGCCCTGCGGCCCCTGCATCAACCCGACCAGTATCATTTTGTCGTGGGCGATGGCGTCGGCGCGGTCTTCACGGATCGCGGTTAGCGCATCTTCGGTGCGGTCCACAGTCAGGACCTCAGCTGTCACGCGCTCGGAGAGCAAAGCACGCTTCAATGCGTTCTGGGTCGTGGTGCCTGCCACAACGGCAATCCGCTTGCCATCAAGTTCCGAAAGCCCCGTAAGGGACTGTGTGTCGGCGACGGCGATGGATGCGCCGGACGCAAAGAAGGGAACTGAAAAATCAACACGCTCGCGGCGGCTGAAGGTAATGGTTGTTGCTCCGCACTCCATGTCAGCACGGCCGCTGACAATCGCGTCCATGCGGCTTTGCAATGTCACATCCACATAATCAATGGCGATAGTGGGGATCTCGAGCATGGTTGCCAGTTCGGTGACCACTGCCCGGCATAGCTCGATGGAGAGGCCGGAATAGATGCCGTCATCACCAAGCGTTGAGAATGGCGGCAGGTCTGCGACAGCTGCGACTGTGATGCGGCCTTTGGCTGCAATCTTTTCAAGGGTGCCCCCGTCGGCCGCATCGGCTGGTGCAGGGACGAAAACCCCAAGCGCAAAAATGCTCAAAGCTGTGGCCGCCAGACGCGCGGTCAATGTCATGGTTTTAGTCCCCCGGGAAATACGCGCCCCGTCAACATTGGGGCATCTTAAGCCTGAGTGTGCCATCCGCGGCCGCCGGTGGCCACCCGTACAGGGTTAACTGCGGACCAGGACGTTCTTGAACTGCCACGGGTCGGCTTCGTCTACATCTTCCGAGAAGAAACCAGGGCGGCCCTCGAGCGGAGTCCAGTCGGTGTAATAGCCTTTCACCGGCCCCAGATAGGGCAGCTGCACTTCAAGGCAGCGGCGGTAATCAATCTCGTCTGCTTCAACAATGCCTGCTTGCGGGTTTTCCAGCGCCCACACCATGCCGGCCAGCACGGCGGACGTTACCTGAAGCCCGGTTGCATTCTGGTAGGGGACCAGCGCCCGGGTTTCATCGATGGAAAGCTGTGAGCCGAACCAGTAGGCGTTCTTTGCGTGTCCGTAGAGCAGCACGCCCAGTTCATCGGCCCCGTCCACGATCTCGGTCTCGTCAAGAATCTGGAATGTTTCCTGCGCGGTTCCCTCATTGCCGAACAGTTCGTGCAGGGACAAAACAGCATCATCGGCTGGATGGTAGGCGTAGTGCACCGTCGGGCGGAACTCGGGGTTCTTGCTGTCACCCACCGTGAAGAAGTCGGCGATGGAGACGCTCTCATTGTGGGTAACCAGAAACGCATGCTGGGCGCCGGGTGTCGGGCACCAGGTGCGCACCAGCGTTTTGCCGCCGGGCTGCTCCATGAAAATCGCGGCCTGGCAGCCGCTGCCTTGCGGCTGCTCATGCGCGTTGTCCGGCATCCATTTTTCATGGGTGCCCCAGCCCAGTTCCGCCGGCTGCATGCCTTCGGAAATGAACCCTTCCACGGACCATGTGTTGACGAAGGTGTTGAGCGGCTTGGGGTCGGCGGAACGCTGGGTATCGCGTTCGGCAATGTGGACACCGGTGGTGCCGGTCAGCTGCATCAGTCGTGCCCAGCCTTCCCTGTCGTCAAAGGCCGGTTCGGTGAAATCGAGACCCAGATCATGTGCGAGGTTGACCAGTGCCTGCTTGACGAAGAATGACACCATGCCGGGATTGGCGCCGCAGCAGGAGACAGCGGTCGTGCCGCCGGGGGTGCGCCGCTTTTCGGCGCGGGCCGTCTCGCGCAAAAAATAGTTGGTGCGGTCGGCCTGATCCATATCGCGGTCGAAGTAGAAGCCCTTCCACGGCTCCACCACGGTGTCGACGTACAGAACGCCCAGCTCGCGGCACAGGCGCATCATGTCCACCGAGCCCACATCAACCGAAAGATTGACGCAAAAACCCTGTCCCTCACCGTTTGTCAGGTAAGGGGTCAGCACGTCGCGATAATTCTCTTCGGTGATTTCCTGTTGGACGAATTTGATGCCGTGTTCATCGGCAATCGCCTTGTCGGTGTCGCTGGGGTCGATGATGACCATGCGGCTTTTGTCGAACTTAAAATGCCGTTCGATCAAAGGCAGGGTTCCCCTGCCGATTGAGCCGAAACCGATCATGACGATGGGGCCCGTGATGGTGTGATAAACAGGCCAATTGATCTCATCACTCATGATCGTTTTCTCTCTCTTCTCGGCAGGCTGGCGAAGCCCTGTTGGATACAGCCGTTTTGTATTCCGTGTGGTGCCCTAAAAAGGGGCAGGGTTTAGATCACGTAGGATTTAAGCGGTGCGAAACCGTTGAAGCCGTTGGATGCGTATGTCGTCGTATAGGCGCCGGTGGCTTCAATCAGGATCTCGTCGCCGACGGTCAGCGAGACCGGCAGCTCATAGGGCGTCTTTTCATACAGCACGTCGGCTGAATCACAGGTCGGCCCTGCGATCACGCACGGCGTCGTGCGTTCGCCGTCATGCGGCGTGCGGATCGGATAGCGGATGGCTTCGTCCATGGTCTCTGCGAGGCCACCGAACTTGCCGATGTCGAGGAACACCCAACGCTCTGCGTCGGCAGATTCCGATTTGCGGCTCACCAGCACGACTTCGGCACGGATGACACCTGCATTGCCCACCATGCCGCGGCCCGGCTCAATGATGGTTTCAGGCAACCGGTTGCCGAAGTGACGGCGCAAGGCACCGAAGATGGCTTTGCCGTAATCCTGTGAGGTCGGGATGTCCTTGAGGTAACGGGCCGGGAAACCGCCGCCCATGTTCACCATTTTCAGCTGGATGCCATAGTCAGCCAGGCTGCGGAATACCTTGCTGGCATCTGCCAGGGCTGTGTCCCATGCGCCGGTGTCGGGCTGCTGTGAGCCGACATGGAACGAGACGCCATAGGCTTCCAAGCCCAGCGCGTGCGCGTGGCGCATGACGTTGACGGCCATCTCCGGCATACAGCCGAATTTGCGTGACAGCGGCCATTCAGCGCCGGCACCGCTTGTGAGGATGCGGCAGAAGACGCGGCTGCCGGGGGCAACGCGAGCGACCTTTTCCACTTCTTCGGGGCAATCGACAGCGAACATGCGGACGCCGAGCTCAAAGGCACGGGCAACGTCGCGCTCTTTTTTGATCGTGTTGCCGAAAGAAATGCGCTCAGCGCCGGCACCGGCTGCAAGCACCATTTCAATTTCAGCAACGGAGGCTGCATCGAAAGATGAGCCGAGCTCTGCAAGCAGAGCCAGAATTTCAGGCGCCGGGTTTGCCTTCACCGCGTAATAGACGCGGCTTTCCGGCAAAGCGCGGGTGAGGCGGGCAAAGTTGTCACGGACGATGTCGAGGTCGACAACAACGAAAGGGTCGCTTGATCGGTTGGCGCGAATGAAATCGCGGATGCGTTCGGTCACCATTTTGGTGTCCTCCCAGTTCCAGATGCACCGCGCTTTAGTGGCTGCATGCCGCCTGCCCGCATGTTGGAGATGCGGAGAGCAGATGGCGCAGACAATTGCGCGACATATCCGGGTCCGACCTGACTGCATCTGCAGACAAGCCATCGCCGGGGTTTGGATGCCGGATTGGATTGGGAACGCCCCAGTCCTCACGCGGGCAATGAAGGTGTGCCTCTTTAGCGTCGCCGGTGGTTGGAGGACCGACTGAGACCAAAAAAGCCCTCACCGTCGTTGCTTTCTGCCACCGGTATTATTGTTGTTCCGGAAGCTACTGCACGTGCGACTTATTGGGCGGAGCGGTATCTACTTTTTCTACAGGCGGATTACAAGGGTTTTGCGCAGAAAAATTTCCCAAAATCGCAGATTTGTGCCGATGGTCGTTTTTAGGCCAATGACAGGGCTCCTGACCTTATGTAATGTTTATCATTAATTGTGGGCGTAACAGCCAGCCGGCACGGGCAAATCGGGAGCGGGAACTTGGGACGGACAGGCAAAATCATTGCGGCGGTGGCGGTTGTGGCAGCCGCAGGCGCGACCGTGCTGTATACGCAGCGCGGCGAGCTTGCGATGGCGATGATGGAGCGCGTCGCGGCCCGCAACATGGCGGCCAACCCGGTGTCGGTGCTCGAAGATGGCCTGCATGTGGGTTTGTGCGGGGCGGGGTCGCCCCTGCCGGACCCCGCGCGCGGCGGTCCCTGCACGGCGGTCATTGCCAAGAGGGGCGACAGAGCGCGGCTTTATGTGGTGGATTCAGGGACGGGCGGTGTGCGCACCATGGCGCAGATGCAGCTGCCGGCCGGGCAGATTGAGGCGGTGCTGCTCACTCATTTTCATTCCGACCACATAGACGGGCTTGGCGAAATGGCCATGCAGCGCTGGGTCAATGCGTCGGCCACCTCGCCACTGCCGGTTCATGGGCCATCCGGCGTTGAGCGTGTGGTCGCAGGCTTCAACGAGGCTTATGCGCTGGATGCCATCTATCATACGGCCCATCACGGCGCGGATATTGTGCCGCCGCAGGGCACCGGCATGACCGCTATGCCGTTTGATGCCCCGGCTGAAGGGGAGAGCGTAACGCTGGTGGATGCGGATGGGCTTACCATCATAGCTTTCAAGGTAGACCATTCCCCGATCTCGCCCGCCGTTGGCTACCGGTTTGATTTTCTGGGCCGCTCGCTGGTGATGTCCGGCGATACAACCAAATCCGACAATCTCATCGCCTTTGCCAAAGATGCCGACCTGCTGCTGCATGAGGCTCTGTCACCCAAATTAGTGG
>Ga0307929_1001185_pt1 | contig 21265 bp, 23 predicted proteins | sample AceLakmetage1330_FD_203160 | JGI IMG/M metagenome (GOLD analysis project Ga0307929, IMG submission 203160) | Saline water microbial communities from Ace Lake, Antarctica - #1330 | ecosystem: Environmental > Aquatic > Non-marine Saline and Alkaline > Saline | place: Antarctica: Ace Lake...
TTATGGCCGGCAGCAGCAAATTCCACTTTCGCATATTGAAAAGTATAAAACAAAATTGGAAAGTGCTGATTTTGCATTGATATACACGGCTTGGCACCACCATTGGGGAACAAATAAGTATTTCGACCATTTTCCTGTCTTATCAGTTGAAGCCAACGAGTTTCTTGTTGGCTACAACTTAAAAGGGATAGGCATGGATTCTTCATCAATTGATGGCATCGATTCAATAGATTATCCAAACCACAACCTGGTTCTCGGCAAGGGTTTAATCATCATCGAAAACCTTACAAACCTTGATCAATTGATTGATAAAGATTTTCAGTTTGCTGTATTTCCATTAAAAATAAAAGAAGGAGACGGATCGCCTGTAAGGGCAGTGGCATTTGTTGGCAATTGATTATCTTTAAGTCCAATCAAAAACAATCTCAAATAGATTTGGTTATAAGCCTGTCGATTTAAACTTTTCCGTTTTTAAGCAAATGAACAACATAAGTAAATTAAAAAAGACAGTTATCACCAGCAATGACGAAATTGCCCCGGATGTATTTGTCCTGAAGTTTAAGCGTGATTTTAGCTTTGTTGCCGGACAGGTTATTTCGATTGCACTTGATGCTGATGAACAGCCCCGGATGTACAGCATTGCCAGCGGAACGCAGGATGATGAAGTTTGGATTTTGTACAACATCAAACCCGATGGTGTACTCACGCCTGAAATGTCAAAATTAGAAACAGGCAACACTATTTACATTTCTGCACCGGAAGGAAGTTTTTATGGAACTGCAAAGCCATCCGTTTGGATAGCCTCCGGAACTGGTATCGCCCCCTTTGTTTCGATGTGGCGCTCAGGACTGAAAAAGGATAAGGTGCTGATCCATGGTGGCAGGTTCTTGCATTCTTTTTATTTTGAAGAGGAATTTAAAGATGTTATGGGAGGCGATTATATACGTTGCTGCTCACAGGAATCCGGTGAGGGAATTTATCATGGCAGGTTAACACAATGGCTTAAGGAACAACACAGCCTTCCGATCGATCGAAAATATTACCTATGTGGCAGTGCCGAAATGGTGGTTGAAACCAGGGATATCCTGATAGAAAAAGAAATCCCTTATGAGAATATCGTGGCGGAGATTTATTTTTAATTACCTTTGCTTTAATGAATGTAATAAATAACATTGAGGCTAAGATTAGTAAATTATCACCAAACATGGTGGCCGAATTAGACCGGTATTTAGATTATTTACTTAACAATAGAAATGTAAATAAGCCCAGGAAATTAAAATTAGATTGGGCTGGAGGCTTAAAGGAAATAAATATGACAGCAGTTGAATTGCAAAAAAAAAATCACTGGATGAAATAATAAATATCAATGAAAGCTGTAGAATTCACAACCCAAATTAACAACAACCTCATTCAGGTCCCTGAGGAATTTAACAAAGAGATTAACTTAATTAAGCACAAAAGTGTTAGGGTAATTTTACTTATCGACGAACAAGTAGCATATGAGGAAAATAGAATAAAGTCCTTTGTTCAGGAACAGTTTCTAAAGGGATATGCTAAGTCAGATGCCATTTATGATGAATAAAACCTTATGAAAAAGTATAATTTTGGAGACATAGTTTTATTGAAATTCCCCTTCACAGATGGGATAACTTTCAAAAAACGCCCGGCTATTATAATTAAAGATACAAAAGATGGAGATGTAGTAGTTGCGAGGATTACCAGCCAGTTAATTAATACTGAATTCGATGTTTTTATCGAAAACTGGAGAGAATCAGGATTAAAACTTCCCTCAGTTATCCGTTTACATAAACTTGCCTCACTTGAAAAAAACATTATTGATGCTATACTGGGTAAAATTGACAATGAACTTGCCAGTCTGATTAAAAAAACATTTATCACCCTCTTAAATTAGCCTTCAATATTTAGCACCCTACTAATGCAAAAAATAAGTCTTTTTGGAAATACCCTTTCTGAACTCCAACAAATAGTCCTCGACCTTGGCCTGCCCAAATTTACTGCCGCACAAATTGCCGACTGGCTTTATAAAAAAGATATCAGCTCCATTGAGGAGATGAGCAACCTCTCGAAGAAAGCCCGTACCCGGCTGTCTGAAAAATATGAATTTGGATTGATTGACCACACGAAAGTCCAGGAATCGATAGACGGGACAAAAAAGTACCTTTTCCCTACCCAGAATAAAAAGTTTATTGAAGCAGCTTATATTCCTGATGATAGCCGGAAAACATTATGTGTGTCGTCGCAGGTGGGATGCAAAATGGGCTGCCTGTTTTGCATGACCGGAAAACAGGGTTTTCAATCGAACCTTACTGCCGGCGAAATTGTGAACCAGGTTCGTAACCTTCCAGAACGTGAACAGATTTCCAATGTAGTTTACATGGGCATGGGCGAGCCTTTCGACAACCTTGACGAGGTGATGAAAAGCCTGGAGATTTTTACTGCAGACTGGGGCTTCGCCTGGAGCCCGAAAAGAATTACGGTTTCGACCATAGGCATTGTGCCGGCCATGAAGACTTTTCTTGAAAACAGCGAGTGCCACCTGGCAGTGAGCATGCATTCACCTTTCGAGGATGAACGTAAAAAGCTGATGCCAATAGAAAATGTTTATTCTCTGGATCAAGTTTTGGGTTTGATAAAGTCATTTGATTTTGGCCGACAGCGACGGGTTTCATTTGAGTACATCATGTTTAAAGATTATAACGATACCCCGCGTCATGTGAACCAACTGACCCGCATCCTCGACGGCATCCGTTGCCGCATCAACCTCATCCGCTTCCACCCTATTCCCAATACGCCACTCGAAAGTTCCGACGATGAATGCATCGAAAAGTTTAAACTTGCATTGAACGACAAAGGGATCCGCACTACCATCCGTGCTTCCCGCGGGCAGGATATATTTGCTGCTTGTGGATTGTTATCCACAAAGGAGTTGGTGAAGAAGAAGGAGGATGGGGATTTTTAACCAATAATTCTAATCCTGTTTCAGGATTTTTTGATTAAATACAGTGCCATTCGAATCATGGATTTGAAGCAGGTAAATCCCAGGTGAAAGATTGCTTATGTCGAGCTTGTTTGCTTGTCCATGCAATCCTGCAGCCATCACCTGCCGGCCAATGGAATTTTGGAGCACAAAGGAAAAACCTGTGTTCATCGATTTATTTTCAATATTTAGCACTGAAGTTGCAGGATTTGGGAAAACCAGAAATTCATTACCTATCTTATCGGCTTCCATAACACCAACAGTAAGGTCGGGGATACCACAAGTGAAGTCACCTTTTTTGTAGATAAAATAAGAATCGTGGCAGCGGTGATAAAAAACCGTGTCACCTTCGGTAGAATACTCTTTAGCAATAATTGTAATCCAGTCGGCATTTGGTGGCTGGCCGGTCGCGCTGCCCCTAATCTGAAATTCATCACCAATTTCAAAATCGAAGACTTCGCCAATGGTCATTAATTCCTGTGAGTAAGTGGTAAGTGAAAGGATTGAAGCGATGAGGAGGCTTGTTAATGTTTTCATGGTTTCATATTTTTCATCCAAAGATAGTAAAAAATATATTTGCTCCTCAAGCTATTTGGGGTGCACGACAAATAGCATACATTAACTCATTTGCTTGATATTATGAATCCTCTACGAGGATTTACTTGTTCTTTCCTGACATAGTGTTACAATTCTGAAACCTCTACGAGCTTGTTCGACAAAATGCAAATCGTTCAATAGGTTTATTTGTCAGGGTGCAATAGTAGGGAGAGAAAGTATTTTGAAATGGATATGAACTTTAAAAGTTTATGCCCGGCCATCGCCGAATACCAAAAAATCAAATTCAAAGGCAATTAGTTTATTGGTAGTATAATAGGATTAAAAACAGTGGTTTATACCTCGTAGAGGTTTCAGAATTGTAGTAAAATAGGATGATGATAATTTAGAAATCCTCGTAGAGGATTCATATTTTGGTGATCTTAATAAGTTGAGGGAAATTTGTCGTACACCCGCTCTTTGTTTCAACATGGGATTTTTGATTTTCAAATCAACCTGAATATTTCAGATTATTTTTCATTTTTTCAGGTGCATTTGTATTTTTTACTATTTTTGTTAATAATTCAAATGCAACAGAAAATACAATGGAACACATTTTCAATAAAATAAAAAAGTACAATCCCTGGGATGGAGTGAATTTTAATTCCGGTTTCGAAAGGGTTGGATACCTCGAAAAAATTTCGGGATACCTGGGGAACAATCTTGTGAAAGTGTTGGTTGGACAGCGACGTACAGGCAAGAGCTACGTGTTGCGTCAAATAATAAATACATTAATTACAGGGCACTCGGTAAATCCAAAGAATATTTTTTACCTTAACAAAGAATTCACTGCTTATGACGAAATTACCAGCGCAGAAAAGCTGGAGGAACTTTTTACCTATTATTTAGAAAAAATCCAACCCTCCGGGAAAATCTATATTTTTCTTGACGAAGTGCAAAACATAAGCAAATGGGAGAACTTCGTTAATTCTTACTCCCAGGATTTCACCCGGGAATATGAATTGTTTATCACGGGCTCCAATTCAAAACTCTTATCAGGTGAGCTTGCCACCTTGTTATCGGGACGATATGTTGAATTTGAAATCCTACCTTTCAGCCTATTCGAGTTCGCGGGTTTCAAAAATCAAACAGTTGATAAAAATTTATTTTTAAACTATCTCCAAACCAGCGGCCTTCCCGAAATGTTTAACTTTAATGATGAGGAAATCCGGCGGCACTATGTTGGTGACTTAAAAAACACCATCGTTTTGCGGGATATTGTTCAACGTAACCAGGTTAAAGATTTAAACCTGTTGGAAGAAATATTCAAATTTCTAAGCGTGAACATTGGAAGCCTGACTTCGCTCACCAGCATTGTGAAGTATTTTAAAAGCAAGCAGAAACAAACGAACTACGAAACCGTTTCGACCTATGTAGGCTACCTGCTCGATACTTTTATAGTGCATGAAGTGGAGCGCTATAATTTGCGCGGAAAGCAAAGCCTGGGTGGCGTTCGTAAATATTACATTAACGACCTCGCGTTCAAGAATTATCTTTATGGCTATTACCCTTCAGACGTGGGATACAACCTTGAGAATTACGTTTACCTGCAACTCAGGCGCATGGGGTACAAGGTTTCGGTTGGCGTATTAAATGGTAATGAGATAGATTTTGTTGCTCAAAAACCAGGTAAGACCTTATACGTTCAAGTAGCTTATTTGCTCAACGAAGCTAAAACTATCGAGAGGGAATTCGGTAATTTACTTGCGATAAAAGACAACCATGAAAAGATGGTGATTTCGATGGATGAAATGAAGTTTTCGGATTACGAAGGCATCAGGCATTTGCGGCCCTGGGAATTAGTGTGAAGCATATTTATAACCAATATTCTTCGAAAAAAAAGTTTTAGGAACTCAAAAGACACACCAAGCAACCTTTCCAGGCAAATAAACATCTTTAAAAATATACAGTCTCCTTTTTATCAACTCATCACTAAATAATTAAAAAATGAAAAATCCAATGAAAAAGCACACTCTTACCCGTTTACAAATGGTGCTTGCCTTTTGCATACTCCTCGTTATATCCACCCATGCCCAGCCAACTTTTATCAAAACTATAGGTGGAATTTGGGATGAATATGGTATCTCTATGTTGCAGACAGAAAATGGGGATTTTGTTGCAAGTGGCTTTTCTTACACAACCGAAACCGAGAATGAGGATTTTTATTTGTTAAAAACAGATGTTAACGGGAATACCATTTGGTCAAAAACATACGGTGAGCAGCTTTTAGACTGGAGCTACTCCGTGATAGAAACCAGTGACGGGGGCTATTTGATGTGTGGCGAATCGAACACTTATGGCACGGGGATTTACGGTGCGCTTCTGGTTAAAACAAACAACCTGGGTAACCTGGAGTGGCAGAAAAAATATTATGGCGATTACGCAGCAGAGGGCAGGGCTGTTCTTCAACCCGATGATGAAAGCTTCCTGTTTTGTGGTTCAACACGTGTAGTTAATTCTTTCGAAACTGATGTTTTTCTTGTAAAAACAGATTTATCAGGCGATACTTTATGGACCCGTAAATTTGGCGGGCAAGCGAGGGATTTTGCAATGTCGATGGTGTTGAGCAACGATGGTGGGATAGTAGTTTGTGGGGGCAGTAAAAGTTTCGGAAATGGAGTTGAAGATATTTACGTGGTTAAAACAGATTTGGATGGGAATTTAATTTGGGAAAAAACTTATGGCAGCCACTATTATGATACAGGTGTTAAAATAATACAAACCCAGGATGGTGGTTATGTAATTTGTGGGCCTTCTACCAATAGCAGTACAGTGTTTTTGAATGTTATCCTTTTGCGCATTGATGCCGATGGCAATGAAATCTGGACGAAATACTTTAACGATACTGATGATGTTTGGGGCAGGTCGGTGGCTGAAATACCAGGTGATGGATATGTGGTATGTGGTGCGATTCGCAAACCAGGTGCCGACAACATTGAAGTTTACCTTTTAAAATTGGATATGGATGGGAATGAAGAATGGACACGGAAGTTTGGGATTAACGAGAACAGAATTAATTCCGGGAATGAGATTGTTGCTACCCTTGATGGCGGGTTTGCCATTTGTGGTTACACCAAGGCTGATGTTGACCTGGACTACTATAACCTGTTATTGATAAAAACTGATGACATGGGAATTGTTACTTCAATTGAAACCATAGAAACCCAGGCATCCCAACAATTAAAAATTTCACCCAATCCCAGCAATGGGAAGTTTAGTGTCGAAATCCCGAAAGGAAGCACCGACATTAAAATTTTCGATAGCAAGGGTGCTTTACTTATCGAAGAAAACCTGATGGAAAACCCGGAAAAATCGATAAGAAGTTTTGACCTGTCCAATTTTGGCAAGGGGATGTATTTTGTCAATACCTACACTGAAGGAAAAACTTTTAATGGAAAAGTAGTGGTGGAATAAATGAAAAGATTTTTAAGCCACGAATTCACGAATTAAAAACGGATAATTGTGGTTGACCGTTGGTTTGCCTTTCATTCCTGCAATTAAAACTACTGTTCCAATCTCCTCAAGGTCTGTTTGAATTTACATTTGTATTGAGTAGCAAATTCTTTTTATATTTATCGGTGGGCATTTTTGATTGGACATTAAAAAAATACAACCGGGCCTATCAATATCCAGTCAAATTTCCAAATTAACACATCATCAAATTATCAAATCAAACCATCTACTTCAACTGCAACAGCCTATACTCCGTTGGGTGCGGCACACCCTTAAAATCTTCGATGTAGGTTTTTGAGATTTCGCTGATAAGGGTTTGACTTTTATCAATCTTTAGCTCCTTCACATCTTTCATCACCATTTTATAAAAAGCCTCGCTCATCACAACCCGATCGCCTTGTGCCTTTTTCATCAACCTTGCCGACATGTCGATATCGGTACCATAATAATCGTTTACGCCATCAAAGAAAGTGATGTTATATACATCGGTGCAATAATGGATGGCTACCTTGCATTCGTAAAAAACCTCCTTTAAAGGGTGATGGACCAGGGTGTCCATGGTTGCATAAATTTCGCTCAACAACGAGAAGTAGTTATTAAAAGACCGGCTATTTTTCAAATCCCCATCCGGCAGGTACAACATCAGTTCGTCGCCAATTCCTTTTACCACAAAATTCGGGAAGTCGTTGATAAAGGAAATGAAATTGAAAGTATTATTTAGCTTACGAATCCAAGCATTGCCTTCCTGGTCATATTTATCGCCAGTCGAATTAATCAGGTCAATAAAAATACACACCCCCGGAGTAGGCTTAAGCCCGGCAATAATTTCAGTTAATTCTTCTGAATACGGGTTTTTATGATGAATGAATGTGGCCATAATTAAAATCGTTTAGCGTCCCGAAAAGTAGAAAATTTTCAATTTTCGTAACTTTTCGAGGATGTTCCGAATCCTCGGATTCGTGAATCCGGGACTCGAAAAACTATGAAATCAAAGATTTCTGGTTTTTCGGCATTTTGCATTTTGCATTTTGTGTTTTACAAGACCTGTTAGGTTTGGCTCATAGAACGGTAAAATGTATTAAATCAAAGTCTATATATTTATTTAGGTAAAACCTTCCAGGTCTTAGTGTGAAGTTTAAATCTTCTTTTCAATAATCAAAATATTCTTCCCCTCTTCCCTTCGATACTCTTGGTGATCCATAAACTGCTTCACAAAATAAATCCCCAGGCCCCCAACCTCGCGCTCCTCAATGGGTTTATCCAGGGAATCAGGATCTTTCTTCTCAAGCGGGTTAAAGGCCAGTCCTTCATCAGTAACAGTAATCCTTACAAGGTCTTTTACCAATTCAATAGCTATTTCAATCTTATGCTCCTGATCATCATCAAAACCATAATTAATAATATTGGAAACCACCTCTTCGAGGGCAAGGTTGATTTTGTTCCCATCCTTAGGATTGATATCCCATTCCTCACAGGCCTGATCAATCAAAGCATTGACTTTGGTGATTTCTTCAACTCTATTCTCTATCTCCAGAAACATCTCGTCCTTCTGTTTTTTCGCATCAAAGTTATAATAATATGTTAGTACCAAAATAGTGATGTCATCGGATTGCCCGGCCCCGGTCTCGAAAGTTTTGGTTTCTTCAAGAAGTTTTTTTGTGATCCCTTTTGGCGAATGGTCCTTATCAAACTCAGCGAGTAAGGCCTCCAGTTTTGGATCACCAAAAAGGTTCCCGTCAATGTCCATTGCCTCCGGAATACCATCGGTAAAGAGTACCAGCGCATCACCTTTATCAATTTTCATGCTGCCCGACTTATATTTAATTTCATCAAACAAGCCCAGGGGTGTTCCGTGTGTTTGCTTAAGTTGGGCAGGAGGTAAGCCGGATTTAAGGATATAGGGATAGTTATGGCCGGCATTACAAAAATCAAGGTCACCGGTTTTGAGATTAAGAATCCCAAGAAAAAATGTGACGAACATGGCATTGTCGTTATCGATGCACAAATCTTTATTGATGTTACTCACAATTTCGGAGGGTAAAATATCCCCAACTGCCTTTGCGCGAAGCAAGGTTCGGGTTATGGCCATAAATAGTGATGCCGGAACCCCTTTCCCGGAAACATCGCCAATGGCAAACACCAAACGATTATCGTCGAGAAAGAAAAAATCGTACAAGTCGCCGCCCACTTCTTTTGCAGGATCGAGTACAGCGTAAAGGTCAACATCATCCCTTTCGGGGAAGGGTGGGAATATTTTTGGGATTATGCCCTGCTGGATATCGTGGGCAATTTTCAACTCGCTCTCAATCCTGTTTTTCGCGGCTGTGGTTTCTTCCAGGTTCTTGATGTATTTTTTCAACTCTTCCCGCATTACTTCGAAAGAATTGGTAAGCTGCCCAATTTCATCATTGCGCCGTACTTTTGGCAACTTCACATCAAACTGGCCACTACCAAATTTTGCAGTCACTTTTGCCAACTTTTCGATAGGATGGGTTATTCGCTGAGAGATTAAAGTAATAACAATAAAAATCAAAAGGATGCCACCCAGTGCCAATGCAACAAGGGTTGTAAAGAGATCGTGCAAATCAGCAAGCAACTCATCTTCGGGAAAAACAATGGCAATAGACCATCCACTGTTTGGAAGATTTGTGTAATACAGCCAGGCATCTCCTTCCAATGTTATTGGTTTGAAAGGGATAAAACCTGATTTTCCGCTGGTCATTTCCTCACCAATCCTGCGCAACTCTTCATTGTTAAATTTGTCAGCCAACGTAAAAATACTTTCATTCATGATCAGCGATTGATCGGGATGACTGAGAAACGTTCCCTCCTTCGAAAGAAGATAAGCATATCCACTCCTTGTTATGTTCAATGAATCAATTATACTGCTCAACCAACTCAAATCAATATCCACAGTTACAATTCCTGTAAAAGCTTTCTGATCATCTTGCTTACGATAAAATGGCACCGAATAAGTTGCCATAATAATATTCCCACCATCTTCATCATAATAAGGCTCGGTCCATACAGACTTACCTAATTTTTTTGGCTCCTCGTACCAGTCCCAATGAAAATAATCATAATCTTCATTTCCTAATATTTTGTAGGAAACCGAATCGCCATCCTTGTAATAATATGGTGCGAAGTAGTGCTTATCGGAATCATACCCATAGGGTTCAAAAGCAACACAAGAACCAAATATTTCGTCGTTGTGCTTAACAATAGGCATCAAAAAGTTTTTGATTTCATCTTCGTCATACTGGGTATATTCAAGTAAGGGGGCCACATTATCAGGGATTTTTTCGGCTGCGACAAGCACACCTTCAATGATATGTACAGTAGATTGGGCGAGGTTACTTGCATTTTGCCTTACGTTGTTCATTAAAATATTTCGCGAAGAATTGTAATCAATCCACATAATAGTGGAAAAGATTACCACAATCCCCAAAAGGATGAAAAGTCTCAGCCTGAATGCAATGCTTTTGTTTTTAAGCATGTAGGATAAATATTTGAGTTAGTGTCGTCCAAAAGTATAAAATCATTTAAACAAACTGGCTGAAAGCTGTAAAAATCTAAACGAGACATCTATTTTTTATTGTCTTGTGGCTTGATATGGAGACCCCCGATTGGTCGGGGCAGGCTGTCCATCTTTGCATTCCTTCCAATTACCTGATTTCTCATCGACCCACTTTTCCATTTATCCATCTTCCATCGTCGCTGTTATCCATTCGAAGTGTATAATCATACAGAACAGAAATGACATTGATGAAACCTGAAATTTTTAAAAACTGATCACAAAACTTCGAACTTTCATTTATGTTATCCATCATTTTATCATTGCATCATTTTATCCCCGCAGTGGCGGGATTTCGCTTCGCTCAACATTGCATCATTGCATCATTGCATCATTTTATCATTTTATCATTGCATCATTTTATCATTGCATCACCCCCCCCCTTCAATCTAAATTCCTTCTAAATTGACATATCGATTTTATTTACTTTTTTATAGAAACCAAATAATTCTAAATTTGCCGGGAATTGAGAATTTTAATATTTAAAATTAACGACATATGAGAAAACTTTTGACTTTGTTTGTTGCGGCATGTATGCCAATTCTAACCTTTGCCAGCGAGGCAGATCTTATAATTCCCGATGGGGTAAAAAATCAGCCGGTACTCTACTGGGGGTTTCTTATCACCTTTGCAGGATTTTTGTTTGGCTTGTTCCAATTTATTAAAGTAAAAAAAATCAGGGCGCACAAATCCATGTTGGATGTTGCCCAGGTAATTTTTGAAACTGCTAAAACGTATCTCATCCAACAGGGCAAATTTCTTGCTATTTTGTTCTTGTTTATTGGAGCTGCAGTAGCATTTTATTTTGGCTGGCTATCAGATGCAAACTTTGGTTTTGGCGGGGTTGCAATGATCCTGGGATGGACAGTTGTTGGTATTTTAGGCTCATATGCCGTTGCATGGTTTGGCATCAGGATGAACACCCTGGCCAACTCTCGTATGGCATTTGCCTCGTTAGAACGTAAACCTATCAAACTTTTAAATATTCCATTGAACGCCGGTATGAGTATTGGCGTTGTTTTAATTTCGCTGGAATTGATGATGATGTTAATCATCCTGCTGTTTGTACCGGGCGAATATGCCGGGGCCAGTTTTATTGGCTTTGCCATTGGTGAATCATTGGGCGCTTCAGTATTAAGAATAGCTGGTGGTATTTTTACAAAGATTGCCGATATTGGTTCTGACCTGATGAAAGTGATCTTTAAAATTGGCGAAGATGACCCACGTAACCCGGGAACTATTGCCGACTGTGTGGGCGACAATGCTGGTGACAGTGTTGGGCCAACAGCCGATGGATTTGAAACATACGGTGTAACTGGTGTGGCTTTGATCTCCTTTATCCTGCTTGCTGTTACCAGCATTGAAAACCAGGTACAATTGCTCACATGGATTTTTGCCATGCGAATTTTGATGATCATCACTTCCATAGTTTCATTTTGGATTAACGGAATTATCACAAAAGCCAAATATGAAAATGTTGATGAACTGGACTTCGAAAAACCACTCACCAACCTTGTATGGATAACATCTATACTTTCTATAGCCGTAACTTTTGTAATAAGTTATTTCCTCATCGGAAGCCTGCCTGACAAACTATGGATTTCACTATCTGTAATTATTAGTGCCGGTACACTTGGTGCTGCATTGATCCCTGAGTTTACAAAACTTTTTACCAGCCCGAAATCAACCCACGTCAACGAGGTTGTTGAAGCCTCTAAACAAGGTGGCGCCTCACTAAACATCCTTTCTGGTCTTGTGGCAGGTAACTTCAGTGCTTTCTGGAAAGGCATGGTGTTTTTTATGTTAATGTTTATTGCATATTATGCGAGTACATTTGGCTTGGATGCATTTATGATTTATCCTTCAATTTTTGCTTTTGGTTTAGTTGCATTTGGAATGCTTGGAATGGGACCTGTTACGATTGCTGTAGATAGTTATGGTCCGGTAACTGATAATGCGCAGTCAATATACGAGTTATCATTAATTGAAGAAAACAGAGAAGAAACTGTAGCTGAGATTGAAAAAGACTTTGGTTTTACTCCTGATTTTGAAAAATCTAAATACTATCTTGAAGCTAACGATGGTGCTGGTAATACATTTAAAGCAACTGCTAAACCAGTACTAATTGGTACTGCTGTTGTGGGTGCCACAACTATGATTTTTGCATTGATACTTGTAATTGAACATACTTTACATGTGAAGCCAGAAGAAATACTCAACCTGCTTAATCCTTATACAATTATGGGATTCTTATTAGGTGGTTCAGTTATTTACTGGTTTACGGGAGCTTCTATTCAGGCCGTTACTACTGGCGCAGCTCGTGCAGTTGAATATATTAAACACAATATAAATCTTGATCCCGATGCACCAAGGAAAGCAGATGTTGAAAAGTCGAGAGAGGTTGTTAAGATATGTACAGTTTATGCCCAGAAGGGAATGTGGAATATATTTATTGCCATTTTCTCCTTTGCGCTTGCATTTGCATTTTTAAGCGCACCTACTGAAACTTCAAATGCTCCTGTAGCTATGTTTGTTGCTTACTTGTTATCCATAGCTTTCTTCGGCTTATTCCAAGCTATATTTATGGCCAATGCAGGCGGTGCATGGGACAATGCCAAAAAAGTGGTTGAAGTTGACATGCAGGAAAAAGGAACTCCTTTGCATGATGCTGTTGTTGTAGGTGATACCGTTGGTGATCCCTATAAAGATACTTCTTCAGTTGCACTTAACCCTGTAATTAAATTTACAACCTTGTTTGGATTATTGGCTATGGAAATTGCCATCTCTCCGCAATTTAGAGCAGTAGCCCCTTATGTAGGTATTGCATTTTTAGCTATCGCACTTTACTTTGTTTACCGCTCATTTTACAAAATGCGCATTAACGCTTAGACAAATACAGATTAGAATATTAAAAAAGCCGGGTAGTAATATCCGGCTTTTTTTATGCAAATTGGTTTCAACAATTTGCAGAGACAAGGCATGCCTTGTCTCAACCCAAAACGTGCCTTATCTCAACAAAAAAAACCCGGCCATCGAAATGACCGGGTTTAATAAATCTGTTTTTATCCTGTGCCGGCTTATACGCCGGTATCCTGTACCGGAAACTATTCCGGGTGAATTGCCTCTACAGGACAAACGTCTGCGCATGCGCCGCAATCGGTGCAAGCATCAGGATCAATTTTGTAGATATCCCCTTCAGTAATTGCTTCTACGGGACACTCATCAATACAAGTACCACATGCGGTACAGTCGTCTGTAATTACGTATGCCATTATTGTTGATTTTTATTGGTTATTATTGGCTGCAAAGGTGAAAATATTTTCTATTTATTGGATTCTAAATTAGCATTTCGATAGAATTTATAGCCAATCTAAATTAAAGCCAGGCAAGCTAACCGACAATAACATAAATAAAGAAAAGGGCTAAAGCCCTTCAATGTCGTTTGGTTTTTCCGTTACCCAGCCATTAATGGCTGGGTTATGGAAAAACCCACAGATAGGGCTTTAGCCCGGATTCATGAATTGTTCAGGTTAGGATTTTCTTATGCCCAATTATATTAATTTTGCAAGCAAAATAAAACGAATAAAAATGGAACCAAATAATTTTCAATCAGCAATACTGCAAGGAATACCTGATAGGTTACCAAACCAAAAGCCCATCGATCAAAATGTTTCGCATGCACCGAAGCGTAAAGACATCTTAACTGATAATGAAAAGAAACTGGCCCTCAGGAATGCACTCCGCTACTTTGACCCAAAGCACCACAGGACACTAGCACCTGAATTTGCTGATGAACTGGAAAAGTACGGACGGATATACATGTACCGTTTTCTTCCAGATTACGACATGCATGCCCGCAATATCAAAGAGTATCCATATCAATCGCAGCAGGCGGCGGCCATTATGCTGATGATTCAGAATAACCTCGACCCGGCTGTAGCACAGCATCCACACGAGTTGATCACTTATGGTGGAAATGGCGCTGTATTTCAAAATTGGGCCCAATACCTATTAACGATGAAGTACCTGGCGGAAATGACGGAGGAGCAAACTCTGGCTATGTATTCCGGACATCCCATGGGTTTGTTTCCATCCCACAAAGAAGCTCCGCGGGTGATAGTTACAAATGGAATGGTCATTCCTAATTACTCTTCACCTGACGACTGGGAAAAATTTAATGCTTTGGGCGTTTCCCAATATGGACAAATGACTGCCGGATCGTACATGTACATTGGCCCACAGGGCATCGTGCATGGCACAACCATTACAGTGCTTAATGCAGGAAGAAAACTTGGTGTCAGTGAAGAGGACGGACTTGGTGGAAGACTTTTCGTCACCTCTGGCTTAGGAGGAATGTCTGGAGCTCAGGCAAAAGCTGCCGTAATTGCAGGTGCCGTTGGTGTAATTGCCGAAGTAAATGAATCTGCTGCTGTTAAGCGTCATTCGCAGGGCTGGGTGGATGAACTGTTTTATAATCTTGATGAAATTACTGCCCGGATTAGAAAAGCACAAACAGGTAAAGAAGCAGTTTCATTGGCATATGTTGGCAATATCGTAGATTTGTGGGAGAAGTTGGAGCAGGAAAATATCTTTGTTGATATGGGCTCCGACCAGACTTCGTTGCACAATCCCTGGGCGGGTGGTTACTATCCTGCCGGACTTAGTTTCGAGGATTCAAATAAAATGATGGCCAGTGAGCCTGAAAAATTCAAGGGACATGTACAGGAATCTTTATGCCGCCAGGTTGAAGCCATCAATAAACTTACCGCAAAAGGCATGTACTTTTTCGATTATGGAAATGCATTTTTATTGGAAGCCAGCCGTGCCGGTGCTGACATTTTAAAAGAAGATGGAAACTTTAAATATCCATCCTACGTGCAGGATATCATGGGGCCGATGTGTTTCGATTATGGCTTTGGCCCTTTCCGTTGGGTTTGCACATCCGGGAATCCGGTAGATTTAGACATCACCGATCAGATTGCTATAGACGTGCTCGAAGAAATTGCTGCCACAGCCCCCACTGAGATTACCCAGCAAATGAAAGATAATATCCGCTGGATACGCGAGGCAAAAGTGAATAAGCTGGTGGTCGGCTCACAGGCACGCATCCTCTATGCTGATGCCGAAGGCCGGACAAAAATTGCCGCGGCATTTAATGATGCAATAAAGTCAGGCAAAATATCCGCACCTGTTGTCCTGGGCCGCGACCATCACGATGTTTCAGGTACTGATTCCCCTTTCCGCGAAACTTCAAACATTTATGATGGATCGAGCTTTACGGCAGATATGGCCATTCAAAATGTTATCGGCGATTCGTTCCGTGGCGCAACCTGGGTTTCCATCCACAATGGTGGTGGTGTAGGCTGGGGCGAAGTGATCAATGGTGGTTTCGGGATGGTACTGGACGGATCAAAAGATGCCGACCGCAAAATACGAACCATGTTACACTGGGATGTAAACAATGGTATTTCCCGCCGCAGCTGGGCAAGAAATGAGGGTGCTGTTTTTGCTATCAAGCGTGCAATGGAAGATGAACCAAGGTTGAAAGTTACGCTGCCAAATATTGCGGATGATGAACTGATTGAAAACGCGTTTTGAAATAGGAGTTTAGCTTTTGGTGAGACCTGGAAGGTTTACCCCATAAAATGACAACTTGCTTTGAACGACATTCTACAACTTGCAAAGATAAAACCTTCCAGGTCTTCAGGTCTAATCACTCAGATACTTTGTAACAAGCATAAGCGAGGGGATCCTCAGGGTCGGTAGTTTTTTCAAAACCCAATCCCTTGACGAACTGGAGCATACCCGGGTTACTTTTGATTACGGAGCCATGGATTCGTAAACGTTTACAGATCCTTTTTATTCAGTTCTTTGATTGATCCGTGAAAGCGCAGGTAGCGTGACCTGACTGAAAGTTTACGTACGAATTTCTGTTCTTTGATAGCATCGCCAGGTACTATGTGGCGAAGTGTTATCTTTTTTCCATCATCAAGAGTCCATATTTCTGTGTCAGTGTTATCAACCATGATTTGATCCTCCTCTGCGTAAAAAAATAACCAATAAAAAACGGTTCTATTACCATTTTTGTGGAACATTTTTAATGATGTAATAATTTCCTGATATTTATCCTTTGCCTCATTGAGTTTGTCGAATGCTTATTTTATGTTTTCAACTGTCAAATTTTTAAAAACTTTGCCCAATTCATCCATATCATGGTTAAACTCATTTTTAAAATCTATCCATTTATCCTGGCCATCATCTTTATAGTCTGCTAATTTCTTTTTTAATTCGTTGTTTTTATTCTCCAACTCAACCAACTTTTTTTCATAGTCAGCTTTTATGTCCTTTTTTTTACTGGCAAGTCCGGCCTTGATTTCAGCAATATTTTTCTCCTGAGCAATAATAATCTTGTCGGCTTCTATTTTAAATTGCTCATAGTTACTAATAGTATCGAGCCTGACTTGGTACAAATCTTTTTTCGATTCCATCAAATCCTTTTTGGCTTCCTGTACTTTATCTTCTGCATTTTCTACTTTTTTGGCTGATGATTGGCAACCTATAATTATTATTGCGACTAAAAATAGTGTGCTTCCTAAATTTAAAATTGATTTTTGATGTATTGAATCAAGAGGCATGCTCAGTTTTTGATGGTTCTTCTACAGCTGATTGATTACTATTATCATTACCATTTTTGTAATACCGCATTTCGAGGTAAGGAGTTTCAAATCCAAGTTTCGCGTAGAGATGCTTTGCAGGGTTATCGGGTTCAACGTGAAGTGCAATATCGCCATTGGAAATTTGAATGGAGCGTTTCATCAGTTTTTTCCCAAGGCCTTTACCACGGTATTCCTGATGCACAGCTATGTAAACCAGGATATTTTCGGGAATATAGCCTTCCATTCCTGTCCGGTTAATTACAACCACACCGATGATACTGTCACCATCCGACAACTGTAGGATAAAACCACCCTTGGCCGGATTGGAATCCATTGCATATTCAATTGAATTGCTGATACTTTCTTTAGTGTCACCAAATTCATCAAGATGTTTGTGCAAAAAGTTTACAAGTTCTGTTTGTTCTCTCGTGGTAATTAAATTTACCTGGTTAAACAATTTTTCGTTCATAGTTCTGATCGTTATAATAGTTTTAAATTTTCTTTTCAGCTTAAACTATATCAATAATTTCAGCTTCAATTTTATTTCTTTTTAATAATTTGCTTAATTTGTTAAATCGGCTTTTCGGTGCTATAATGAAGAATTCCCCACTTTTGCTTTTTACAAAATTGCTGAAGGCTTTCCATTTTCTGATTTTCCCCTTGCCTTCAGGATCGATATCAAAAATTATCTGCTTTCCTTTTTGATTTACATGTATGTCAGGATAAAATGCATCTTCCTCCTTTTGCCCGTGAATTAACCCGGGCCGTTCGAGGCTTGCCCATGGTGCCTGAATCTCTCGTTTCAGAAAACCCTCTCCTTTTAAAAATTCTATGGCCGCAGCCAAGATCATGCTTTTGTCAAATTTTTTTCTTTTAAACATATTAAAAATATTTTAGTTTGCATAGAACATATTTTGAACCAATCTAAAATTGCTTAAACCAGCTCAACATACCAATTATTTCATGCAACACTGATTTAATAATTCTTATTTAACTAATAAACAAATTTTTAGCAAATGTATTGCTCAATTCCATCTAACAAGTCCGAAGTAAAATTTGAACATTTAGATGTTATATTAGTTTGTATAGCAACAAAAGTACAAAAAATAATTGAACTGGAGGTTGTAATGACAAATAAAGTGATAGGATGTCCAGGGTTTTCCTGGTCAGGAATCATGGAAAAACGGCCTTTTGGCTGGGAAACTGTTACATTGGTTCTTCGATTGTAAATACAGGTGAGGCCTCGGTTTGCTCAATCCCAAGACAATCGACCAGGATATTCAGGGAATCATCAATTTGATTCAGGGTTTCAACAGGAAGTTGGGGCAATTTTCGGGTTAGTAATTCATGCAACAAACCAGGAGTGCTGTTAAGTACTTTAAACCCTGCTGAAGTAAGTGTGACATAGGTAACACGTTTATCGCCCATTTTTGGCAAACGGGCAACAAATCCTTTTTTTTCGAGCCGCGTTATGATACCGGTTACCGTGCTGGAATTAAGGTTTAAGTAAGCTGCCACATCTTTGTGCGTGGCTTTATAGCCATCCTGCCCTGAAAGGTAACCCAAGCAGAGAAGCTGAGGTATGCTCACACCAAATTCTTTTAAGATCCTCTTCGATTCCAGATTAAGTGCCCTGACGATTTTTCTGATGTTAATCAGTATGTCGGTATATTCCATAAAAAATAGGTTGTTGACTTTGCTCAATAAAAAACAAAAGTACAATAGTTTTTCCCAAATTGGATTTTATAATAATTATGGAATTGCATGGGTGAACATTCCATCATGTTTAATGTTTATAATATGTATTTAAACATTTTCGTAAGCATAAAAATAATTTAATCATGAAAACTACATTCAAATTTTTATTTTTCGCAGCAATAATTGCAAGCTTTGCAGCCTGTACTTCAGGTGGCACAAAAACAGAAGCTACCGCAGCCGAATCAATTGAAGAAACTTCCTACAACGAAGTTTATGCCCTTAATACACAAGACAGCAAACTCGAATGGCAGGGATGGAAACCTACAGGCACTCACGATGGCGCTGTAAACATTGCCTCAGGCAAGCTGATGGTGAATGGCCAACAATTGGTCGGCGGTTCATTCGAAATTGACATGACATCAATAATTGTCCTCGACATTGAAGACCCTGAATACAATACCAAGCTTAAAGGCCATTTGACCTCAGCAGATTTCTTTGAGGTTGAAACTTATCCAACTACATCCTTTAAAATAACCGGAGTTAAAGCCATTGATGGAAATTTAATTGATAAAAACAAAGAAAAAGGGGATGTTATCCCCAATCACTCCATAACAGGAAACCTGACCATGAAGGGCATTACCAAAAGCATAACCTTCAATGCTAAAGTTGACGTTTCAACAAACCAAGTTACAGCCCAAACTAACCAGTTTTACATTGATAGGACAGATTGGAATGTCCAATACGGTTCAAAAAAGTTCTTCTCCGATCTAAAGGATAAATTCATCAACGATGAGATGGGGATAAGCATTAATCTGACAGCCGCACCTGCGTTGCAAGAAATGGCAAGTAAATAATAACAATCAATTGCGAATAAAAAAAACCGGAGCCATGACAGTTCCGGTTTTTTTATATAGTTTTTGATGCAGATGGTTTTTAAACTTCGCTGTTATCCGTTCGAAGTTGTATAATTCCTTGTAGTGTCAAGTCAAACATATTATGACGATTGAAAGTGCTCCGCACGTTTCAATGTCAATACCCTGACTTTCCATCGTGCGTAGCACATTGAAACGTCAAAATAACCCGAAAACTCACAATTGACATGACAATAGCCTATGTCCACAAAAATGAAAACTGAAATTCTTAAAAACCAATTGCAAAACTTCGAACTTGCATTTTTTGTAACTAATCAGTCTAATAAAACGCTTGATCAAATTGTTCATCCCCTACGGGGAACCTCAGATTGCACACACAATTGGTTTTGCTACAATACTCAATCGCCTACGGCGAATTCCACGTAGTGGATGCAGTATTGTAGTTTAAATTGACCCAACACCTCACTATTCCCTGTAGGGGATCAACTGATTAGTTACCATTTTTCATTATCCTGAGATGGACGTCGGGGCAGGCTGTCCATCTTTACATTCCCCTGAGATGGTCGTCCATCCATCTTTACCTTCCCAGCTCTCCCTAATCCAAAGGTGTAAAATCCTCCTTGGTCACCCCACAAATCGGGCAAGTCCAATCGTCGGGAATGTCGTCGAAAGCAGTACCGGGAGCAATGCCTGCAGGTGGGTCGCCTTCGGCAGGATCATAAACATGCCCACAAACAGTGCAACGGTATTTCTTCATATCCTTAGCTGTACTTGCATCTTTCGATAGTTCTTTCACCGGGGCTTCAGGCTTTTCATCCTCTTTAACCTTGGGAATGTGCGTTGGGGAATTTTCGGGTGAAATGCCTTTGATCTGGTAGCGATAATGATCGTAGGTTAAAGGTGGCGATGGGTTTCCGGTTACACCTAAGTCTATCACCCTTCCAATAAATAGCACATGAGTGCCGAATTCCTGGATCTCCTCCACTTCGCATTCATACCAGGCAATCACTTTATCCAGGACAATGGGTGCACCGGCTTTACCAATCTTGTAATTTACATTTTCAAATTTATTAATATCGCGCCCACTCTTAAATCCCCAGGGCCCGATAAAATCCAGCGTAACATCCTGTTGAATAGCTGACACAGCAAACACCCTGCTTTTTTTTATGTATTCGGTGGTCATGTTGTTCTTATGCGTTGCCACTGCCATACGGGGTGGATCAGCCGTAATTTGGAAAACTGTATTTGATATATGGCCGTTCAGTTTATCGCCATCCCTTGAAGTGAGAATGTAAAGGCCATAGGTAAGTTTAAAGAATGCTTCGTAGTTCATTTCGTTTTGTATTTGTTTGAACGAGTAAAATTAATATTTAAGCCATATGCTCCGGTTTCACTTCACTATTTAAAATCGCTCTAACAA
>Ga0307929_1001187_pt1 | contig 21249 bp, 11 predicted proteins | sample AceLakmetage1330_FD_203160 | JGI IMG/M metagenome (GOLD analysis project Ga0307929, IMG submission 203160) | Saline water microbial communities from Ace Lake, Antarctica - #1330 | ecosystem: Environmental > Aquatic > Non-marine Saline and Alkaline > Saline | place: Antarctica: Ace Lake...
AAGAAGCAATCGCCAGTGGCATGGGTCCGAATGTAGGCGAAAAACTTGAATGCTGTACCCAGCTTAAGACCAACGCGCTCAAGATGGGTATCGCCAAATATGGCTTCAAGGCTCTTCTCCTCGGGATTCGCCGTGATGAACACGGAATTCGGGCCAAGGAGCGTTATTTTTCTCCCCGCAATGAGCAGTTTCAGTGGGATTATGAGAACCAGCCCCCGGAGCTCTGGGACCAGTATAAATCCAAGGCCGAAGATGAGGAACATATCCGGGTCCATCCACTCCTTCACTGGACGGAACTGAATATCTGGGAGTATGTCAAGCGGGAAAACCTGCCGATCACCGATCTATATTTCGCGAAAGACGGCAAAAGGTTCCGCAGCATCGGATGTGTCCCCTGTTGCGCCCCGGTTGACTCAGAAGCAGACACCATAGACAAAATAATCGAGGAGCTAAAGACCACCACCACCTCCGAACGCGCCGGCCGCGCCCAGGATAAAGAGTCGGTAACCACCATGCAAAAACTTAGGGCATTAGGCTACATGTAAAGAAAATCCGTGGACAAAAAAGGGGGTGAGGTAGAGGGCAGCAATTATTGTGTCCGTGGATAAAAAGGGGCCGGGGTAGAGGAGTAAACTATTAAAATAATTAGTGGAGAGAAAAATGGATAATTTACGGTTTGTAATGGTGGGTCATGTGGACCACGGGAAATCTACTTTAATCGGGCGCCTTCTGTACGACACGGGTTCACTCCCCCCGGATAAACTGGAGGAGATAAAGATCGCGTCGGAAGAGCAGGGGAAGGATGTGGAGTTTGCTTATGTGATGGACCATCTGGAGGAAGAAAGGAGTCGGAATATCACCATCGATACCGCCCAGACCTTCTTCATGACACCGGAGCGGGAATATGTGATTATCGACGCTCCGGGCCATAAAGAGTTCCTGAAAAACATGATAACCGGAGCCTCCCAGGCCGAGGCCGCGGTCTTGATTGTTGACGCCGCCGAAGGAGTCCGGGAGCAGACCCAGCGCCACGCCTTCATGATAAATATGCTCGGTCTTGACCAGCTGATCGTGGTAGTCAACAAGATGGACTCAATAGATTTCTCCGAGGAAAAATTTATTGAGGTAAAGAAAAACATAGAAGAATTTCTCGCTAAAGTCAATCTTCGGCCCAACTATGTGATCCCGATCTCAGCCAAGAAAGGAGACAACGTCTCCAATCGCTCGGAAAAGATGGACTGGTATGAGGGAGTAACCTTTCTGGAGGCTTTGGCATCTTTTAATAATCTACCATCGGCTCTGGAAAAGCCGATGCGTTTCCCCGTCCAGCTGGTACATGAAATAGGGGGGAATAAGGTGGTAATGGGAAGGGTGGAAGCCGGGATACTTGAGAAGGGAAGAGAGATTATAATCCTCCCGGCTGGGAGTAAGGCGTTGGTTGAGAATATTATGGAATATGAGCGAGAGGGGAAGAATTCTGCCGAAGCCGGAGAATCAACCGGTATTGTCCTTGCTGGTGCTAAAGCTCCTGCTGAAAGAGGTGATGTTATAACCTATCCCGGAGAAGAACCTCCGGTAACAGATAGGTTTAAAGCCAGTGTCTTCTGGATGTCCCCGGTGCCGTTCAAGATCGAGGAGGGTATCCTTCTGCGTATAGCTACCGGAGAAGTTCCCTGCCAAGTAGAAGAGATAACGGAACGGATTAATTCATCCACCCTGGAAGTATTGGAAGAGAAAGCTTCGGTACTCAATGATACTGAGGCGGGAGAAGTAATAATCCGAACCACCAAGCCGGTGGTAGTGGAGTCATTCTACAAGACCAAGGAACTGGGCCGGTTCGTCCTGGTAAGAGGTAACGACGTAGTCGCCGGCGGCATCATCGCTCATGCGGTAGCCTAAATCTACAGATGGCATAACGTCTCCCCACACTATATATTTACAGACGATTGTCTATTGTTTTGCCTTGGTTTGGCGGCTTTTAAACAGACGATTGAATGTGATTGGAAGTGAGAAAAGAAAATATACTTTATGAATATTTCACATCTAAATATGGGAATTTAAACGGTGTATATGAATCCGATGCGAAGTTAAAAAAACAAATCAGGTCGTAGTAAATAATGAAATTCTAAATAGCTCAAACAACATTGATTATAATTTCTCTCACATCCAATCACATTCCCGTCAATACTGCCGGGTCAACGACAATTGTCTGTTTAATAAAGGGGGATAGGGTGGGGGATCTAAGCAATAAAATAATCATCTGTCAAAAGGATATTGTTACATGAAAAGAGTAGTAGTAATCGGTCTGGACGGCTTCCCATATACCCTCGCCAATCGTTTGATGGATGATGGCATCTTTCCCAATTTTAAATCCCTCCTGGAAGAAGGTACCTTCTCCCAGATGGATTCGATCTACCCCACCGTATCCAATGTCGCCTGGACCTCCTATCAGACCGGGAAGAATCCCGGTAAATTCGGTGTTTATGGATTCGCGGAACTTACCCCGGAGTTTGATCTGTTTATTCCTAATTCCACCAACTGCAAGTCAAAGACTATCCAGGAAATTATCTCCGAAAACGGCAAGAGAGTGATCTCACTCGGCGTTCCCGGTTCATATCCCCCGCGCCCCATAAATGGAATTACCGTGGGAGGTTTCTTAAGTCCTTCACTGGAGAAGGCGGTCCATCCGGAATCCATCTTACCGGAACTCAGAAAGACCGGTTACATGGTGGATATCAATCCCATGAAAGCTCGGGAGTCGCTGGAATTTTTTAAGGAAGAAAATTTAAAGGTTCTCGAGGGGAGGGGAAAGACCTTATTCAATCTCTGGGATTCTCAAGAATGGGATTTATTCACCATCCACTTTATGGACACCGACCGGATGGGCCATTTCATGTTCCGGTATCTGGATCCGGAAGCTGCCGGCAGTGAGAATGCACGGTATTACCTGGACTTTTTCCGGAAGATAGATGACATGATCGGTCAGGTCCGTCGGAAAATGACTGATAACATTACTCTAATAGTATTATCAGACCACGGATTCTGCCGGATTAAGAAAGAAGTGCAATTAAACCGCTGGCTCCAGGACCGGGGATATCTGGCCTTTTCTCGTCCCCCTGCTCATGATCTGGACTTCGAAGCCATCTCCCCCGAATCAAAGGCCTTCGCGCTCGTCCCCGGCAAAATCTACCTGATGAGAGAAGGGAAATGGAAGGGTGGTCAGGTTACCGATTCGGAATATGAACCGCTGCGGACAGAGATTATCAATAAGCTGACCGAATTCCATAACGCCGGTGACCCGGTTTGCAAGAAGGTGCTGAAGAAAGAGGATGCGGTATTCGGTCACTTTCTGGACAATGCTCCCGACATTATAATAGATCCTCACGACGGATACGACCTCAAAGCCGGTTTAAAGAAAAGCCTGATATTTGAGACCGGCCCCCTGAGCGGTATGCACACCTACTACGACGCCATGCTCTATCTGCAGGGAACACAATCCATAAACAAACGCCCTATCGTCTACGATGTCCCCGCCACCATCCTCTCCCTCCTCGACATCCCCATCCCGGAAGACTTCGATGGAGTAAACTTGAACACAGACGATTGGTAATACACAGATTTACACAGATCGGAACACAGATTTACATCGATTGCCGCCACGCTGAGGTGAAATAAATCAAATATCGTCTGCATGTCCTCGGTTTACCGGGGTTTGAGAAAAAAATGGTTGCAATATAAGTGGTGATAAAAATATCATACTTCATTCACCACTTTAATTGGAGAAGACCATGAAGCAGGACTGGATAGTAAATCGAGAAGAAGAGTCGGGAAAACTTTTGTCCTGACCCACTTCTCCAATCAGTTCCCGGCGATCTATTACTTCTGTGTTAGAAGTTCCTTCCGTGAGCAGATAAATATGCTCAGTGAAACTCTTGCTGATTTTTTCCAGGATGAACTCCTTCGAATTCATCCCCTGGAAAATTTTGAGGAGGTTTTTCTCTATCTCTCCCGAAAAAAAGAAACGCGGTTCGCTCTGATTATTGATGAGTTCCCCTATTTGATTCAAGCCGATCGGGCAATTCCTTCCATCTTTCAGAGAGGCTGGGACCAGTATTTCTCAAAGAATAATAAGATTATGCTGATCCTGAATGGTTCCAGTATTTCGATGATGGAAGACCAGGTCCTCAGTGCCGCGTCGCCCCTTTACGGAAGGCGAACCGGCCAATGGAAACTTCAACCCATGACAGTGGGGCAGCTAAAAGGATTTTTCCCCGGTCGAGTTTAATTGATCTTATTCTCATTTATACTGTCATTGGAGGAATCCCATTTTATGCTTCTCTTTTCAATAATAATATATCCCTTGCTGAGAACATAAAAACTAAAATTCTTAAAAAGGGAGAAGTCCTTTATGAGGAGGTTGAATTTCTCTTGAGGGAAGAATTAAGGGAACCCCGAAACTATTTTCCGATTCTATCAGCTATCGCTTCAGGCGATAGTAAATTCGGAACTATCAGCAGTAAGACCGGGATGGACCGATCCAACTTAAGTAAATATCTCTCAGTGCTGAAAGATCTCCAACTGGTCGAAAAGGAAGTCCCCATTACTGAAACAATGCCTCATAAGTCTAAACGCGGCTTATACTTTCTTTCCGATCCGTTTGCTAATTTCTGGTTTCATTTCGTCAGACCGAATCTCCGCTTTTTAGAGGCCGGGAAAAGTGATTTTGTCTGGAAAGAAAAAATATCTCCCCGGCTTGAACAGTTTATTTCCTTAAACTGCGAGAAGCCGATCATCCAGATTATTGAGGGACTAAATCTGCAAGGCGCGTTTCCATTTCAATTAGTTGAGATAGGAAGATACTGGGACTCCTCAACGGAGATAGATCTAATAGGCTTTGATTCCGGAAGAGAGAACGCCTTGATTGGGGAAATAAAATGGACTAATAAACAGGTGGAGTATCGTGTTTTAAACGCTCTTATCGCTAAAGCCGAATCTCTGGAAAAACTGAAAGAATGCAAAAAAACATTTCTTATAGTTAGCCGAAGCGAATTCCAGAAATCACTTCTGAAAATGAAAAAAGAAAACGTAATATTATTAGACCTCCGACAGACAAGAAAGTTGACAGCCATGCCCGCCGACCTGTCCGACATAGCCTTGGCGAAGTCGGAAGCCTTGGCGAAGGTTGGTTGGCGGTTGACGGGAAAACAGCCATTGCTAAATTAGGATTGCTTTTTTAGTTTTAAAATCCACGTAATTGGCGTAATTCGTAGTTCATTAAAGGGTTTGAGGTAGTGGATCAATCAGAGTAATCTGCGTACCCGCAAAATGACCTTCGGTCATCGCGGGTTAAAAATCCATGGACAAAAAAAGGGGGGGGAGGTAGGGGGAGAAACAGAAGAAAACGTGCATGGAATTCCAATAAACCCATCTTTTTATATGGCAACTGCTGTTTTAATGGCATTAAGGAGACCTATTTTATAGATCTCATTATTATATCAGGAGTTATATGATGAGTAAACTCGGTAGTCATATTTTTTTTGGCGGGAGGTGGGAGGGAGAATTTAAGATGGATTTTTGACTTTGTTTAAGATATTATTCAGCCAGCATTTTTTAAAAATAATCCTTGACCCTTTTTATTGAGATGATACAGTATTCTTTGATAGCTTTTTAAAGCGAGCAGTAAGTTTTGACCTCAACCTTTTGACTTTATGGGATAAAAAAAGAAAAAGAAGGAAAGATTAAATCAGGGTTTCTTTAAAGTTGGCGAGGCGGCAGAAAAGACTGGCTTTACCCCCCCCACCATCCGCTACTATAACCTCCTGGGGCTGGTGGAGCCGGTTAGTTACACCAAGGGAGGCTACCGCCTGTATGATCAGAAGGCCATCTGGAAGTTAAAGGAGATAAAGAAGATCAGGGAGGGTTTCTTGAGTTTAGATGAGATAAAGAAAAAAGTAGAGAAGAAATTCGGTGGTTAAGACCTGTTTTTATTTAAGAGAAGACAGATGAAGAGAAGAAAAGAAATTAACCTGGTTTTGATATTCGTGGTTATTCTTATTTTTTCCGGGGCTTCTGTCTGGGCACAAGGGAAGCCGTTTCCCAGAGAGAAGGCCAGGATTGAAAGTCAGGAGGCAGTAAAAGCACCTTTTCTCCCAAGCAACGGAAAGGAAGTTCAGGCAAAGTCCACTTATTTGAAAGAGAGGAGTGATAGAAAATCTCCCATCCCGGAGGCTAAGGAGAAGCCTCTGCCTTCGAGAAAGGAAAAGATAAAGGCGGTTACTCCTTCAGAAGAAAAGACAGAAGATATATCTAAAGCAATAAGTAAATGGGTAGATCCTGAGGGAGGGAGGTGGATCAGCATTGAAGATTGGAAGAAGAGACAGCCCAAACCCAAACCTTTTAGGATAAGGAAAATCTACAGTTCCCGACCCATTTCCGGCGCCAGATTAAGGCCCGATCCTGATAGACCGGAGGCGACCATACCCTGGAGCAAGCGCTTCTTTGTGATTGTAGAGCCGGAGCTGATCAGCGCGCTGGCCCCCCGCCTGGACAGGTATGCGAATGACCTTGAAGACGAAGGGTATAGCAGCATATCTGTCTATGCATCATCAGGAGGGGAGCCCTCCGATCTCAGGGCGTTCCTCCAGGGAGAATATTCCTCGCCCGAGAGGTTGGCCGGCTGCCTCTTCGTGGGGGACCTGCCAATTGCCTGGTATGAGGAAAGCTATAACCCGGGGGATGGCAGCCCGTGCATCCATTGGCCGTTCCCCATTGATTATTACTACATGGATCTCGATGGCGAGTGGCTGGATAATCAGGAATGGGATGATGACGACCACTGCTTCGTTCCCGGAAGTAACGACTTTTATGATACCTATTATGGAGATAAAGTGCCTGAGATTTATGTGGGGAGACTCACTCCTTCAACCCTGTGTCTGGATGGCTCATATGATGAGGTTGATCTGCTGCGAGGTTACTTTGATAGGGATCACCTCTATCGCACAGGTAGTCTGCCTCTCTCTCGCCGGGCATCAGTCTATTCCGATAACGGGGTTGGTAATTATGAAAACCGGGCGAGAGTATGGGCAGGGGTGCTTTCCGATAGCTTTGATGAAGTTATTACAGTGACCGATCCGGATACCACACAGGCCGATCATTACCTGGGAACCTTAGAGGATCCTTTCAACCGCTACGATTGGGTGAGCCTATGTGCCCATGGCAGTTCTGGTGCTCACACTTTCTATTTCTCAGAGGGACATAGCCCGTGGCGGGATTTTGTTTATTCTTCTGATATCAGGGATTGTGCTATTTCCCCTTATTTTTTCTACCTTGCTTCCTGTTCTACGTGCAGCTATGTTGAGGATAATTATATCGGTGGCTGGTATATATTCGGAAATACCCAGGGGCTGACCGTTATCGGTCCTACTGGGCTAGTCTGCCCCATTGAAATAAGGGATACCAGAGCTAAGAGATTGGGAGAGATCTTATTAGAAGCAAGAAGTTCTTTTTATATAAATTCGTGGATGAAGTGGGCCATTTTGGGCGATCCAACCCTGGGGATTGTACCGGGCCCGGATATTAAAGAGGTTATCATTACACCTTCTCCTCCAATTCTGGAGGAATATGGTGCGGGAGAAGTAGAGTTCAAGATAATCTTCAATAAGAGAATGGATAATACGGTACCCCCAACCATCTCCTATGATCCTGCCGGCCCCACCGGGCCCCAAGCCTGCACCACAGGAGTGTGGTCCACCACCTATCTACTTAACGACACCTACACGGTCTATAATGTTAATCCCATAACGGCAGGCACGGGAGATGGTATGACCCACGTTGTTGTCTCTGCAAGGGACTATTTAGGGAACCATTTGGAGGATGGCAGCCAGCGATTCCTCATCCGTCTTCATAGAGGAAGTACAATCTATGTCGATGATGATGCTACCTCTGATATGGAAAATGGCTCTCCGGAGTATCCCTATAATACCATTACCGAAGCCGCAGTGGTCTCCCTTGGTGGAGATAGGATAATGGTTCTTCCCGGCATCTATTCCCCGAGCAGGGGAGAGATCCTTCCACTGGAGATAAAGGAAGAGGTGAATCTCATTGGCTCCGGCGCTTCCCAGACAATAATAGATGGGGAATTGCCTGTGGAATATCTAAGTATCATTGGTGCGGATGGGCATAATAATATCTCCGGCTTTACCATTACCAATAGCGGGCAGGGTATTAATCTAAAGGAGGGGGATTCATATTTTTATGAGTTAAAAATAGAGAGGAATCTATTTTGCGGGTTAGGTACTGCGATCTACTGTGACGCGCGGGAGGCGGGAATCTGTAACAATACCATTGTTGATTGTAACAGAGGAATAGCTGCGGAATATAATTCAGGAGAGGATGATGAGTGGTATCTCTTCCTGAGCAATAACATTGTTGCTAACACTGCTGTTGCAGTATCTCTCTATGTAGAAGATGAGATTATTGATGAAAGAAGGGAAGGTGATACAGAGATTATTTGTAATGATTTCTGGGACAACGAAATTAACTATACATTCAATGATGAGGAGATGCCAGACCCGGTGGGAAGTGATGGAAACATCTCAGGACACCCATTATTTGTTGCTCTAATGCCGTATTATCGCGATTACCACCTCCAGACCGGCTCCCCCTGCATAGATACCGGGGATCCATATAGTCACCCGGACCCGGATGGAACCTGGGCTGATATGGGCGCTTTCTACTTTGATCAGCGAATCTATGTCGACGAAAAAGATGGGCACGATTACTACGATGGCCTAAGCCCAACATATACGTGGGACCTGACGGGTCCTAAAAAGACCATCCAGGCTGGAATAGAGGCAGCTCAGGAGACAGGAAGGACGATCTGTTTCGTCGCCTCTGGAACATACTCAGGGAGCACCAATGGGGAGTCTTTCCCAATACGAATAGAGAACGGAGTGGAGTTAATCGGTGCCGGGGCTGATAAGACAATTATTGAAGGAAACGGTATAGATCCGGTCATTGAAACCAGGGGAGATGCCTCTATTGAGGGATTCACCATTACCAATGGAACCTTTGGTATAAGTCACTGTTGGCCCGATGCTTTACTTGAGGTCCGCCGTAATGTCTTTCACACTATTGTGACCCGTCCCCATTTCGCAAGTGGTATAGCAATTTATGTCAGGAATGGGGATGCTCAAGTGATAAATAATACCATCGTTGACTGCGTAGTAGGGATCCTACCGTGTTCAGGTAGCAGTATTGAAGCAGTCAACAATATTATATCCGATTACGAAATCTATGGCTTTAAAACAGAGAGTGGCTCTACGATTATCTCTCGTTACAATGATGTCTGGTCCGTGAGTGGTCATGGTTATTATGGCTGTGCGCCCGGCGAGGGCGATATCTCAGAAGATCCCCTGCTTCGCCCCAATTATCACCTTTCTGTTTTCTGCTCTTCTCCTGCCAGCATGCCAGGTGATATTGATTACGAGAGGAGTTCCCCCGGCCTGGATGCAGGCACGAGAGATACAGATGGAGACGGAATCATCGACATTTACAACTATGAGCTTTTGGCCCCGGATATGGGAGCCTTTGAATATAAACTCCTGGATTGGACAGACTTGATGAAAATAGAATAAGGAGACAAAAAGAGGTCTAACGGGATGAACATGAGATATCTGAGGTATTTGTTAGTAATTGGACTTGCTGTCCTTCTCAGTGGCACAGCCTGGGGAAAGCCTCTGAGAAAACTCTATGCTAAAGAAGGGGCTAAGATTGAGAAACAGAAAGTAGTGAAACCTTCCCCTAAATTTGAGGAGAAAAGACCTGTCCCTTCAGAGAAGCAGGTTCCCAGGAAGCGTGAAGAGACTCAAAAGGGCAAAGAGGAGTTTGTCCCTCAACAGATCATTGTAAAGTTCAAATCACGGATAATAATTATTCCCAGAGGTAAAAAAGAGGCTTCAGTTAATGAAGTTACCATAAACTCAGAATTTGTCAGAGCCTTAAGCAAGAAATTTGGAGTGAAAAAGTTTGAAAAAGTTTTCCCAACTGCTACAGAGAAGAAGGCACCGAATCTATGCCATATCTATAAACTTATTCTTTCCAAAGATGTCGATCTGCTATCCGTGGTTAAGGAATATCAGAGTGATCCAGGTGTCATCTACGCTGAGCCCAATTACCTTTACTACACCTCTCTGATTCCTGATGACCCATATTACCCAGATCAGTGGGCCGCTACCAAGATAGAAGCAGAGAGAGCCTGGGATATAAATACTGGTAGTTCTAGTGTATCCATTGCCATTATAGATTCCGGGGTGGATTACAGGCATCCCGATCTTCATAATATTTGGTATAACACAGGCGAAATCCCGTCAAACGGAATAGATGATGATGGAAATGGATTTGTGGATGATGTAAAGGGCTGGGACTTTGTCGACATAGATAGTTTAGATTATATTGGTGTTACGTTTTATGATAGTGAGGATTATGAAGTGAGGGATAATGACCCTATGGATTTTAACGGTCATGGGACTCACTGTTCAGGCATCGCGGCGGCAGTTACCAGTAATCACCAGGGTATTGCCGGGGTAGCCGGAGGGTGGTACGACTCTGGTGATGGATGCCAGATAATGTGTGTAAGGGCGGGTTTCTCCATTCGTTATGGGGGTATAGATTATGGCGTTTTAGAATTAGATGATATTGTTGCAGCCATATATTATGCTGCTGATAATGGGGCAGATATAATTAGTATGAGTTGGGGGGGCGGCTCATCAGAGACGAAAAGATTGGCATTAGAATACGCCTATTCTGAAGGATGCGTCCTGGTGGCAGCTGCCGGCAATAGTAATTCAGATGGCAGATATTATCCAGCAGTCTATGATAACGTCATGGCAGTAGCCGCCACTGACCGGGATGATGTTAAGTGTAGTTTTTCAAATTATGGTAATTGGATAAGCGTATCTGCTCCAGGTACAGATATATGGAGTACTTACTATGATTACTCGGCCCCCACCTACCCCTTCAATGCCAGACATACCTACCGTTCACTTTCTGGAACCTCTATGGCCTGCCCCCATGTGGCTGGCCTGGCAGCTCTGATTCTTTCAGAGCATCCGGAATTTAGTAAAGATCAGGTCTACGCCCAGATTGAAGGTACGGCAGATAATATAGATGGTTTTAATCCCGGATATGAGGGGAAGTTAGGTGCCGGGCGGATTAACGCCTATCGAGCCCTGACCGAGCCAACGGTGGTGCTCAATGGTCCGGATATCATTCATACTCCCCAGGCTGCGGGAGAAGTAGAGTTTCAACTGATCTTTAGTACTTCCATGGATACCAGCATTGAGCCCGTTGTATCCTATGATCCAGCAGGATTGACCACTTCCCAGTCCTGTAGTGGGAGCGCCTGGAGTAGTACCTACCGGGCTAATGATACCTATACCGTCTACAATGATTATCCCATTGATGAAGATACTGGTGATGGCATAGCAACTATCACCATCTCTGATGCTCGGAGTATGGGGGGAATGACCGTGAGGGATGTTAGAGGCCACAGATTCCTTATCCATATCGGTGATCATCTCACTATTCATGTAGACAATGATAATGATTCCGGGATTGAGGATGGCAGTGAACTTTATCCCTTTGACACCATTGAAGAAGCCCTGGAGGTTGCCCTGTCTGTAGATACAATCTATGTCCACCCCGGCACTTATACACCTCATGGTAGTGGATATTGGAACACAATCTACATGAAGGAAGGGGTAGATCTCATTGGCGCGGGCCCGGATACTACCATCATCGAGCGGTCGGCGGTATATGGAGCGAGTAATACAATGTTTTCCGGCTTCACCTTGAAGCATGGAAGTGTCGAAGCTTACACTGTCGAAAACTTTGTTATCTCCTATAACCTGTTCTTGTATGCGAATAGTTACTGGGACACAGAAATCTATATAGATGAGGCAGAGGTGGAGATTATCAATAATTCCATCCTTTATAATCATGGGACCGGAATACGTATTGGCAGAACTAATGGTAACGTGAGAATAAAGAACAATATTATTGCCTCCATCGGGTGTGGCGTGGCCGATTATGATATGGGAGATGAGGATGAACCGGCAATTGCTTCTTATAATAATTGCTACGACATCGACGGCTACGATTATTGGGGAGGAGTAGAGATTGGTCCTGGCAATATCTCATTAGATCCATTATTTGTTGATCCAGACTACCATCACCCAAATTTTCACCTTCAGGCTGGTTCTCCCTGCATCGGGACAGGAGAAGGAGGGGTTGATATGGGTGCCTTTCCTTTTGGATCGTTGCCAGCGATGATTTACGTCGATGCTGGCAACGATTCTGGGATTGAGTATGGTTCCTCAGCATATCCCTATGATACTATCAGGGAGGGACTGGAAGTCGCCGGATCAGGAAGAACCGTCATAGTTTTACCTGGCCACTACCATGTGGATTCAGAACATCCCTATATGCCCTGCCTTACTATGAATCACAATGTATCCCTATTGGGCTCTGGCCCTTCTCGCACCGTGATTGAAGGAAATGGCTGGGATCCCATCATAGAGACGGAAGGGGATGCTCGCATATCAGGGTTTACCATTACCAATGGGGGCATTGGGATCGTCAGTGATGGTGGCTCACTTGATATCTCGCGCAACGTTTTCCTTGATATCCGCTCCCACACCTGGAGCGGAGCAGCAGTGGAGATCCAAAGTGGCGAAGCCAGTGTGATAAATAATACCATCGTGGGCTGTACATTAGGGCTTTATGCGGAGGAAAGTGGAGTAATAAGAGCCATCAACAATATCGTTGTTGAATGTGAAAGCTGGGCTTTTCGGCAATGGGGGGGCGGTGAACTCCTCTCTTGTTACAATGATGCCTGGGGTAATGAAATCGGGAACTATTTTGGCGGCTGTGCGCCCGGTCCGGGCGATATCTCAGAAGATCCCCTGCTTCGCCCCAATTATCACCTTTCTGTTTTCTGCTCTTCTCCTGCCAGCATGCCAGGCGATATTGATTACGAGATAAGTTCCCCCGGTCTGGATGCAGGCACAGCCGATATTGATGGAGATGGAGATGATGACATCGACTACGAGCTCCGGGCCCCGGATATGGGAGCCTTTGAATATAAGCTCCCGGATTGGGAAAACTTGATGAAAATAAAATAATGAGGGAAAGAAGATGAAGAAGAGATATCTAAAGTACCTATTGGTAGTTGGATTGGTTTCCCTCCTCTCTGGATGGGCGGGAGCAAAGCCTCTTCCGAAGCAGGCAGCAAAGAAAGAGCAAAAAACGGTTGAGACTAAGAAGTCTCCCCTAAAAGAAAAAGCCCGGGTGAAGGAAGAGGAGGGAAGTGCAGTCAAGGCTGAAGTGAAGTTGAGTAAGGAATTTTCAAAACTAAGCTCAGCAGAGCACCTGATGGAAGGAGACATCTATGTCAATGGAGAAATAGGAAATGATGATAATGATGGCTTTTCCTGGGGCACTGCTAAAAAGACCATTCAGGCGGGAATAGATGATACTTCGCCAGGTAGAACCTGCCATGTAGCTGGTGAATGGCAGGGACATTATTTGATCTACTCTGAAGATACAAATGGTGAAGAATTCCCCATTGAGATGAAAAGTGATATCGTTCTTAAGGGAGAGGCAAGTGGAGTTATAAAACCAGAGATCCAATATTTCACCTCGATGTCGGGAATGGGCCCGCCCAACATTGTGTTTGATCTCAAAGGGGTAAGTTATAGCAGTGTGGAGGGCTTCAAGATAGAGGGTACTGGTTGCTTTGTCTTCTTCCTTGGTGAAGACCTATCAGGAATCCCCTGTTTTAAGAACAAGATATCAGACAATGACATTATGAAATCTCCCGATTATGGGGGGGCATCAACTTTTAACGTGTATGGAGTATTTAGTTTTACCGGCTCTTATGACAATAACATTGAGAAAAATACTTTTAAAGATTGTGTTGTGGCGATCTTACAGGAGGCTGTTTATAGCGATTTAGAAAATGGTACTATAAGTGAAAATTTGATTATGGATTGCCAAAGGGGTATTTGTATTTGGGATAAGAATAACAACATAAAGAGAAATATTATAAGAGGTTGTGGTTATGGAATAGGTATTTACGGCATAATTTGCGGAAACCTGGTAACAAATAACACCTTGGTTTCTAATCAAGTGGGGATAGAGGTGGAACCAGCCCCAGGTCTCCTCTGGGATCCTGACTGCCTTCAGGTAGTCAACAACATCATAACGGGCGGTATCAGTTTTGGCATGTGGGGCTCTACCTGGGTGCCTGGATATGGAGCCTGGGAGCGGATAATCAGGTATAACGATGTCTGGGATAACACCCCAAACTACGGAGGCACCATCCCAGACATGAGCGGATTGGTGGGTAACATCTCGGATGATCCCCGCTTTATCGATCCAGTCCATTATGATTATCATCTTCCTGTTTTTTTCGCCTCCCCCGCTTGCTATCCTCATGAGATTGATTATACTAGAACTTCACCCTGCATGGAGGCCGGGAGCGTTTATATAGATTGGGATTATATTCCTGATATTACGGATTATTATGGAGAAGCGCCTGATATAGGGGCCTATGAAGCTGAAATCACGTTATGGCCTGTTTTTATAGATCATTCTGAAAGCTCTCTCTATTGAGTCAAGAGGTTCTTAAGAAAAATAATTAAAAGACAATTAAAACCTTTGGTGGAACTGGTGAAAAGAATAAAATAGAGAAGAAGTTTGATCGCTGATCACTAAAGTCACTTTTATTACCACAACAAAGGCACAATAAAAGAATAGATAAAAACACTGAAGTCTCAGATAGTTATCGGTCCAAAGCAGGAGATCGACAAATCTCAGAAGGAGACCGGCCGCGCGGTGAAATTCCCCGCCTCCCGCAAGCTTTCCCCTATTAAAAGGAAGCTTAAGATAAAATAAAGGAGGAGATAAGGTGACAAGTTTAAAAATAATATCTATTGCTCTCGTCGCAGCCCTGGTGGTGACTTTGCCCGGGGTATATATTGAAGCCGGAGAAGATCCGGCCCGAAAACAAGAAAAGACCGAATATTCGAAAACAACGGGGGAGAAAGAGGAATTACCGAAGTATCTTCCGGGAAAGCTCATGGTGAAATTCAAACCGGGGATCGTGATCAACCGGCGGATTAAGGCGAAATCGGCATCTGAAACCCTCCTCATTAACTCCAAATCCATTCAGAACTTAAACCGGAAGCTGGGTGTGAAAAAAATGGAGAAGGTCTTTAAAACCGCCACCGGCAAAAAAGCCCCCACCCTCAACGATGTTTACAAAATCACCTTTTCCCGAGAGATCGACCTGCGCTTCGCGATTAAGCTTTACCAACGCGACCCGGTGGTGGTCTTCGCCGAGCCGATTTACCTCTATTATCTCAACGCGGTCCCCGATGACTGTTTCTATCCGGAGCAGTGGGCCCTTCCCCGGATAGAAGCCGACCGGGCCTGGGATATTGTAACCGGTGACCCTGATCTGACTATCGCCGTGATCGATTCCGGGGTGGATTGCGATCATCCTGATCTGGCGGACAACATCTGGCTCAACTCAGGCGAAGCGGAGGACAGCACAGATACCGACGGGAACGGATTCGTGGACGATGTCCGGGGCTGGGACTTTGTTGATATCGACTTCTTGGATTATGGCGGGGTTACGTTTTACACGGACGAGGATTACGTTGACCGGGATAATGACCCCACCGACGAGTATATGGGGCACGGGACTATCTGCGCGGGGATCGCGGCGGCGGTGACCAATAATACTACCGGGGTGGCCGGCCTAGCCGGAGGGTGGAGTTCGACCACGGAAGGGTGCCGGATCATGGCCCTAAGGGCGGCTTTTACTTTCCTCGTTCACTTCATGGGGCCCAGGAGCATTCTGGAATCGGACGACGCCGCGGAAGCTATCTACTACGCGGCCGATAACGGCGCCGATGTCATCAGCATGAGCTGGGCAGGCCCCCCTTCCGATACGATCCGCTTGGCCCTGGAGTACGCTTATTCCTCCGGATGTGTCCTAATGGCCGCGGCCGGTAACGACCATGGGGATGCTTTCCAGTACCCGGCAGCTTACGGTAATGTCCTTTCGGTCGCCGCCACCGATGGGGACGATGTCAAGAGCTGGTTTTCCAACTTCGGTGACTGGATCGATGTCTGCGCCCCCGGAAGCGGGACTAAAAGCACCTTCTTTGATCGAGAGGCAAGCGGCGCGGCGAGGCATACCTATCATTCCCCCTCTGGGACCTCGATGTCCTGCCCTTACGTAGCGGGCCTGGCCGCGCTGATTCTTTCTGCCTCTCCGGCGCTTGAGGCGGATCAAGTCTGCACCCAAATCAAAGGGACGGCGGATAATATAGACGAGCTTAATTCTTTGCTGGCCGGGAAGCTGGGTACGGGGCGGATCAACGCCTACCGGGCTTTGACCGAAATCGGAGTAATCCTTAACGGTCCGGTGTTTATCCATACCGCTCAGTCACCGGGAGATGTTGCTTTCGAGCTGATCTTTACCCACTCAATGGACCCGGAGGTGGAACCGACCGTCTATTATGAGACGCCTTCCAGCGGGCCCCAGCCCTGTACCGGAGGCACCTGGAGTACCACTCACCGGATCAGCGACACCTATAGGGTTTTTAATGATAATCCTATCAACGGAGTCACGGGCGACGGCCGGGCCGAGATCACCATTGCCGACGCCCGGACCAGCGCCGGGGCGGTGATGGAGGAGAACCGGAATTACAGTTTCCGGATTCGCTTCCAGCCGCTGATCATCCACGTGGATGTCCATAACACCGGCATCGAAGATGGATACCACAGCGAGGAATATCCTTTCAACACGGTCTGGGAAGCTCTGGATTTTTCCTGGGAAGGAGACACCATCATAGTTCATCCCGGCTGGTACGATATCTGGGAGACGGGAGATTTCGGAGGGCGGATAATGTACATGAAGGAGGGAGTCGATCTCCTCGGAGAGGATCCAGCTACCACCGTCCTCCATTTTTACGACGAAGACGGTACGGCTTACGGCGTGGTGGGGGCTTCCAATACCCGGCTTTCCGGCTTCCATATCAGGGACGGATTGTGTGGAGTCTACGCTCCGACCGGGGTCGGTAATTTTACCGTTTCTCATAACGTGATCGCCCACCTGCCCGATGGGGGGACGGGAATTTACGTGGAGGGAGATCTGACCGGAAATGTGGAGATTCTGAATAATACTATTGTTAACTGTAATAGTCGCGGCCGGGGAATCGAGATTGGCCGGACCAGCGGTGAAGTCACGATCAAGAACAATATTATCGCCTTCAACGACGGGTGCGGCCTGTACGACGCGGACTGCGGAGCCGGGGATGTGCCGGTGATTTCTTTATATAATGATGTCTATGGCAACGGAACCGATTACTTGGGAGTGGTGCCGGGCGGGGATGATATTTCCGCCGACCCTCTCTTTGTCGAGCCGGCGGACACCTACTATCATCCCGGCGATTATCACCTCCTGGCCGGCTCCCCCTGCATCGATAGCGGCGATCCCCTCAGCCCCCTCGATCCGGATGGGACCCGGGCCGACCGGGGCGCGCTCTACTTTGTTCAGAACAGGATCTTTGTCAGCCCCGGCACCTATCATGGCTTCTCTTTCAGCGATTTTGTTTTCCGTCTGACCGGGGGCGGCTTGAGCTACCGCATCAGGCACTGGGACTCGGCGCATAACTTGCTTGATGACCTGGGGCCCGCTGCCGCCCCCTTCGGCATCTCCTGGACGGCCGACCCGATGGGAGCGCCCCACCTTTTTCAGTTCTCTGTATCCGACGGCAGCACCACGGAAATTCGCGAACTGTCCGTGGAAGTATCGCATTAAAATCTCCGGGGTTGACCGCCCCTCGGTCATTCGCGGGTGGCCAGCGACAACTACACTTCCCTATCAACGACAATTAGACTTCCCTATTAACCGGTGTTATTGGAGACTCTCAGATTTAAGATTAAAGGAGGGTCTCTATGATTACACCAGACCGAAAAGTGAGGAAGCTAATGGAAGAATATCAGAAGACAGGGAAGTTATGCAAGGCCGCTTTGCGGGCGGATTTGGATCCAAAGACAGCAAGAAAGTATCTGAAAGCGGGGAAATTGCCCTCTCAGATGAAAGTAGAGCATACCTGGAGGACAAGACCGGATCCTTTCTCTACATATTGGCCTGAGGCAGCAGGGATGCTTACAAATGCGCCGGAGTTGGAAGCTAAGATTCTGTTTGAATGGTTATGTGAGTGTCATCCGGATGATTACCATGAGGGGCAGCTAAGAACCTTTCAACGCCGAGTACGGGAATGGCGAGCTTTATCGGGTCCCCCGAAAGAAGTTTATTTTCCCCAGAAACACCATCCAGGAGAGAAGATGGAGACTGATTTCACCTGGATGAAGAAACTGATGATTACAATTTGTGGCGAACCATTCCCCCATCTGTTCTGCCACTCGGTACTGACCTATTCCAACTGGGAGTGGGGAGCGGTGTGCCACAGTGAGAGTATGCTGGCACTGAAGAATGGAATACAGGCGACACTAATACGATTGGGGCATATTCCTGACCAGAACTGGACAGATCACTCCACCGCCGCCACGCATGTGATTGGCCAGGATGAAGAGAATACAGAATCTGAAAAGAGGGGTTTTAACCGAAAATATCTGGATTTCATGGAACATTTCGGTATTACACCCCGAACGATTCAGGTGAACAAGCCCAATGAGAACGGGGATATCGAGAGCAGTAACGGAGTATTGAAACGGCGGGTCGAACAGTATCTTCTGCTTCGAGGCAGTCGGGACTTTGACACCAAAGAAGATTATTTTGCATTTCTTGAGTGGGTGATGGATAAGGCTAATCACCCGCGCCGGAAGCGGCTCAGTGAAGAATTGGCTGTGATGCGAGTGCTGGATGTAAAGCTTCTGCCAGAATATACTACGGAAGAAGCACGAGTTACATCCTGGAGTACAGTTCAGGTATCTCGAAATACCTACTCAGTACCCAGTCGTTTGAGGGGGGAGAAGGTCAGAGCCCGGGTATATGAGAACCATGTGGATCTCTATTATCACGGTGTACATCAGTTGTCTATACCGCGTTTATTAGGGAAAGCAAACCATTCGATTAACTATCGTCATGTAATCGAATCACTTCTGCGCAAGCCGGGAGCGTTCCGGAACTATAAATATCGGCAGGACTTATTTCCGACCGAGGAGTTTCGCTGGGCTTATGATGAGCTCTGCGAAGCGTGCGTTGAGCGTGTCGCTGATATTGAATATCTCAGGATTCTTAAGCTGGCAGCTAAAACCATGGAAAGCCAGGTACAGAAAATTTTGGGGGAGCTTAAATCATCCGGTATTGTGCCACGATGGGATATGGTGGAGAAGTTATCCCCGAGTCCCCGCCTGGAATTACCCAAACTGAGGCCGTTAAAGGTGGATCTGAGCGATTACGACTATCTCCTGGAGAGGAAGGAGGTGGCGGTATGAATAGAAAAGCTTCAACCGAATTATTATTACGATCATTGTGTCTATCCACAATTGCCAGTCAATATAAGGATCTGGCAAAGAACGCCGAGAATGACAACTGGGATCATATACATTACTTGCACAATCTTTGTGAGGTAGAGCTTGTAGAACGGGCTAGGCGACGAGTACAGCGGAGATTGAAGCAATCCAAACTGCCGGAAGGAAAGACGATGGATACGCTGGATCAGCGTAAACTTCCACTGAAGGTACGCCGCCAGATCCCGCGACTTTTAGATGGCGATTTTGTAAAGAGAGCCGAGAATGTTCTGGCCTTTGGCTTGCCGGGCCGGGGAAAGACCCATCTTCTGAGCGCTATCTGCCATGAACTGGTCATCAACAAAGACTACCAAGTATTATCTATTAAAACGTTCCAATTGGTTCAGCAATTGCTGGTAGCAAAGCGGGATCTAATGCTGGAAGAGCTACTACGCAAATTGGATCGTTTTGATGTAATCTTGCTTGATGATATTGGATACGTACAGCAGGATCGCGATGAAATGGAGGTGTTGTTTACCTTCTTATCCGAACGGTATGAGCGTAAAAGTTTGATGATTACTTCTAATCTGGTCTTCAGTGAATGGGATAAAATTTTCAAGGACCCGATGACTACCGCGGCAGCCATCGACCGACTGGTACATCATTCGATCATTCTGGAATTGAACAACGAAAGCTACCGGGCTCAAGAGGCGATGAAGCGGCAGAAAGGAGAAAATAAAGATGATAGTAACTGAAAGAGTGATAGGAATAGTGAGACTCGTACGGCTGGATCTCTATGGTCATGGCCTAGCCTGCGGGGCGAAAGCCATCCGGCGCCAGCTTGAAGAAGAATATGAGCTTGAGCCCTTACCTTCGGAGCGGACTATCGGACGCATCCTGGAGGCTTTAGGGCTAACGTACAACCGAACAGGTTGGTATGAATGGGAAGATCTTTGCTGGCTGCCTATGTCATCCCAGCCGAAGCCGAGGGAGATGGAAGTTAACCGATAAAATCGAGTAGCGGCGATCTGAGAGGCTCGCTTATACTAAAAAGGAGGTGATGGCAGCCTATTATTGGCGCGCGCCCCCCTAGGGGGGCTGGGGGGAGGAGAAGCAATCCTTCCCCATGGCAATAATTAACCATTAAAAACAGGGAAGTGTAATTGTCGTTAGGGGGAAAGTATAATTGTCGTTGACTAGTTGCACCCCGTTGGGGTGCTGGGGGGGGTTTTGGTGGGTTTATTTGTTCCCCGGGTAAGACCCGGGGCTTAGATGTAGGACCCCTTTGGGGTCCGTAACCAGACTCGAAAAGTATACCCGCATCAGAAGAACCCTGAAGGGGTTCAACATTTAAGCCCAGGGTGAAACCCTGGGGTGTTGCACCGCCCAACAAAAAAAAGAACCCTGAAGGGGTTAAACATTTAAGCCCAGGGTGAAACCCTGGGAATATTGCACCGCCCAACAAAAAAAAGAACCCTGAAGGGGTTCAACATTCTAATAGAGGGGTGCGGATTTGGGCGTGTACCGCGCCGGGTTGTCCCCGGATTTGATCGGGGGGAATGATGTTGCACCCCGTTGGGGTGCGGGGGGGTTTTGGTGGGTTTATTTGTTCCCCGGGTAAGACCCGGGGCTTAGATGTAGGACCCCTTTGGGGTCTGTAACCAGACTCGAAAAGTATACCCGCATCAGAAGAACCCC
>Ga0307929_1001188_pt1 | contig 21242 bp, 19 predicted proteins | sample AceLakmetage1330_FD_203160 | JGI IMG/M metagenome (GOLD analysis project Ga0307929, IMG submission 203160) | Saline water microbial communities from Ace Lake, Antarctica - #1330 | ecosystem: Environmental > Aquatic > Non-marine Saline and Alkaline > Saline | place: Antarctica: Ace Lake...
AATTATTCTGATTAATCAGCTACTGAAAAGTCTTAAGCCCTTGCTGGGTTGATTTCGTCGATAATCGTTTAACTCAACAAAACCGGACGCTTTTCATCCGTGGGACATGAGTTGTTCCTATAAACGCAAATCCGAGATGAACCAGCATTTGAACTGAGAAGAACGATTCTTTATGGGAATACCTCAACAAAACATGGGGATATCTACCCCCCGCTATGCAAGAGGAAGGCAACGACCTGAGACCAACGGTCGAAAGAGGCTGGCGCTATTGCGACGGCAACGCAACAACGAGTTTACGTGGGGTTCAAAGAAGCGAAGCAGCAAAAGTGAATCGAAAAAGCTCCAAAAACCGGAACCGTTCCCGAAGAGCTGTACGCGATCTGCGAAGAATACATGCGCCAGCATCCAGCACTGGCCCGGACTGGAACCCGCGGGCACACCGATACCGGAAACTTTTAAACCAATATCAACAGCAAAAAATTCTACAGCTCAGAACTCCGTTCTTTACCGGGCGAGCGACTTCATGGCACCCATGGAGGCGCGAAGCTCTTCGCCGACGATCTCAACCAGATGGTTGCGGATCTCTGCATTCACCTCAACCAACAGCTGGTTATCAACCGACAGATCGGTCAGCTCCAAACCCTTACCGATCACATCGGTATCGATGTCTTGCATAAACTCTTCGAGCATCGGCACGGCGGCGTGAGCGAAAAGATAGCAACCGTATTCGGCGGTATCGGAAATGATGCGGTTCATTTCGAACAGTTTCTTGCGCGCAATCGTGTTGGCGATCAGCGGCGTCTCGTGCAGAGACTCGTAGTAGGCTGATTCCGGCTGGATTCCCGATTCCACCATCTCTTCGAAGGCCAGCTCGACGCCGGCTTTCACCATAGCGACCATCAGGATCGCTTTATCAAAGTGTTCCTGCTCGGTGATCTCACCGGCAGCTTCGACCGCTTCAAAATCTGATTCGCCGGTGGCTTTGCGCCAGCGCAGCAAGTTCGCGTCGTCGTTGGCCCAGTCTTCCATCATCACGCGAGAGAACTCGCCAGAGATAATATCGTCCATGTGCTTTTCGAACAGCGGACGCAGGATAATCTTCAGCTCTTCAGACAATTCGAAGGCCTTCAGCTTGGCCGGATTGGTCAAGCGATCCATCATGTTGGTGATGCCGCCCTGCTTCAGTGCCTCAGTGATGGTTTCCCATCCGTACTGAATCAGCTGAACCGCCCAGGCTTTATCAATGCCGTTGGCAGTCATCTTATCGTAGGAGAGCAGTGCACCCGCCTGAAGCATGCCGCAGAGAATCGTCTGCTCACCCATCAGGTCGGACTTCACTTCGGCCACAAAGGAAGATTCCAAAACACCGGCGCGGTCGCCGCCCTGCGCAACGCAGAGAGCTTTAGCAATTTCAAAACCGTTGCCGTTCGGATCGTTTTCACCATGGCAGGCGATTAGCGTCGGAACACCGAAACCGCGCTTGTACTCTTCGCGCACTTCCGAACCCGGTGATTTCGGGGCAACCATGATAACGGTCAGATCTTCACGGATCAGCACGCCTTCTTCGACAATGTTAAAGCCGTGGGCGTAGCAGAAGGTCGCGCCCTCCTTCATCAGCGGAACAACCGTCTCGACCACATTGGTGTGCTGTTTGTCGGGAGCGAGGTTCATCACGATGTCGGCGGACGGAAGCATTTCGGCGTACGTGCCAACCGCAAATCCGTTTTCGGAAGCGTTTAGGAATGACTGGCGTTTTTCGGCAATCGCCGCATCGCGCAACGTATAGGAAACATCCAGACCGCTGTCGCGCATATTCAGACCCTGATTGAGACCCTGTGCGCCGCAACCGACGATTACAATTTTTTTGCCCTGAACGGCAGTGATGCCATCGATAAATTCCGAAAGGTCCATAAAGCGGCAAGTGCCCAGTTCATCAACCTGACGGCGAAGCGGAAGCGTGTTAAACCAATTCTGTCCCATGAGAGATCTCCTTCTTTTATATTAAAAACGGCCCGTAGAGTATCTCAAGTCCCGTGTTGCGTAAATTGATTTGATGTAAACGTTATATTGCGTTTTACGCAATAACAGTGTGAACTATGAAAGATGAAGTATGAAGGTGGGTCTGCGACTGCCTTAGCTTAAAAGGCCAACGCCGCCTGAGTTCCAATTTCATAGTTCATAGTTCATCTTTCATAGTTCAGGAGGCGCCCATGAATATCCACGACTTAAATACCTTTCTCGCCGCCGCCGACCTGCTTCACTTCGGTAAAGCGAGCCGGGCATGCAACCTGAGTCCTTCGGCGCTGACCCGCTCCATTCAACGACTGGAAGAAGAGATCGGGCGCCCCTTATTTGTTCGCGACAACCGAACCGTCTCGCTCACGCCCGCCGGAGTCCGCTTCCAAGCTTACGCCCGAAAAAACCGTCTGGAGTGGAAATCCCTTCAGGAAGACCTGCATGACGAACCGACCGTTTCCGGAGCGCTCTCGATCTACGCCTCCATCACCGCCGTCTACAGCCTGCTCCCCGATCTGCTGGAAACCTACCGCGCCGCGCACCCGCAGGTTCAGCTCGAGTTGAACACCGGCGCCGCCGAGCAGGCGGTCGATCAGGTGCTCGCCGGAGAAATCGATCTTGCCGTCGCCGCCCTGCCCGACCGCCCCGCCGCGCGAATCGAATTTCTACCGCTCGCCGAAATCCCACTGGTCTTCATCGCCCCGAAACAAGGAATCCATTCCGACCCGCCGCGAAAAGGGAAGCGGCTCGATCTCTCCAAAGCCCCGCTCGTTCTGCCGCGTAGCGGACTCTCCCGCACCCGGCTCGACAAATGGCTAAAGCAAAACGCGATCCTTCCTGATATTCGTTCAGAAGTGTCCGGTAATGAAGCGTTGATCGCCATGGTGCGGCTCGGTTGCGGCGTCGGCATCGTCCCGCAACTGGTTCTTGAACGAAGCCCCTTTCGCGACGAAGTGCATGTGCTGAAAAATGCTCCGCAACTCGACCCCTACACCGTCGGTCTCTGCGCCGCCAAACGTTCCCTCACCCGTCCCGCCGTCCGCGCACTCTGGGAGCTTGCCGGACAGACCCCATAAAACAGACCGTCCACCCGCATCTTAATCACACAGAAACTCACGATCGTGAGTTTATGTGTGATTTTCCCGTCCCTTGAAGAAACAAAAAACGGGCCCTCCGAAGAGAGCCCGTTGCGCATTCGCGTGGCAAGTTGGGTGCAGCTGCAAGAGCCGGAAGGTAACGCTGTAAAAGTCTACCGCGAACCTTCCGGCCCGACGCACCCCGAATGATCGGGGTGCCTTCGGCAGATGCGCCGAAATCGCCTCGTCGAATGTTAGTTGGTGCCGCGGCCGCCGACCCCCTTGGTGCCTCTGGCGATCGCTTTTGCCGCACCTTTCGGACGCAGTGAGCGGGAAGCCGCACCGGCCTGCCACATTTCAGAATCGTGAATGGCTTTGAGCTCTTTATCGAGACGCTCACGATAGTTTTTTGCACCACAGACGCGCAGGACGCGTTTAGCTTCGTCTTTGTTTTTGACCGCTTTGTAGAGGTCTTTAAAGACGGGCAGCGTGGCCTTCTTGAATTTCGGAGCCCAGTCGAGCGCGCCGCGTTGAGCGGTGGACGAGCAGTTCGAGAACATCCAGTCCATGCCGTTTTCGTCGACGAGGCGGATCAAACTCTGCGTGAGCTCTTCCACCGTTTCGTTGAATGCCTCGGAGGGGCTGTGTCCGTTTTTGCGGAGCACTTCATATTGCGCTTCCATCACGCCGGAGAGTGCACCCATCAGAATTCCGCGCTCACCGACGAGGTCGGAGGTTACTTCTTTCTCGAAGGTGGTCGGGAAGAGATAACCGGAGCCAATTCCGATTCCAACGGCCATACAGCGCTCTTCGGCATTGCCGGTCGCGTCCTGATGAACCGCGAAGCTGGAGTTGATGCCCGCGCCGCTGAGGAAGTTACGGCGAACATTGAGGCCGGAACCTTTGGGAGCCACAAGAATCACGTCCACGTCTTCCGGAGCGATAATTTTGGTGAGGTCATTGTAAACAATGGAAAAGCCGTGGCTGAAGTAGAGGGCGTCGCCCGCGTTCAGGTTGCGTTTGATCTGCGGCCAGCAGATTTTCTGCGCGGCATCGGAGAGTAGGTATTGAATGACCGTTCCCTTTTGAACTGCTTCTTCGATTTCGAAGAGGGTTTCGCCGACCACAAAGCCATCGCGTTTCGCGCGGTTCCAGTCCTTCATGAATTTTTTGGACTGACCGATGATGACGTTGAAGCCGTTGTCGCGCAGGTTGAGTGCCTGAGCTGGGCCTTGCACGCCGTAACCGATGATTGCGATGGTTTCTTTTTTGAGAACCTTGCGGGCCCTCGCCAATGAAAACTCTTTTCGGGTCACGACGGTTTCTTTGGTTCCGCCGAAGTCAATGACTGCCATAACTATCTCCTTACTTTTTGAATGAATTCAAATTTTCCATGTTCGGAAACATGTAGAGCAAGCGTCCCGCTTGCTTTCTGCCTAGGCAGATCCGCCGAGGCGGAAAACGACCGAGACGGTCGTTCTACTTTCAGTTCCAAACATTGGAAAATTTCCAGCCAATTTTTCCAACCCTTGGAAAAATCGAAAATATTCAAATTCTAACGAGTGAGGTAATTCACGCCGTTTTCAAAAAGTTTGAGCCCCAGCCCCTGGGCGGGAAGCGTCCCGTCGAGTTTTTGTTTGTCCCAGTTGGGGTGGTTTTCAGCAAAGAGATACGCCTCGGGATGAGGCATCATTCCAAAGATACGACCGGTCGGATCGCACAGCCCCGCAATCGCGTTAAGCGATCCGTTTGGATTGGCCGGAAACTCCTGCGTCGGGGTGCCTGCGGCATCCGCATAACGAACCGCGGCGCAACCCTGCGCTTCGAGCTGTTCAATCACCGACGCATCGGTGGTGAAAATTTTACCTTCGCCGTGACGGATCGGCATGGGCATCGTATCGAGTCCCTTCGTGAAAATGCAGGGCGAGGTGTCTTCAAACGTCAAGTTCACCCAGAAGTTTTGGAAGGTTCCACAGTCGTTCTGCATCAACGAAACCTTCGGGTCGAAATAGTTTCCGTCAAAGCCGGGCAGCAGCCCGATCTTCGTCATCGCCTGGAAGCCGTTACAGACGCCCATGATGATTTTCTCGTCGTCGATAAATTTCTGGAGCTCTGTGCGCAGGTGATGTTTCACGCGCAAAGCAAACACATGGCCGCTGGTCATGTGGTCGCCATAGGAAAACCCGCCGATGAACATCAGGCCCTGAAAATCGCGCATCTGCTCCGGCGTTTCAATCAGGTCATTGATATGCACCTGCACCGCCTCCGCGCCCGCCAACTCCCACGCCCGCGCAGACTCCGCCTCGCAGTTCACTCCGTATCCAGTAATAATCAAAATTTTTGGTTTCATAATAGGCCAATCAGTTAAGCGTAACCTTTCGCCATTTGCGAACAGAATTTATCAAGCAGATTGAATCTGCACATTTTAGATCTTCGAGTGTAACGATCCGCTCCTCGATTTCACCCTTTTCAAGCAGTTCATCTCTAAATGTCCCAGACAACAGGCCGCAGGAAACCGGCGGGGTTACCTTCCGCCCATCGATCTCCACCACCACATTGGCGCTGCAACTCTCGGTCACCTCGCCGCGCTCGTTAAACAAAAGAACGTCATCGGCATCCGGCTTGTCCGTCGAAGCCTCGGCGAGAGAGGAAAAATTCGCCTTGGCTTTTTCATACACCGCGCGGTTCGTCGTTTTGTGATAAAGAAATAGATCCTTCGAATCGACCGGCTCTTTGGCGATAGCTACCGTAGACGCGACGTCCCCGTCGCATTTTATTTCGAATTTATGAACTTCAAAATCCCCATCGGGATTTAACAGCAGACGAACCCTGGAGGGGGATTGTATCCGCCCTTCGACTTCGCTCAGGACAGGCAGATTACGCAGATGGTCGCAGAGCTTGTCCCGATCAAAACTAAAATCAAAATACTCGGCCGAATCAGCCAGCCGTTTCAAATGCCTTTCCAATAAGAAGATTTCTCCATCCTCATAGAGCATGGTTTCGAGCAACTCAAAGGCCGGCATCTTTTTTGTGAGGATCGCGGCTTTGGAGAGCGCCTCCTCATATTCCGAGTCCGCACCCGAATCCCAGACAATGCCGCCGCCGATTCCATACTCGGCTTTCCCGTCCTGAATCACCGCCGTTCGAATCGCCACGTTAAACTGCGCATCCCCGTTGGGTGCAATAAATCCAATGGCTCCCGTATACACACCGCGCGGGCCTTTCTCCAGTCCACAAATAAGTTCCATTGTCTTGGACTTCGGCGCGCCGGTGATCGATGCGCAGGGGAACAAAGCCTTGAGCAGGTCCCCAAATGTAGACGCTGTGTCCTCACCGCGTTCGCCCCGCACTGGAGAACGCGGTGAGGACCCCGCGTCTACGTTCAACTTCCCCTGAACCGTCGATGTCATCTGCCAAACGGTTGGGTATTTTTCAATATCAAAGCGGCTGAGGGTTTCAACGGATCCTGCGTCGGCGACGCGGCCGATGTCATTGCGGATCATATCAACAATCATGATATTTTCTGTCCGATCCTTCGCAGAGTTCCGCAAGGTCTCCACGGCGGTACGGTCGGCCTCCGCCGTCAACCCGCGCGGAAGCGTCCCCTTCATCGGGCGCGATGTAATCGTTCCGCCTTTGAGATCAAAGAACAGCTCGGGCGATGCCGAGCAGATCGCGAATTCGTCCGTTTCGATGAAGGCGCCGTAGTTGCCCTGCTGCGCGGCGGCCAAATCGCAAAAGAACGAAAAGGGCTCGCCGGAAAAATTCGCGTTCAGCCGGAAGGTGTAGTTCACCTGATAGGTATCGCCCGCCGCGATATACTCTTTAATTGACGCAATCGCTTCGGTGTATTCATCGCGGGAAACCGACGGCATCCATTCCCCGAGTTGATAGTGGGGCGGACATTCCTGTCTGCCCTCTTTGCCGGAATGAGCAGGCAGCCCCGAAGCTTCGGGGTGCTCCACATTTTCGAAAAGTCCAAACTGAAGAAGCGGAAGATCGCCCGGCGGATGGGTTTTGAGGGCCTCGTCAAATGCGGGTGCGGCTTCGTAAGAGACAAACCCAGCGGCCCACAACCCGCTCTGCTCGATTTTTTCCAAACATTGGAAAATCTCGGCCGGCGTGCGGGCCGTCAGCACCTCAACCGGGTTCTCAAAGAAGAGCCAGCCGTCACCCTGCTGTATGATAAGTCGCATTGGAAATTTTAGATGGATGGAAGCTCAGCTTCCCTTACTGAACCGAAAAGACAGCGATCCAGGTTAGATTTCCCTCACGGGGACCTCCACAAACAAAAGGAGAGCCGGGTTGTGTCACCGCTGTAATGTTCACGACCGATGCCCGGCCCCGCATCCAGTTCACATGCACACGAGCCCGCCCACTTTGAACACTCTCCAGCTTTAAATTCATGGTGTGGCCACCAACCCCCGCTTTTACATTTTTCCCGGCAGAAAGCGTCACCGTCTTGCTTCCTTTTTGCTGAAACCGTTTATAGGGCATCCGTTGCAACTTCGACATCAAGCCTGAAAGCGCGGCGTCCGAGGGACCTTCTGCCTGATCCGCCGCAATCAATTGAACCCGGACGCGAACCGTTTCCTGCGCCGCCACATGACCTGACAACCCAAAAAAAGTCAGGCAAACCAAGATGTAAAATATTCTCTTCATATTCCGGACCCCAATTCAACGTCATCGAGCCAGACAATCGTCCAGCCAGCTTCATAATCGGTATACACCATCGGTGATGCGCCGGAAAGCTCAGAGTCCACATACTCAATCTCTGTCTGAAAAACGGCCACGCGGTCTTCTCCCGTCGACGGAATCCATACAGCCACAAGCACTAAACACGCACAGGCCACCGCGCCGGCCAAAACCCACCGCAGGGACCCACGCGGTTTCGGCGAATCTTTCAGGCGAATTTCCCGCCGAACGTCTTGCACCAACCGTTCCGCCGTCACCGGCACCTCAAAAGACTCTTCACGCAACATCGCCCCGACAGCCCGAAGCGCATCCGCACGAGCCTGTAGCTCCGGATCGGACTGAACCGCAGCGCTCACTGCCGTCATTTGCTTCGGCTTCAAATTGTCATCCAGCCAGCCGGAAAGAATTTTATCCGTGATTTTCATAATTGGCTTCCTTTCAGTAACAGCTGCATCTGTTTCCGTGCATTGTACAGGCGCGACATCACGGTGCCCTCTCGGCATTTTACGATCTGGGATATTTCTTTGTACGACAGCCCCTCTACCTCGCGCAAAATTAACACCATTCGCAGCTTTTCCGGCAGCCGGTCTAGGGCCCGATCAAATTCCTTCTGAAGTTCCGAGCGCATCATCGTCTGATCCGGCTGACTTCGGCGCCCCGAAGATCCAGACCCCTCAAGTTCATCCATATATTCGAATTCATTACGGCGTTTGACCTTCCGAAAATGATCCAAAGCGGTTCGCGTGGCGATGGAATACAGCCAAGTGAAAAAAGAGGAACGGCCTTTGAACCGAGGGAGATTCTTCCAAACCTTGATCCAGGTTTGCTGCGCAAGCTCCTGCGCCAGAAGCGGATCGCGTGCAGTCCGCATGAGCAGGCCCATGAGCCGATCATGACAGGCGTGCACAAGGCTTTCAAAAGCGTCCTCGTCGCCCTTTGCTGCCCGTTCGATAATGTCTGCGTCCTCGTCCATAGTTCAAAGTGCCGTCCCGCACTGGGGGGCCTTTCAGCCCCCACGATGCCGGAAGAATTCCCCCGCCGCAAGCGTTCGTCCCGCCTAGCGCGACGAATACCGCCCGCGGCCATATCTCTGTGAATGGCTGCTTCCATAAGAAACCCAGACCTTTTCTGTGCGAGTTTCGTAACGACCCGACACCCAGCGGGTTTCCACCCGCCCGCAGCGATTTACCGTGCGAACATGATGACCCGGAACCCATTGCTCGACCTGACGGTATTCGTACCGGCCTGACGGACGGCGTTGATGGATCTGCTGCCGCGGAGAACAGGACCCACTCCGGGAGTAAACCTCAATAGAAGGGGAATGGTGGATGCGGGTTTGAGTCGAATGACTCGACACATTATTGAGAATCCACCCACCCAACAGGCCGCCGATCAAGTAACGCTCCTTTTCGCCGGCCTGTACCGGTTGCATAATGCCCGTTAACGCCGTCGCTGCTGCAAGTATACAGATGGTGTATTTCTTCATTTCCAACCTCCCATGGTTTTGGTTTCAGGAGTACGACGACGGAACTTCCGGTTTATTCATTTTTTCTTCCCTGTTTTGTTGAGTATCTGAATCCCGACGACATCCAGACTCCTAGCTGATCGTGGGACAAACATTCCTGACTGCCCGCCGCGCAGGGATAAGCAGACAGGAATGTCTGCTCCACATTCACTGCCGCATGGACACCTTTCTCAACAAAAAACACAGCTTTGATTGCAAAAAGTCACAGTACGAGGAATTTATCCTTGTAAAAAATACATAATTTGGCACTTTTTGCCTATGAAAAGAAATATCATGCAGGATTTGGTTGTCTGGAAAAATAGTACAGCCCGCAAGCCACTCGTGTTGCGCGGAGCCCGTCAAGTCGGCAAAACCTATGTTTTGAAGGCTTTCGGACAACAGGAGTTTCAAAAGCTTCACTACATCAACTTTGAAGAGGACGAGCGGCTTGAGGCAATTTTTGCAAAGGATCTCCGCCCCGAACGAATTGTAGACGAGTTGCAGTTTTATCTGAACAGCAGCATCAACCGTGAAAAAGATCTGTTGGTTTTGGACGAAATCCAACGCTGTCCGCGTGCACTGACCAGTTTAAAGTATTTTTGCGAGGAGATGCCGGAGCTGGCTCTGTGTGCGGCGGGCTCACTGCTGGGCGTACACCTCAATCGCGAATCATTTCCCGTCGGAAAAGTAACGTTTCACGATCTCTTCCCAATGTCCTTTGAGGAATTTCTTGAAGGAACCGAACAATCCCGCCTCGCAGAGCTATTGGCAGAAAAGCCCTTGGATGAACCCGTTCCAGAAATTGCACACGAACAGCTGTGGGAGCAGTGGAAACTTTATCTGGTGGTCGGCGGCCTTCCCGAAGCCGTGGACACCTATCGGGAGCGAAAGGAAAACCGGTATGATGCACTTCAGGCGGTTCGGGGAATACAGCGTGATCTGTTGGACACCTATCTTGCGGACATCGCCAAACACAGCGGAAAAATGAATGCATTACATATTGAACGGCTATGGAAAAACGTTCCCGTGCAGCTTGCAAAAGTGCAGGACGGTTCCGCACCGAAGTTCCGGTTCCGAGATTCAATTCCTGGAATGCGCGGATACGAACAGATTTCCAGCCCGTTGAGCTGGCTGGAACGGGCGCAACTGGTCTTGCGCACCTCCATCGTCAAAGCGGTCGACCATCCGTTGGCCGGATACGCAAAAGAAAACCGCTTCAAACTCTACTTTATCGACACCGGCCTTCTGGGCGCGGTCAGCGGCATCGCGCCAGCGGTTTTTCTTCAATACGGATTCGGAAGCTATCAAGGCTATGTGGCGGAGAATTTTGTGGCGCAGGAATTCAAAGCCGCCGGGCTGCGCGAACTGTATGGCTGGCAGGGGCGCACCTCGGAAGTTGAGTTTCTCATTGAGGGCTCCGAAGGAATTGTGCCGGTTGAAGTGAAATCCGGACGGGTCACTCACGCAAAAAGTTTAAGTGTTTATATCGAGCGATACCAACCGCAACATGCGTATGTTTTAAGCGCCCGCAATGCTGCCGCGCAGAATGGCCGACAAGGAATTCCGCTCTACCGGGCGGGCGGACTGGCTCGCCATCTCAAAGGATAACGCTGAAGAAATGCACCGGCACCGCTCCCAACGGGAATCAGAAAGTTGGTTGCAAAACAGCAAAATTATTGGCCACGAAAAACACAAGAAATCACGAAAACAAACCTCTACTCTTTGCGATCTCTGTCGAAGACCCCGAGTGATTCGGGGCGCTCCTTCGCGGCAAATCTAATCTTCCAGTTCGACCGCGGTTTTGTAGAACATCTGACTGTCTGCGGGGGAATTGGTATCCGTGAATACCCCGACTGTCCACGGAATATTCGTTTGCCGCTCCCTTGCTGGGTCGCTTCTTTTTGAAAATACAAAAAGCACTTTCTCAACAGCTCAGGTCCAGGGGTTGCCAGCCCTGAGCCCCGTCGATGGGGGAGCCTTCGGCAATGTTCTTCCGCCCGGAACGGGCGGCCTGCACCATCTGATCGGTCGTGCGGGAAAAGCGGTCTACAAACCGCTCACAGAATTTTACGGTTCCATCAAACACGATCTCCGACATCTGAAATGATTTCAACTCGCGGTAGCCGCCGCGAGCCTTAATCAGATCGTCTTTGCCGTGCACTGGGTTCCATTCAATAAGTCCTATAGGACAACTTCGACCTATATCCCATGTAGCGTTGCCTTGAAGGGTTGCACCAACATTTTCAGGGAGACTTCAACACAACCTTTAACAGAAAGCGTCGTTTCCTCAACAACCTTTCCGACTTTCGCAATCGGAAGTCCGGCGAAGAGCGCTTCGATCTCGGCGGCTTTTTCTGGCGCTACGGTGACGAGGAAGCGACTGTTCGATTCAGAGAACAATGCTGTCGCGGCATCCGAACTTACGCCAGAAAGATCCACGGCGGCGCCAAGCTGTCCGCCGATGGCGGTCAGCGCGAGCGCGACACCCAATCCACCTTTGGACGGGGTGGTCGCTGACTTGATCAGTTCCGCACCGGTCGCTTTGTTCATCGCGACATAAATTTTCAATGCGGCTTCGCCATCAACGGAGGGAACGGTTCCACCGTAGTTCATCGGAGCGCCCTGCTCTTCCGCGAGCTTGCGGTAGTAGGCGGAAGCGCCGAGTTCGTCTTTGGTTTCACCGATGACATAGATCACATCGCCCGCATCTTTGAGCGGCATGGTGACCGCTTTTTTGACGTCGGCGATCTGGCCGATCGAGGAGATGAGCAGGGTCGGTGGAATGGAAATTTTCTTGCCGCCGCGCGTCGAGTCGTTCTTGCAGGAGTCCTTGCCGGAAACGGCGGGCGTCTTGTAGAGCGTGGTCAGATCGTAGAGCGCTTTATTGGCGCGAACGAGCTGTGCCATTTTATAGGCTCCATCCGGTGTCTTTTCGGACTGAACTGGGTCGGGCCAGCAGAAGTTGTCGAGGATCGCAATGCGATCGAGCGATCCACCCACAGCAACGACGCGGCGAACCGCTTCGTCGATGACCGAGGTGGTCATATCGTAGGTATCGATATCGGAGTACCACGGGTTGATGCCTTCGGCCAAAACTGCGCCGCGGTCGTTATCGTACTCGACGCGCATGACGGTCGCATCGGACGGCACATCGGAGTTTACACCGACGAACGGCTTCACAACGCTGAGGCCTTTGACCTCGCCGTCGTAGATGCGGCTTTTGTATTCACGCGAACAGATGTTGAGATCGCCCATCAGCTTGGTGAGCATCTCTGTGCAGTCCGGTTCGGCTTCAACCATCGGAGCGGGAATATTTGGTTTTTTCCAAATGCCGGGCATGACGAGGGTCGGGCAGCCGGTTTCGTAGAGGAAGTCCATGTCGAGGCTGGCGATCGCTTTGCCATCTTGTTTGACGGTGAAGTAGCCAGAGTCGTTGTAGTTCCCCATGAAGGCGACATCGACATCGCGACGTTTAGCGAGCGTTTCAAAGGCTTCGCGCTGTTCGGGCTGAACGGCGAGGGTCATGCGTTCCTGCGCTTCAGAAACGAGCACTTCCCACGGCTGGAGGCCTTCGTATTTGAGCGGAGCGCCAGCGAGGTCGCATTCGCAACCGCCGGAGTATTTGCCCATTTCGCCGAACGAGCAGGAGATGCCACCCGCACCGTTGTCGGTGATACAGCGGAAGAGCCCGAGGTCGCGCGCTTCGATGATGAATTCGTAGAGCTTGCGCTGGGTGAGCGGGTCGCCAATCTGCACCGCCTGCGCGGGCGATTCGGCGCGGAGCTCTTCGGACGAGAAGGTCGCGCCGTGAATTCCATCTTTTCCGATACGACCACCGCACATCACGGTCCAGTCGCCGACTTCGATCTCTTTGCGCTCGGACGGGCCGCCGGTGACCGTGACCGGAATGGTGCCCATGGTTCCGCAATAAACGAGCGGCTTGCCGAGGTAGCGCTCGTCGAAACACTCAAAGCCGCGGCTATAAGGAATGCCGGACTGGTTACCGCCGTCGATGACGCCTTCGTGCACGCCATCGCGGATGCGACGCGGATGCATCAAACCTTCAGGCACCGGTTTGTCGTAGAACGGCGAGCCGAGGCAGTAGCCCCAGACATTGGAAACCAATTCGGCGCCCATGCCGGTGCCGAGCGGGTCGCGATTGACGCCGACGATGCCGGTCATTGCTCCTCCGTAGGGATCCAGCGCGGACGGCGAGTTGTGGGTTTCCACTTTGTAGACGAGATGGATATCGTCATTAAATTTCACAATGCCCGCGTTGTCGGTGAAGACCGAAACAAGCCAGTCGATGGACTCCGCCACCTTATTGGTAGAGCCTTTGACGTAGGTTTTGTAGAGCGAGTGAATGGTCTCCTCTTCACCGGTCTCTTCGTCTTTATAGTGGATGGTTCCAGCGAAAACTTTATGTGAACAGTGCTCGGACCACGTCTGAGCGATACACTCGAGTTCGATGTCGGTCGGCCACTCGGGCAGGCCGAGATCGGCGCGGTGCGCTTTGACGTCGTCGCGCAGATGGTGAGCGCGGATGGTACGCATCTCTTCGAGCGACAGAGACAAAATGCCATCGGAGGAAATCTTCATCAGCGCCGCGTCGTCATCGGGCAACTCGTAAGTGTTGACCTTAATTTCAGGATGATCGTCAAAAATCGGCGCGGTCAAGTCCGGCTCGGCGGCGAGCCACTCTTGCTTAGAGAAAACCTGAATGGTCTGAATCAGGGTGTTGGCCAGCAAATCTTTACCGAGGTGCTCGACATCTTCACGGGAGAGGCTTCCAGAAAGGAAATACTGAATCGAGGTGTAGACCTGTTCTTCCCAAGCCAGTTCGCGACCGGCGATATCGCGCAATGCGCCGCGAGCCGTGCGGCCAACATTATCCGTCACGCCCGGTTTGAATCCAATTTCGAGCATCCAGTCGAAGGCTTCCGGGGCCGGAAGGCGGCTCATCGCCGAGTCGGCAACCACGGGGTCGGCGAAAGCGGTTTGGACTTCTGCAGCAACCGTTTCGTCGATGTCCGCGACCACTTTATAGATGTCGCGTGTTTGGCAGGCATCCATGGTCAGCCCGAGCGCGCCCTGCGCTTTGTGAAGCACCCCGCGCCCGCGAGCATCCGGAACACCCTGTTTCAGTCCAATTTCGATTCTATAGAGCATGAGAAATTCCCTTATTTTTCCAAAGAAGCCCCGAATTTACACGAATGGTCAGGGATGCCAAACCCGATTTTTCCAAACCTTGGAAGCCATTGCATGGCGGCTTGCTGTTTTTTCCAACTATTGGAAAAAATTATGGGTGGAGGCTCCGCCTCCTTCCGAACCTTGGAAAACTACGGGCCTGCCGGATCATCCGGCCTATTCGCCGGGATATTTCATGCCCCACAGGGCGCGACACGCGTCCATGGTGCGTACGATCTCGAGGGTTTCGTTGAGCGGCATCATCGGGCTTTCGATCAGCCCTTCGCGCAGACAGCGATGCACCTCCCGGATCTGGTGCTGAAACCCGGGGCCTCCATGATCCAAGCGCTCGGGTTCAATACGAAGCGTTTCGGGCGCACGGCCGATGCGCGTGATGATCATTTTCGAGGGGTGCGTAAAGTCGGGAATGCGGATGATTCCTGAGCTCCCGGTGATGACCGCGTCACGCGGCCGATTCATCCGAAAAGAAGAAATCAGGTCGGCTCGTTTTCCGCCGGGGTAGTCGAGATTGTATTCCGACGTTGCGTCTACACCGGTCCATGCCATTTTCACCGTGCTACTGACCCGTGCGGGCGGCTGGCCAAACACCATGCGGGCAAATGAAACGGCATAGACACCGAGATCGAGCAGTGCGCCTCCCGCGAGGCGCGGGCTGTACACCCGGTTCCATGGCGCCATTTTGAGCGACAGCGGATTCATTTTCACACAAAAGGCTGCCTGCAAATGCTTCACGTCGCCGATGGCCCCTTCGCGAAGCAATTCGCAGAGCCTGACGATGGCCGGATTGAAACGCGTCCACATGGCCTCCATCAAAAAGAGGTTCTTCAAATGCGCCACATCGATCAGCTCTTCCGTCTCGGCCTCGTTGCGGGCAAACGACTTTTCAATCAGCACCGGCACATCGTGTTCAAAACAGAGCTTGGTGTTTTCGTAATGAAAGTTGTGGGAGGTGGCGATGTAGACCGCATCGAGCTTTTCGCTCTCGAGCATCTGCTCATACGAATCGTAAATACGCTCGACCCCGGTTGTCCTCTGGAACCGTTTTGCGCGGCGCATCGATTTCGAGGCCGCCGCAACGACACGCCCCTCCCCCGTTTTTTCCAAGGATTGGAAAAATTTCGGAGCAATGGCACCACACCCGATGATGCCCCATTTGAACGACTCACTCATACGCTTAGCTCATCGGTGGCAGATCCAGCGAACCGAACTGCGAGAGGAAATCCTGCATACGAGCCGCAATTTTTGCGGTTCCGCCCGTCTCTTCGCTTTCGATGTTGAGCGGCATCACCGGGTCGTGCAGCGATTTGCGAAGCAGCGCCCAGCCGTTTCCGGCGGAAGCATCGACCGTGACGTGAACGCCCTCAAAGTTATTCGGTGTGGCGCTCCAGCCCGGCTCATCCGCAACAAACTGCCCAAAGGCCTTCAAGACCTCATCGCCGTATGCGCCGAATTCGGGTTCCGTAATTTTTGCACGAAACTCTTCGGCCTCGGCCGGTTCGGGCAGTCCGTCGACCAGGCGATCCACTCCGCCTTCGCCGGCGGCGTGCAACTGCGCCGTTTTGATCAAAATTTTGGCGATCTGATAAGCACCGTCGTCGAGAAAGTAGTTTTCTTTGAGCGCACCGTGGCCGGATGTTTCCATCGCCAGCCAGGACTCTTTGCCCTCGCCGTTCAAGCGAACGGATTCGTTGATCACATTCTTATAGCCGCGCTGGAAGCGCAGGTGCACCCCGCCGAGCTTTTCTTCGATCCAGTATTTCAGGCCGGTGGAGGTCACCGAGTCGGTGACGATCACGCTGCCGGGATGCTCGCCGAGCACGATGGTCGCCATCAGCGCGATAAAGCGGTTGCGGTTGATCGGCGCGCCGTTTTTATCGACCGCGCCCGCACGGTCAACATCCGTGTCGAAAATGACGCCCAAATCGGCTCCTTTGTTTTTAACTGCGGCGATGATTGCGTCCATCGCATCCGGATCTTCCGGGTTCGGGATGTGGTTCGGGAACGATCCATCGGGATCGAGGAATTGACTGCCGGTTGTGTCTGCGCCGAGCGGCTGAAGAACTTTATCAACAAAATAGCCGCCCGCGCCGTTCCCGGCATCGACCACAATTTTCAATCCGGCCAGCGGCGTGTCGCCCTGCCCCGCACCTTTCCGAATAGTCGAAACCAACGATGCGGCGTAATCGTCCATCAGACCGATTTTCCGAACCCCTGAACATTCAATTTCATCAAAGGTGCCGGTCTCGGTGGCAAGGGTCAGGATTTTTGCGATATCGGCTTTTTCGAGCCCGCCATCGCGGGTGAAAAACTTCAGGCCGTTGCGGTTAAACGGCAGGTGACTGGCGGTGAGCATAATCGAACCATCGAAGGCGTGGTTTTCAAAAACGGTCGCCATAAACATAGCTGGGGTCGATGAAAGGCCGCTGTCGGCAATTGCCGCGCAACCCGCTTTTTCCAACCCTTGGAAAACCGCGGTCTTCACCCTATCAGAGGAAAGGCGGGAGTCGTGGCCGACCGCCACCTTCAGCTCCGAAACCGGCTTACCCGTTTTTTCAGAAAGCCATTGCGCAAAGGCGAGCCCGATCGGACGGATGATTTCGGGAGTCAGATTGACCGCCTCGCCCTCAACCCCTTCGAGCGCCACACCGCGCACATCACTACCATTCTGCAATTTCATCCATGCCTGATCCATTTCAAATCTCCTTAAAATTCAAATCCCGACTAAACAGGAATCTCTGCATTTTTCCAAGCCTCGGAAACCGCGATCACGGATGGAGCCGCATCCGATGATGCCCCAGCGAAAACTCACAACGCCCTCCGGTACGGACTGGCCTCATACGCCGCCAACGCGGCGGGCAATCGCGCACGCAGGTTTTGCAGGCGGACGCTGTCCGCCGGATGGGTGGAAAAGATGCTGGCGGCCGGATCAGACCCCGTTCGCTGCTCTGCGGCGCGCTCCCAGATACGTAAAGCCGCGCGAGGTTCGTAGCCTGCCCGGGCCAGATACATCATGCCGACGCTGTCCGCCTCGATTTCATCGGCGCGCGAATAGCGGGTCACCCAAATCCCATTGTACAATACAAACGTTCCGCCGAGAGCGGCCGCAATGTCGTCCCGATCTTTGGCTTGCGCGAAGAGGGTCGCGCCGAGGAACAAAACATTCGGGAGGATCTGCCGGGTCATGGCCTCGGTCGAATGACGGGCGTTGACGTGGGCGATCTCATGGGCGAGCACGGCGGCAATCTCATCGTCATCGCGCGCCAGCCCCTTTTCGGAATCCCAAAGCCCTTCGTACACCATGATTTTCCCACCGGGGGCCGCCATCGCGTTCACCACGTTGGTGTGAATCAGCGTCACTTCATAGGGAAGGTCCGGCAGGTCGGAAACCGCGCCGATCCGCTTGATCATCTCCTGAAGTTGCGCGACGCGAGCGGGATCGGCATCGAGCGGGATACCCCTAGAGCGCATCTCGTCAATGGTTTCGCCATACACCTGCGACCCCAGCTCGATATCCTGCCGCAGAGAGTAAAAGTTACGGGTCTGCTGACCGGTCACCGAATCCATCGAGGTGCAACCCGCCATCAAAAGCGCGAGTACCAAACAGCCCAAATAATAGATGTGTTTCATTTCTCGCTCAAAAGTTGGTTTCGATTATGGGGCGGTAGACCATCTCATGCACAACCACATCGTCAGGGACGGTGAGGCAGTGAACAATCATCTTGGCTGCGGAGTCTGCTTGTAAATAGTCGGGGCGTTCCTCTTGACGGAAGTCGGTATCGGTTCCGCCAGGGTAGACCCCGGTCACCTTCACATTCACCCGTTGCGCCTCTTTGATGAGGCACTGTGTGAATCCATGCAGAGCATGCTTCAACGAGCAATAGGCCGAATAATTTGCGGCACTCGTGCGGGCGATCGTGCTAACCACATTCAGGATATGTCCCGTTCGTCGTTCGCCCATTTCCCGAAGAGCCTCGCGACAGAGCAAGTACGGCGCGCGAAAATTCACCGCGTAGGATGCGTCCATTTGCTCGGTCGTCACATCGACCACCGAATTTTTACCGGGATTGAAGCCCGCATTATTGACGAGCACATCGACCTGCCCGAGAGTTGCGTGCGCCGTTTCGTAGAGAGAGACAACCGCATCCGCATCCGCAAGATCACAGGGGGCACCAAAGCATCCTGTTTCTTCTTTTAGCGTGTCCAGAAGTTGCGGATTGCGCCCTGTGGCAAACACGGTGAAGTCCAGCGCACAAAGCTGTTTCACCAGTTCACGCCCGATCCCGCGCGTTGCTCCTGTTACTAAAACGGTTCGTTGACTCATCTCGCCTCCAATTGTTCCCCTTCGACATCGCTCAGGGCAGGCACCCATTGGAAACATTTTTTCCAATGTTTGCCAATCACTTCGTTCTTTGCCGCACATTCGTGCGGCCTCTCTCCCGCTGGTCGAGTGGAAACCAAATTACCGATATCGGATTAGTTTGCCATTCCGCTTCACTTCATTGCCGCCTGTGGCGGCCTCTCTCAAGCTGCCATTCCACTTCGTGTCATTGCTTTGCACTAGCAAAGCCTGTCTCCCTGCGGTCGGCTCGTCTCGGGTGGTGTAGAGACGAGGCGCGAAGGGTGAAGCTGTATGAACAATACCGCGAACCCATCGCAACAACGTCTATGCGCTAAAATCAGCCGATATCAATGTCTGAAGTGGCGCCCCGAAGTCTCGGGGAAACTTTTAATGCTTAAAATGCCTCATGGCGGTGAAGGCCATGGCGATGCCGTGTTTGTTACAGGCTTCGACCACCTCGTCGTCGCGGATCGAGCCGCCGGGCTGGACAATGTATTTCGCTCCCACGGCGTGGGCTTCGTCGATGCTGTCGGCGAACGGAAAGAACGCCTCGGAAACAAAAACGCAGTCGCCGATGATTTTTGCAATTTCTTCTTCGGTGATGTTCGGGTTTTGAAGCTTCAGATTTTCGATTGCTTTCGGCACGGCCAATTTGCGCAACGAGTCGACGCGGTTGGGCTGACCCGCGCCCATGCCGAGCACACGGAATTGTCCCGGCTTGTATTCCTGCACCACCATGATGGCGTTGGACTTGGTATGTTTTGCCGAGGCGATGCCGAATTCGGCCAGCTCACGCTTGGACTGGTCAAATGCGGTTTCCGTCGGCACCATCCACTCAGCGATCGAATCGACATCAACATCCTGCACGAGAACGCCACCGTTGATGTCTTTAATCATTTTGCGCGGCGCGGCTTTAGCCATCGGCGCTTTGAGTTTGAGCAAGCGGATGTTTTTGCTTTTGGCTTTGAGGAATTCAAGCGCATCCGTATCGAAGTCCGGAGCAATCAGCGCTTCGATGAAGCGGCCTTTCAACCGCTCAGCCGTCGCGAGGTCAACGGTCTGTGTTACCGCAATCACGGAACCAAATGCGGAGACGGGGTCGCCGCTCCATGCCGCTTCGAACGCTTCGGCGAGCGTTTCGCCGGTCGCGTAGCCGCAGGGGTTCGTATGCTTGATCACAGAAACACCCGGCTTGCCGGAAAGATCTTTGACCGCTTCGAGGGCACCCTCGCCATCGACGTAGTTGTTGTAGCTCATCTCTTTGCCGTGGAGCACTTCCGTCTGCGCAATGCAGGCTTCGGTGGCGGCGGCATCGGTGTAGAGCCACGCTTTCTGATGAGAATTTTCGCCGTAGCGCAACTCGGTGCCGTTGGATGCGGCTTTGACAAACGGCTTGGGCGCATCGCCCGCCACTTTGTCGGCGAGGTAGTCAGCAATCGTCGCGTTGTATTCGGCGACGCGCGCGAATACTTTCTGACCGAGAGCAAAACGAAGCTCTTCGGTGGTATCGCCGCCATTGGCGTCCATGGATTCCAAAACGACCTGATAGTCGGACGGATCGGTAACGACGGTGACAAACTTCATGTTTTTGGCGGCGGAGCGGATCATGGTCGGTCCGCCGATGTCGATTTGCTCGATGGCTTCGGCGAGCGTCACATCCGGATTGGCGATGGTCGCTTCGAAGGGATAGAGATTGACGCAGACAAGGTCAATGGCTTCGAGCCCGTGCTCTTTCATGGTAGCCATGTGTTCGTCGTTGTCGCGGAGGTGAAGTAGACCGGCATGCACCTGCGGCGTAAGCGTTTTTACGCGTCCATCGAGCATTTCCGGAAATCCGGTGAACTCGGAAACATCTTTCACAGCGATGCCTGCATCGCGGATCGCTTTGGCGGTTCCGCCGGTCGAAAGCAGGTCGACCCCGCGTTCCGTCAGCGCTTTGGCAAATTCAACAATTCCGGCTTTATCTGAGACGCTCAACAGCGCCCGTGTAATTTTGCTCATCAATCTGTCCCTTCTTTTAAAATGAAGCTCGGATTTAAGCACGAAAACCTCTGCCCGAAAAATATTTTCTCTCGTTCGTTGTGATTACCTTATGCGCATATGCGCATATGCGCATAACCTGATTAATAATTTCCAAGCATTGGGAAAATCGAGTCGGAAACTTCCAATGGCTGGAAAAGCGATGCTATGCTCTTCGCCATGGATCGACCTATACACAACGAAACTCCGTTCGGCCCGCAAGAAGCGGGATGCGACCCCTTTGCTCTTTTCAAGGAGTGGTTCGCCGCGGCCATTGAGGCCGACCCGAACAATGCGGGGGTAATGACGCTCTCCACGGTGACGGACAACCGCCCCTCCGCACGGATGGTTCTATTGAAAGAACATGGATCAAAGGGGTTCGTTT
>Ga0307929_1001189_pt1 | contig 21242 bp, 15 predicted proteins | sample AceLakmetage1330_FD_203160 | JGI IMG/M metagenome (GOLD analysis project Ga0307929, IMG submission 203160) | Saline water microbial communities from Ace Lake, Antarctica - #1330 | ecosystem: Environmental > Aquatic > Non-marine Saline and Alkaline > Saline | place: Antarctica: Ace Lake...
GCGGCGGGCTCCGCGCGTTCGCCGTCGAACTCTTCCACTTCGCTAAGCGGAATAAGGTTCACGCGGCAGGGAAGCTTCCGCAAAAGGCTCACGAGTTGCTGTGCCTGCTCCGCCGAATCGTTGATGTCTTTGATCAGCGTGTACTCGAAGGTGATGATTCGATTCGTCTTCCGGGTGTACGCCGCACAAGCATCCATCAGCTCATCAAGCGGCCAGGTTTCGTTCACGGGCATCAGGATCGAGCGGGTTTCTGCGTCCGGGCCGTGCAAAGAAACGGACAGCTCCACCTGCAAGCCCTCTTCCGAAAACCGTTCGATTCCCGGAACCACGCCGCAGGTGCTGACGGTGATTTTCCGGGCGCCAATGTTCAGCCCGTCCGGATGGTTCAGAATGCGGATCGCCTGCATCACCTCATCATAATTATCAAACGGTTCGCCGATGCCCATGAAAACCACATTGTTCGGACGCTCGCCCAGCTCGCGCGAAATTTCCAGCACTTCGCTAACGATTTCGCCTGCCGTCAGGTTGCGAATCACGCCCTTTTGTCCGCTGGCGCAAAAGGCACAGCCATACACACAACCGACCTGACTAGAAATACACACCGTATGAGTTTGGCGCTGGGGCGCGGGAATGATGACCGCTTCGATGAGTTCGTTATCGGCCATTTTAAAGAGCAGCTTCTGGGTTTCGCCCCTCCCGCCCTTCGTCTCCAGTTTTTCCAAGGGTTGGAAAACAAAGTGTTCGTCCAGCAGCTCGCGTAGCGGCGCGGGCAGGTTTCTCATTCCCTCGAAGGAGGTGACACGCTTGGCGTAGAGCCAATCGAAAATCTGCTTCGCGCGAAAGGCGGGTTGCCCCACCGACAGGCAAAACACCTCGAGTTCCTCAGGAAGCAGTCCGTGTATTGATGGTTTACGTTCCATTAACATCTTTGTCTTTTCCTGCCGATCGAAATGTCGAATGTCGAACAAGGAATTATGAACTTCGAAATTCGGAATTCCCTGTTCGATGTTCTGCGGTTCTACAATTGCTCTGCAATGGCCACAGCTCGTCCAATATAGGAGGCGGGCGTCATTTCAAGAAGGCGCGCTTTATCGTCGTCGGCCAGCTCCAAACTCTTGATGAAGTCGTGAATGGCGGCCTGATCGATTTTTTTGCCGCGCGTCAGCTCTTTGAGCTTTTCGTAGGGTTTCTCAATGCCCGCTTTGCGCATCACGGTCTGGATCGGCTCGGCGAGCACTTCCCACGCATTGTCGAGATCCGCAGCGAGCTTGGCTTCGTTGAGCTCCAACTTACTGAGCCCTTTGAGCGTGGAGCTGAACGCGAGCGCGGCGTAGCCAAAGGCGACACCCATGTTGCGAAGCACGGTCGAGTCGGTCAGGTCGCGTTGCATGCGGGAGATCGGCAGTTTTTCAGCCATATGACGAAGTAGCGCGTTGGCGAGACCAATGTTGCCTTCGGAATTCTCGAAGTCGATCGGGTTGACCTTGTGCGGCATGGTGGAAGAACCAATTTCACCCGCGATGGTTTTCTGTTTAAAGAAGCCCCATGAGATATAGGTCCAGATGTCGCGATCAAAATCGAGCAGGATAGTGTTGAAACGCGCGAGCGAATCGAAGAGCTCGGCCATATAGTCGTGCGGCTCAATCTGCGTGGTGAACGGATTTTGCTGAAGGCCGAGGTCGCCTTCGATGACGTCGGCGGCGAGCGCGGGCCAGTCGATATCCGGATAAGCGCTGAGATGCGCGTTGTAGTTCCCGACGGCTCCATTGAGCTTGCCGAGAATTTCCACACCTTGGAAAACCATCGAAGCTTTGCTCAGGCGATCGACAAAAACCGCCAGCTCTTTACCCACCGTGGTCGGCGAGGCCGTCTGCCCATGGGTGCGTGCCAGCATTGGAACCGCTTTCCATTCTTTGGCTTTCGCGGCGAGGTCGGCAATGACTTCCTGCTGGAGCACAACGATCATCGCACGGCCCTGCTGAAGCATCATCGCGTGGGAGAGATTGTTGATGTCTTCGGAGGTACAAGCGAAATGCCAGAACTCACCCAAGTCGTCGAGCGAGGTGCCGGCCACTTTTTCTTTCAGGTAGTATTCCACCGCTTTCACGTCGTGGTTGGTCGTGCGTTCAATCTCTTTGACCCGTTCGGCTTCCGCCGGGGTGAAGTTTTCCAGAATCGCGTCAAGTTGCTGAACTTCCTCGCTGGAAAGCGTACGGGCTTCGGCGATTCCCTTTTCAGCACAGAGGGCTTTAAGCCAAAGAACTTCAACGGTCACGCGGTTGCGGACGAGTGCATATTCAGAAAACGCACCCTGCAGTTCGGACACTTTAGATTCATAACGCCCGTCGAGTGGGCTAATCGCGGTAATAGACATATTAAAAGCTCCCAGTTGAAGAAAGGCCGTAAAATATCGCGGGAGCTGTCGAAAGTCAAAGTCCATTGCCTCTCGCCAAGCCGCTAAGACGCCAAGGTTTCCATCCATCATGTCACGCCGTAGTTGTACGGAGGCGGATGAACCTGGACTATTGCGAAAGTGCTTTTTGTATTTCAAAAAGAAGTGACCCGCAGGGGAGCGGCAAAAGAGTCATCCGCAGATTGCGCAGATGGACGCAGATCTTCCAGACCTGGAGGTTGAATGTAGATGCGGTGTCCTCACCGCATTCACACCCGCAAAGTGACGCGGTGAGGACACCGCGTCTAACCGTTTCGCCTTTCAAAACCCACTTCAAATTTTCGACCGTTTGATTCATGAGGGTTTAGCGGGCGGCGAAGCCGGCCTCTATCGGTCGAAAAAAATATTCCTTCCAATTCTGGACGTTGGACTTTCCGACGTTTGACCTTCGACTGCATATGCCGCTTTATCTATGCTCCCTCCATGCAGATTTCTCAACATGCAGATCGAAGCGAGACATTGACCGGCCTGCGCGCCGAGGATCTCCACCAATGGATTGATGGCTTTTTCGATCGGGAGAGTTTCGATGACTTTCAGCGCACCGGATGCCAGCCCGACTACGACCCCTACACGCACCGCAAATACCGTCACTGCGCCGAAGCCCTTGAAGATGCCTATCAAATCTTCGAGGATCGCTACACCCGCGAACAAATCAAGGCCGTATTCGAAAGCCACATCCACGACGACTACAAGGGCTACATGCCACACCAGAAAGATTTCGAAAACGGCACGTTCACTGAAAAATATCACGAGAACGGCGGCAAAACAGAAATCGAATCCATTCTCAGCGACGCGGAACTGCAGGAATACTTCAAAGGCGCGGCCTACGCAAAAGCCGGCGCGCCCCGGCTCTCGGCGGGCTTCTACGGACGGATCGTCTGGCCCACCGTCGTTGCCGCCATTCTCTTCGCCGCCTCCTCGTTCACCATCATCGTTCCGCTCTTCCGCCAGAGCATCATGAACCAAAAGAAAGAAACCATTCGGGAACTCACCCGAACCGCCGCCAGCGCCATCGCCTTCTACATCCATCAGGAGCAAAACGGCTTCATGAGCCGCGCCGATGCGCAGGCCGAGGCCGCCGCCGAACTCTCCGAGCTGCGCTACGGCGACGAAAGCAAGGACTACTTTTGGATCACCGACATGCATCCGGTGATGGTGATGCATCCCTACCGCCCGGATCTTACCGGACAGGATTTAACCGACTACACCGACCGCGAAGACAAGAGCGGCAAAAAGCTATTCGTCGAATTTGTACAGCTGGTCAACGCGGGCGGCGAAGGCTATCTGGAATATGAGTGGCAATGGAAAGATGACGCCACCCGTACCGCACCCAAGCTCTCCTATGTTCAGGAAATCCCCGAGTGGAATTGGATCATCGGAACGGGAATCTACATTCACGACGTGGAAGCGGAAATCGCAACGCTATCGAGAAACCTCTGGATTGCCGACAGCATCATCGCACTGATCCTGCTAACCATTCTCGGCAACCTGCTCTTTCAAAGCCGCCGGATCGAACAGGAGCGCACCCGCGCCGAAAGTGGATTGCGCGAGGCCAAAGACCGCTACCGCGCGCTCGTCGAAGCGTCCGGCGAAGGGTCCCTGCTAGAGGTGGATGGGAAAACGATCTATTCTAACCAGGCCCTGCGCGAGCTGACCGGCTACAGCGAGCAAGAACTCGAAGCCCTAGAGCTCTGTGAGCTTTTTGCCCCCGGCGAAGACGCCGACCGCTTTGCCGATCTAACCGTCGGAGAATTCGAGGCCGTTTTGAAAACCAAAGGTGGCAAAACTCAAGACGTCTGGATTTCGACCTCTCGGATTTTCCTTTCCGAAAAAATGGGACACGTCATCCACTTCTCTACCCTCTCCCGTTCACAGGAAGATACCCTGCGCGGATTCCATTCCGCCGTCCGCTCCTCGACCGATGTTCCGCTCGACGGACTCAACCAGAGTATCCGCGAAAGCAAAAGCCCTGGAGAAATCATCCGTCTGCTCGACGACTTCCCCACCCACATCCGTATCCTAACCGACCAAGGAATCCGCCCCGAACTCCTTCGCCACATCATCGGAACCACCTTCGACCTATCGATCAAACAATTTGCGAATCTCATTGCGCCACCTACCTCTGACTCGCCCTTTGCCGTCCTATCACTCGGCAGCTCCGCCCGCCATGAAATGACGCTTTTCTCCGATCAGGACAACGCACTCATCTTCGCCGATGTACCCGCCGAGCAACTCGTGGAAACCCGCCGCGCCTTCCTAAACTTTTCTGATGAACTTTGCGGACGGCTCAAACAAGCGGGTTGGCCCTATTGCCCCGGCGGCATCATGGCCGCTAACCCCAAATGGTGCCTCTCGCTCTCCGAATGGAAAGAACAGTTCAACCACTGGATTGGCGACGCCACGCCACAGTCGATTCTCGAAGTCAACGTCTTCCTCGACATCCGCTGCGGCTTTGGCGACAACTCCCTCGTTCAAGAGCTTCGGAATCATGTCCACGCCCTGACCCAACAGAACCCCGAATTTCTCATGCACTACGCCCGCAACTGCCTGCAATACAAAGCGCCGCTCACCCTCTTTGGGAACCTCAAAACCACACAGAGCGAAGGCCGCAAAACCATCAACATCAAACAGAGCCTCAAGCCCATCGAAACCTTTGCCCGCATTTACGCCCTCAAACACGCCCTGCCGGAAGTGGGAACCTCCGAGCGCATTCAGCGGCTGCAGGAACTCGATATCGTACAGGAACAAACCGCGCGCGAAATGGGCCACATCCTCAACCACCTCTGGCAACTCCGCTTCTACAACCAGTTGCTCACCGAAGATGGCCTGCCCGCCGTCAACGACGAGGTCGATATCGAACGCCTCACCGAGATCGAGCGCCATACCCTCCAGCAGGTGCTCTCGCAGATCTCCATCTTCCAGAACAAACTCAGCTACGACTTCCTCGGCGTCGCCGCGCATTGATATTTTCCGTTTCACCCAAAATAGAGGCGTTGAACTGTTTCAGACGGACGGACCCAAAATTTCGGGGAAAATCTGGAAATATAATGATCGCCGAGCAATGACTTCTTTCAAAAAACGGTAATGATGTTACCTTTTTTCTTTTAGAACGAAAAGGGAGTCTCTGAATGGCACATCGGGAAGCGATCTCAAACGCGGTTGAAAATATCGCATTCCGTTTGGCTGAATCCCGCAACGGAATCATCACGCCGGCCGAACTGCTCCCTTTTCTTCCCGTCTCGCTAGGCATGATCATCGATATTCTCAACGAGGCCGCCGCTGAGTCGGACGACGCCATCACCGCCGAAACCGTCGACGGCCTCCGGCGCTATGTCTTCCTCTCTGTACAACCGGGCGGCGCAACGCTCAGCGACTCGCACTGCGTTGCCTGCGACACCGACAGCCGCGAACTGCTCTGCGAGGAATGCGGCGAAACGCTTGGCGCCGCGTTGAAAGCGGAAGCAGAAACCAAAGGCTGGCCCGCGCAAGCCGTTTACGAACACGAAGTGGCCTATCTGGCGGCACGCATCGGCGCGCCGGTTTCTGCCGAAAAGCTGGCGAGCGTGTCCCGCTTCACGTTGCGACGCATGCGCCGGAAGCTGGAGCTGATGCAGCAAGTGCTCGCAGTACGCAAGGAGCGCGATATGGAAACCAGCGTGTTGCGCTATATTTTCCCGAGTGCGCCCTACCCGCGCGAGCAGTATTTGCAGAACATGAAACTCATCCGCTCGCTCCCCGCCTCGATCACCGAAGAGGTTGAGGCACGCGTGGTTCACATCCTGACCGCGCTCGGCATCCTGTTTCTCATTTTACTAGGGCTCGCCTTCTGGGGCTTCCCCTTCCCGCTCTTATTTATAGCGTTTCTGATCACATCACCCATTCTGGCTGTGGTGCTTTGGAAACGTCGATCCAAACTCGATTCTATGGAGGTAGAATAATTATGGAACTACACACACAAGATCCCACAGTACAACTGGTGAAAAAGATAGCCTCGAACGGGCTGATCCCAGTCGCGGTTGCCTTTGCAGTCATTGCCCTCTTCTGTTTCACCACCATTCGAATTGGTCATGTCACAGGGGAAGAAGTCGGCGTTCTACTCGACCGCTTCACCGGCGAAGTCACCATCATCGAACAGTCCGGTGCCAAAATCTATAACGGCATCCGCCATCAGTTCTCCGTGATTGATAAAACCCTCCAGACCTTGGAAATGACCAAGAGCACCGGGCGCGGCGACCGCAAGGGAAAAGACGATATCCGCATCAAAACCAAAGACGGCTCCGACGTGTATGTGGACGTGAAGGTTCAATACCGCATCATTCCGGAAGCGGCAGATCTGGTGGCGGCCACCTCCGGCCCCGGCGATGCATTCAAACAGAAGTGGGCGCGCGACTACGCCCGCACCATCGTCCGCAACTATCTGGGCGAACTGACCACTGAAGAGTTTTATGACTCCTCCAAGCGCGATGCCAAACTCGTACTGGCGCAAAACAGCATGAACGAACGACTCAAGCGTTTTGGAATCAAGATCGATAACATCGTCATTCCGCAACGCCCGCGCTTCTATGCCGCATATGAAGAGATGATTAAGAACAAAAAGGGAGCCGACCAAGCCGTGCTCGAAGAGCAGTCCAAAGCACTGGCCGCCAAGCAGAAACAGAACACCATGATCGTGCAGGAAACCAACCGCAAAAACGTGGCAGTCATGCAGTTCAGCGGCGAAATGCAGCAGAAGGTCATTCAGATACAAGCCGACGCGGAACGCGGACGCAAAGCGGCCGATGCCTACTTCCAAAAAGTCACCGTCAACGCCGCCGCCAACCTGTATGAGTTGGAAAAAAGCGCCGAAGGAATTCTCGCCAAACGCACCGCCGAAGCCAACGGAATCCGCGAACTCAACAACGCGCTCTCCGCTCCCGGTGGACGCACCATGGTTAAACTCGAATATGCCCGCCGTTTGGCCGACATCACCTTCAGCGGAAAGCCCTTCGTCATTAACGGCGAAACGGCGCGCTTCGAGCATCTCGAAGGCGCGGCCTCCAACAAACGCAAAAAATAATCTAGAAAGACTCCTCTTATGAAAATTATTAAAATCATCAGCATCCTTATCACCGTCGCCATTCTCGGGTTCTGGCTCGTCCTTCACTCGCTCACCATCGATATCCCGATTGGGAAAGTCGGCGTGCGCATCCAGCAATACGGAATCTTTGGGGAAAAAGGACTTGTTCATAAAGATTACACACCTGGATGGCACCTCGACCGCGGGCCCATCGACAAATGGCTGTTGTTCGACAGCACCGCCCAAACCTTAGAGATGACCCGTGACCCGCGCCAGGGCAGCGACCGCAGCATCGACGACATCAAAGTGCAGTCAGCCGACGGCTACGCCATCTCGCTCGACGTCACCATCAAATACCAGATCATCAAAGACAAAGCCTACCAGCTCTACGACGATCTTGGGGCGGGTTCCAAATATAAAATCTTCGTTCGCAGCGAAGCCCAAAGCGCCTGCATGGGCGCCTTCGGCCAGATGAAAACCGAAGACTTCTATAACCCCATCGCGCGACGCACCACCGCCCAGCAGGTGCATAAAGACCTCAACGACGCGCTGAATCCCAAAGGGATGGAAGTCATCGAAGTGCTCATTCGCTCCGTCGAGTTCGACCCCGGGTACGAAGAGAAAATTCGCCGCAAAAAGCTGGCCGATCAGGAAGTTGAACTCAACATCTCCCTAGGAAAAGCCGAAGAAATGAGTGGAAAAACACAAGTCATCGAAGCGGAGACCGCCAAACTCGTCAACTTGGTCATCAAAGAAAAAGAAGCCGAGCTCATCCGCATGCAGGCTGAAACAGGCCTGACCATCGCCACCATCAAAGCCGAGTTCGACCGCTATGCGAAAGAGAAAGAGGCGGACGCCAACCTCATCGCCGCCCAGAAAGACGCCGAAGGAACGCTCAAAGTCCTCACCGCTGAAGCGGCTGGCGAGCGCATGCGCAACGAAGCCCTGCAGGGCTCCGGCGGGGATATCCTCGTCGCCCTCGAAGCGGCCAGAAACCTCAAGATCGCCGACGTCGATGTCTCCACCCTCAACATCGACTTCCTCGATCTCGATGCCATGGTTGACAAACTCGGCGCGAATACCCAACCCGCCGCAAAATAATCCGGCCTCGGCAACACGAAAGGCGCCCCGAAGCTTCGGGGCGCCTTTTTCTTTTCCAGTAGGCTGCCTGTCCGCCATAGCCTTGTGCGACGGCGGAAGCCTGCACCCTTATATTTTCCAAGGTTTGGAAACTGGCGAAATCATGGCGACTCAAATGCTCCGGATCAGAAAATTATTTTGCCAAAAAGGCGGGGTGAACTCTCCGAGTGAGCCGTTTTTCCAATGGTTGGAAACCTTGAAGCGGAGGCGGATGCACGGTAGCTTGTCGCCCCATGAACAAAACCCTTCCAGAACTACTCGCTCCCGCCGGAACGCCTGAGGCGGCCTGGGCCGCGCTAGCCTACGGAGCGGACGCGGTGTACGCCGGCCTGCCGCGCTTTTCTGCCCGCGCGAAAGCCGGCAATTTCACCGCCGAGTCGCTCGACGAACTCATCGGCTACGCCCGCCACCTCGACCGACGCGTCTACATCACCTTCAACACCCTCGTTCAGCAGTGCGAGCTCGACGAAGCCCTCGAAACCCTCGCGCTGATTCAAGATCTAAACGCCAGCGGGGTGATTGTGCAAGATCTGGGCATCGCCCGCCTCGTCCGCAAGAACTTCCCGAAACTGCCCTTGCATGCCAGCACGCAGCTGGCCGTCCATAATCTGGACGGGGCCCAACAACTCGCAACGCTCGGCTTTAAACGCGTTGTACTGGCCCGCGAGCTGAGCCTGAAATCCATTGAACACATCACCCGCAACTGCGGCATAGAAACCGAGGTCTTCATCCACGGCGCGCTCTGCTATTCCTACAGCGGGCTCTGCCTCTTTTCCTCGCACCGACTCGGCCGCAGCGGCAACCGCGGCCGCTGCGCCTACTGCTGCCGCCAGCCATTCCACAGCAATGGCAAAAAAACCCTTCCGTTTTCGATGAAAGATTTTTCGGCCGCCGAACAGCTGCAAGAGCTGGTTTCTGCCGGCGTCGCCTCACTCAAAATCGAGGGCCGCATGAAAAGCTCGCTCTACGTCGCCGCCGTCACCGACTTCTATCGAAAGTCCCTCGAAGGCCACATGAAAAACGCCGCGCAGCAACTGGCGGACATTCAAACCATTTTCGGGCGGACCTCTACCGATCTCTATCTGGACGACCCCGAAACCCGGCCGGTCGACCCAGTGAACGACGGCCACCGCGGCGCGCAGATTGGAACCGTCAACGCCGTCACAGACAAATGGCTGATCCTGCACAGCAACCGCGCCCTGCAAAAGCACGACGGACTGAAAGTCGAGATGCCTAGCAAAAACCGCCCCTTCGGCTTTGCCGCTGACGACATGCGACTGGCCTCCGACCCCGAATTCAAGCGCCACTTCGAACTGCCCGCCGATTCAAGCATTGCGCTCAAACTCCCCGACGACGCACCCTTTCTCGAAGCCGGTGCCGCCGTTTACTGCTCCTACTCGCAGGCGGTGCGTCAGCGCTACGAATTTTCCGCCCCGCGCCCCGGACAGTTCCGCCAGCGGCGCCCGATCGACATCCACGTTTTCCAATGTCTGGAAAAAACCGTTTTCGCCGCCACCGCCGACGGCGTGCAATCGGAACTGATCCTGCCCGGCCCTTTCGATCCGGCCCGTCAGCCGGAAAAGTCGGCCGTCGCCATCCAGAAATGTTTTGAAAAACTGGGCGACACCGACTGGAAGCTCAACGAACTGACCTTCGCTGAAAACTCCGCGCCGGTCTTCATTCCAGTTTCGATTTTAAACGATGCCCGTCGCCGTCTGATCGACGAGTTTTCCAACCATTGGACGCAACAGGAGAAAACCTTCCAATCCTTGGAAGAATTCCCATTCGCGCCCTCGCCGGAGGCCGTTTTCTGGTCGATCAAATCGCGGTTTTCCCAACCATTGGAACCTGTGGACGAATTCGTTTTAGAAATCGATCCGGACCGGCCCGAAGAGATTGAAAAAGCGCTGGCATTTTATGCCGACAAGCTGCGACTAGCGCTGCCCGTCATCATTCGCGATGAAGATGCCGACGCATTCCAAAAAATCATTGAAACGTTTTCCAAGGTTCGGAAATGGGAAGCGGCAAACGTTGGCGGACTGCATCTGCTGAAGGGCCAAACGGACATCACGGCAGATTGGCCACTTTACACGCTAAATTCTCAGGCGGCACTGGAATGGAAAGACCAGGGCATTGAGCAATTTGTCCTCTCGCCGGAGGACGATGCGGAAAACATCTATTCCCTGATCGACCAGCTTGGCGGCGCGGCCATCATTCCGGTGTATCAGCACACACCGCTGATGATTTCGGCGACACGCCCGGAGGCGGACGGAGCAGACCTGACGGATCACTCGCGCCGCAAACTCCGCGTGGAGCCCAGCGGACGAGAATTTGTTCTCACAGGAGAAACCCCGTTTTCTATCACCGATCATCTGGCTGATTTGAAAGCCCGCGGCGCACGGCGTTTCCGCATCGATCTGTGCTATGGAACCAATTCGACGGAACAGGCCGCCGACCTCGTTCGTCGCATCACCTCCGGACAATCCGTCCCCGGCGAAACCGGGAATTTTCTACGCGGATTGGAGTAAAAATATTGTCTCAAAACGTAGACGCGACGTCTCCTTAGACCCCCGCCCTTCTGCCGTCGCATGAAGCTATGGCGGACAAGACAAATTTCATTTTCGTGTGATTCGTGTATTTCGTGGTGAAAAAACTGATCTGAACGGTCTGTTCTACAGCGCGGCTGACTTGAGAGGGTGGAGTCGTTTGTAGATGCCAATAAAGTGCTGGTGGGTCGGAGAAACTTTTTCCCAGCTGTCGGCAAAGGTGAGGCCGTGGAAAGTGGAGGTTCCTTTCACAAGCCCAATGGCATCGTCCAAAACCGACTCATCATAAAACAGACGGAGTGATGCGTGATACTTCTCTTGCTCTTCGCCCGTCAGGTTGAGTTCAACCAGATCGTGGATGGCGCGGTAGAGAGTTTGACGCTCGACGGGCAGGAAGTCGAAGTTGGCGCACCAGCTGCACCACTGGGCGGCCTCTTCGAGGTCGCCGGTGGCCAGCGCCAGCATGCCTTTGAGCTCACCCAGCCGTAAGCTGTTCCAGGCCGTTCCCTCTTCAAAGAGTACGCCGATGGCATCGGAGATGGAGTGCTGATCGCTCAGCCCGAGTTCATCGAGTTCTTCCGCGAATGCCTGCAGTTCGGCGACGGACATCGTGTTGAGTTTGAGCAGGCGCGGACGCAGGGAGGCGCCTGTTATTTTATTGCTCCAAACCAAATCATCGACGGGATAAATGTCGGACATGCCGGGGACAATGATCCGGCAGGTATAGATTCCACAGTGCGAATACTCGGCGCAGTAGGCCTCGAATCCGTGCAGGCTGACGAGAGATTTTAAATGGTCGTATTCTTCGGCGGTGGATCCCTGAAAATCCCAGTCGTTAAATTCGTAGTCGGGTTGATCGCTGAACATTTTCCACGACAGTTGGCCTACGGAATCGATAAAATGACTCTCGATGTTCAGCGGATCGGCCACGGCTTCTGCATCGTGAGAGGGGTGCTCAAAGATATCCAGTTGGTCGAGCCCGCGCCCCTGCAACAGTTCGGTCACCGTGCGCTCTAGTGCGACCTCAAAACGACAGCTTGCGCCAAACGATGCATAGCACCCGCCATCGGCAGGGTTGATGAGCAGGACGCAGATGACGGGGAACTGCCCGCCCAGCGAGGCATCTTTAATGAGGATGGGGAAGCCATGGGCCCGGAGTTCTTCAATGTCCCGTTGAATACGCGGAAAACGTTCGAGCACGGAGGGCGGCACGTCGGGCAGGCAGATGCCGTCTGCAATAATCTGATTCTTTACATAGCGCTCCATGATTTCTGCCAGCGCTTGCGCGCGGCACTCGGTGGCGGTGTTGCCCGCCGCCATGCCGTTGCTCACATAGATGTTGTTGAGGATGTTGACGGGGAAATAGACGGTCTCGTTCGTCTCGATCTGCTCAAAAGGAAGCGCCGCAATGCCGCGATCTTCCCCCTCGCTGTTATTGTCGTGCAACAGGGCCGGAGTGAGCTCGCCGTCCGGATTATAAAAGCTGCGCAAGCGGTCATTGAGCAACTCGGTTCCATCGGGATGATGAGTGGGAATGAGCGCCGGATCTGAAACCGGGAACCATTTTTCGGTCGGATAAAAGATGAATTCGAACCCGGCCGCGCCGAGGTAGTAGTCGGAGAAAAACAGGTTGGTAGAGACCCGCTCAAAAAACTCAAGAATCGCGCTGGCCTCACTGGCGAGTTTTGAGCCGCCCTTGCCGTTGGTATAGATTTGGGGGCATTCGGTGGAGCGCAGATGAACCGACCAACAATTCCGGATTGGATTTTTTGAGGAGACCAGATCGACCGGAAAGCCATGTTCGGCCAATAGCGTCCGCGCATTTGCAATGGTCTCTTCGAGCGGGGCGTCTTTCCCTGGAATACGTGTTTCTGTCGTCATGGTGTTTTCCTTCAAATGGTCAAGCAGGCACCCGAATCACTCCTGCCTGAAAGAGCAGACGGCCCCCGCATGTCCCTTACATCTCAACGTCTTACCCTTTTGCGTTCCTCAACAAACCACCCTGTACCAGCTATACACGAAAAATTTAGGCAGACTGATTTTTAGGCAGAATGATTTTTCCTGCGCGGAGGTTTTAATTATTCTGCCTAAAAATCATTCTGCCTATTCCTCTACAGCGAAGCCATCTTAGATAAAACGGGGGCGAACGTGTCATGTTTCCTCTTAAACAGACAGAACATTATCCGATTCATTCCCCATGCAAAGGGTGCCATGATAGCCGGATGAAAATTAAGATTTCCCCGAACCAAAAAGAGCGGCTTCGCCAAAAAGTCATTGCCCTATTCATGGATGATTTTGACGAAGAGATTAGCGATTTCAAGGCCGACCAAATCCTGGATGCTTTCATTGAAAAACTCGCCCCCGACATCTACAACACGGCCATCGAAGACATGAAAGTCTACCTGATGGGCCAGATCGAAGATATCGATGCCATCTTCCAAAAATAAGGTCTTCGTAGAATTTAGTGGCATGAGCAACCTTTTAAAACTCCCAGTTCATATCCTTTTCATCCACCCGCTCCGCTTGATTCCACCGATTTACAGGATTGAGAATCTTAATCTGTGAAAATCTGCGTAATCTGTGGACAAACTCTTCCACCACCCGTTCGCCCTGCTCTCTGGAGCAAACAGCCGAGTGAACAACCGAGCAATGCACCCACAACTCCTTCTTCTTAAAACTCACCCTTACCCTCGGGGCCTCTCCAGCGAATTTATGAGCGGGTGGTTTAGGAGGTTCAGCTATTTATTCCCATGAAATTTTACGTAGAACCAAAAACAAATGCTTTTCTCTAGAACTTCAGGTATCGTGCCGCTTATGCAAAATAGCCCGAAAAAATTTAAGAGCTCGCCCAAGAAATACCACCCCAAGGGCATGACGATCCTTTATGAGGATCATGACATTCTGGTCGTGGATAAAGTGAGTGGCCTTTTGACGGTGAGTAATGACAAGGAGCAAACCCGCACCGCATATTATTTGCTGAATGACTACGTTCGCAAAGGAAACCCAAAATCACACCTTCGGGTTTTCATTGTGCACCGTCTGGATAAAGACACGTCCGGCATCCTTGTGTTTGCCAAGTCCGAGAAGGCCAAACACTTCCTTCAGGACGAATGGAAGGATTTTCGGAAAAAGTACGTCGCCGTCGTTCATGGAATGATGCCGGAAGAGCAAGGGGTGATTACCTCCTATCTAGTCGAAAACAGCGCACTCAAAATGTATTCCGTTACCGACCCAAAGAAGGGCAAGTATGCGAAGACCGGCTATCAGGTGATGCGGAAGTCCTCTGACTACAGCCTGCTGGAGGTCGATCTGTTTACGGGCCGGAAAAATCAAATCCGAGTGCATCTGGCCGACAAGGGTTGCCCCGTGGTGGGCGACAAAAAGTACGGAGAAAAAGCACCCGGCATTAAGCGGCTCACATTACATGCCGCCTCCCTCACGCTCACCCACCCCTTCTCGAAAGAAAAAATGACCTTCGAATCGAAGGTCCCGCCCTACTTCAACTACCTGATGCGCAACGGGCCGGCTCCGAAAACCAACCCCCAAGAATCATGACCGACCCACTGAAAAAATTTATTACACAATACATTGAGCTCGAAAAAGGCGTACAAGAACTGCTTCGCGAGCAATGCATATCCCTCTGCATGCAGTGCACCATCTGCTGTTGCCATGCGAACATCTGCGAGGAAGCCATCGAGAGCGCCTTCTTGAAACTCGTTCACAAACAAGCCGATCAGTTTGATGACTCCTACGGCTTTTTGTCGGAAAAGGGCTGCACCCTTCTGCAGGGCCGTCCGCCGGTCTGCTATGAGTTTTTCTGCGACGATCAAATTTATGCTCAGCCCGACGAATTACACGGCGAAATCTTGCGGATTCTCGGCGCGCTCCCCAACCACGCCACGCAAAAGGCGCGGGGTGATCAACCGATCGTTGAAATCACGAAAGAAGAAGCCCTCGACGATCTGAATTTCCAAGGGTTGGAAAAACAGTTGCAGGAAAGCGTCCAAGCCTTGGAAATCATCCGAACCTTCTACAACGAGGGCGCCCTGCCCGAGTCCTCTCAGCGCGCCCTCGAACAAATCAACCTCACCTCGGAATAGCGGTGTCCTCCAGACGGCCTACCCCCCCCCCGACCCGTCGGGGAGCGAGACGCTCGTTCTACCCTAACGCAATCTGGACGATCTCTTTGGCTTCGGCCTGGATCTGGGCGAGGTGCTCCGCACCTTTGAAACTTTCGGCGTAGATTTTGTAGATGTCCTCCGTGCCGGATGGACGGGCCGCAAACCATCCGTTTTCGGTGCAGACTTTCAGCCCGCCGATGGCCGCGCCGTTGGCGGGCGCATGCGTCAGCTTGGCGATGATCGGTTCACCGGCCAGGGTCTCGGCCGTCACCTGCTCCGGAGAGAGGTCGGCCAGCTTGGCTTTCTCTTCGCGGCTTGCGGGCGCATCAACGCGGGCATAAACCGGGTTGCCGAATCGAGCGGTCAGTTCCTGATAGTGCAGCCCCGGGTCTTTGCCGGTGACCGCATAAATTTCGCAGGCCAGCAGACAGAGGATGATGCCGTCTTTATCCGTGGTCCAGACGGTGCCGTCTTTGCGAAGGAACGACGCTCCCGCCGATTCTTCGCCGCCGAAGCCGTAGGAGCCGTCGACGAGGCCGTCGACAAACCATTTGAAGCCGACGGGAACCTCCTGCAAGTCGCGGCCGAGGTCGGCGGCGACGCGGTCGATCATCGACGAGCTCACCAGCGTTTTCCCGACAGCGGCATCGGCGCGCCAGCCGCTACGGTGGGTGTAGAGATAGTTGATGGCGACGGCGAGGTAGTGGTTCGGATTCATCAGGCCGACGGATTGGGTGACAATGCCGTGGCGGTCGTAGTCGGGGTCGTTACCAAAGGCGAGGTCGAAGTCGTCTTTCAGGCCGATCAGGCTGGCCATGGCGTACGGCGAAGAACAGTCCATGCGAACCTTGCCGTCGCCGTCGACGCACATGAAGCGGAAGGTGGGATCGGCGGTGTCGTTGATGATGGTGAAATCGATGCCGTATTTTTCGGCGATCGGCTTCCAGTATCGAATGCCGGCGCCGCCCATCGCGTCCGCGCAGATTTTCAGGCCGGACGTGGCGATGGCTTCCAAGTCGATCACATTTTCGAGGTCGGCAACGTACGGGGTGATGAAGTCGTAGGCAACCGTGGTGTCGGCGGCGAGGGCATCGGCGAAGTAAAGCGACTCCACCTCTTCGTTGTCGTCAGCCAGCAGCTCGTTGGCGCGGTCGGCAATCCATCCGGTCACATCGGTGTCGGCCGGGCCGCCATTCGGCGGATTGTATTTGAACCCGCCGTTGTCCGGCGGGTTGTGCGACGGGGTGATCACCACGCCATCGGCGAGACCCTCAGTACGGCCTTCGTTATAGATCAGAATCGCATGAGAAATGACCGGCGTCGGCGTGTAGCCGCCGTCTTGGTCGATCATCGCCGTCACGCCGTTGGCGGCGAACACCTGCAGGGCGGTTTTTTCTGCCGGAGTGGAAAGCGCGTGGGTGTCTTTCCCGACAAATAGCGGGCCGGTGATACCCTCTTTCTCACGGTATTCACAGATGGCCTGCGAGATCGCCATGATGTGGTCCTCGGTAAAGCTGGCGTTCAGTGAGGAACCGCGGTGCCCAGAGGTTCCGAAAGCCACCTTCTGGCTCGGGTCGGTCACATCGGGCTGGATCTCGTAATAGAGGCTGATCAGCTCAGCAATATCGACCAGATTTTCTTTCAGCACAACGTTTCCTGCTAACGGGTGAATCGCCATATTCTTGTCTCCAATGGATAGTAAAAAAACGAACGCCTGTTTAGCAGAGGCACTGAAATCACACAAGATAAAGGAATGAATTGCTTGCAACAGAACACAATCTCCCATACGTTTAAACGTCTGGGATAATAAAACATATAAATATATTACAGTTAATTATTTAACTATATATAACAGCGATAAAAATATGATGCGCCGATGATTACGACTCCACCCCCTTTTTGGAAAACCTGCCGAGTGATCGCCTGCGAAACTCGACTTCGGCTGCTCTGGAGCCTCTTTGCCCTCAAAGAGCAATGCGTAAGCGAACTGATGGAAACCACGGGCACATCCCGCCCTAACACGAGTAATCAGTTGCGTATGCTGGCAGAGCACGGCCTGCTTATTTATCGTCGAGAAAGCATGAACGTATTTTATCGAGCAGAACCCAATGCCGCTATGACCTTTGCACCGCCCCTTCTAAATGCACTACAAAATGCATATACTCACTCCATGGGGCGGAAAACGGTTATACGCCACGCCACCGCACTCTCGCACGGAAGACGCGAAGAAATCATCCGCGCACTAAAAGGGAATCGTCTCTCATTTCAGCAACTACAGCAGAAAACGGGAATGTCCACATCGGCTCTCTCTCGCCACCTTCATAAGTTAACAAGCCGCAGTTTCGTCCAACACAATAACGACCAAACCTACAGCTACGGAAAACTGGGCAATCTGCTGGGAAGAACTCTGATTCAACTCGCCGCCGATCCTGGATATTCAATGCCGCAGTAAAACTTCCAACCATTGGAAATTGTTCAACAACCAGCGCCTCGCTATCCTCCGGTTTATGAAAACGAAATCACTCCCCGACCAGTTTCGCGCGGCGGCGCAAAAATTTTCTGCCCGCCCGGCCATCGTCACCCCCGAACAGACTGTCACCTACGCCGAGCTCGATGCGCAGTCCGATGCCATTGCCTCCGGCCTGATTGCCAGCGACGTTCAGCCCGGTGATCACATTGGCCTTTACGGAATTAACAGCTCCACCTTTGTCGCGCTCTACCTCGGCATTCAAAAAGCGGGGGCCATCGTTGTCCCCATCAACCTGCTGCTCAACCCCAAAGAAGTGGCCTGGATTCTCAACGACGCTGACGTCAAATTTCTATTCTATTTCGAGCCCTTCACCCCCGCCGTCGATGCCATCCGTTCAACTCTTCCAATGGTTGGAACTTTTGTCTGCGTCGAAAAAGAACTCCCCGAATTTATCAACTGTGAACCGGCGCCCCTGAACTCTGAACTCGACTGCGACGCTGTCGCAGTCATCATTTACACCTCGGGAACAACGGGCCATCCCAAGGGCGCGATGCTCTCGCACCGCAATCTGGTGAGCGATGCCCTCTCCGCGGGCGAAGCCCTAAAGTTGCGCCCCTGCAAAGAACGCTTCCTCGTCGTTTTACCGATGTTCCACGCCTTCGCCTCAATGGCGGGCGTCATCATTCCCCTGCTCCACGGCTCGTCGCTGGTTCCGGTTCCGAAATTCGACCCGTCGCTGACGGCCGACACGATCAACGCCACCGATGCGACGATCTTTCTCGGGGTGCCGAGCATGTACAACCTATTGTTGCGTCTGCCGGAGAAGCACACCGCCTCGATTGCAAAACTCCGCTTCTGCGTTTCGGGCGGCGCGGCCATGCCCGCCGAAATCATGGAGCAGTTCGAAAAACGCTTCGGCGTGCTGATCTATGAAGGCGACGGCCCGACCGAATGCGCACCGGTCACCTGCTTTAACCCGATTGATGGGATTCGAAAACCACTATCCGTTGGCCTTCCGATCCCCGGTGTTGAAATGAAAATCGCGGATGAACAGGGAAACGAAAAACCGCTCAATGAAATTGGTGAAATTTGCGTGCGCGGCCCAAATGTGATGAAGGGCTACTGGAAGCAACCCGAGGAAACAGAAAAGTCGTTTTTCGGCGACTGGTTCCGCACCGGTGATCTCGGCACCGAAGACGAAGATCACTATTTCTATATCGTCGACCGCATCAAAGACATGGTGATCGTCAATGGCATGAATGTTTACCCGCGCGTGGTTGAAGAAGTGCTCTACAAGCACAAAGCCGTGCGCGAAGCGGCAGTGATTGGAATCCCGAGTAAGCTGCACGGCGAAGTGCCCGTGGCCTATGTTTCGCTCCGCGAAAAATGCGAAGCCACCGCCGCCGACATTCGCGCCTTCTGTTTTGAAAGCCTGGGAAAACACGAAGTGCCAAAAAAGGTGACCTTCCTCTCCGAACTGCCGAAAAATGCGGCAGGGAAAATCGTGAAGCGCGAACTGCGCAAACAAGGCGAAGTTGAACGAGGAATTGTCTCCAATGAAAATTAACAGAGAAACCGCCATTCAAAATCTGATGGAGCTTTTGGCGGCGAAAGGGCCGAGCGGCGGCGAAGGGCCCGTCGCTGAGCTGGTCAAAAAACAGCTGCTAGCCGCGGGCGCTAAACCGGCATGGTTTAAATTCTCAGGAAAAAGCCGCCTGCCGAAGCATTTCGAGATTGGCAACCTGATTGTGAAGATTCCTGGAACCACCCAGGGGCCGCGCATCATGTTTTCGGCACATCTGGACACCGTGCCGATCTGCCAAGGGGTTGTGCCGATCAGAAAGGGAAACCGGGTTCTCCCCAAAGGGAAAACCGGGCTCGGTGGCGATAACCGCGCGTCCGTCGCGGCCGTGGTGACGATGGCGCAAACCGTTCTGCAAAACGATCTGCCCCGCCCGCCAATCACACTGCTCTTCACCGTCGGCGAAGAAAACGGCTTGCACGGTGCCAAAGCATTCGAACCCTCCGACGGCGGCCATCCGATAATGTGCTTTAACCTCGATGGCAGCGGCGAGCGCGGCGGCGTGATCGGTGCGCTGGGTGCGATTCGCTGGCGAGCTGAGATCCACGGAAAAAGCGTCCATGCGGCGGTGAACCCCGAAGGCGGCGTCTCCGCCGCGATCATCGCGGCGAACGCCATTGCCGATGCCGAAACAAAAGGATATTTCGGGCGAATCGAAAAAGGCTCGGTGAAAGGCACAGCGAACGTCGGGTCACTCAACGGCGGCCAAGCGGATAATCAGGTGATGGATTCTCTAACGGTGACCGGCGAATGCCGCAGCCACAGCCCGGCCTCGCTTGCAAAAATTTCCAAGGCCTGGAACACCGCATTTGAAAAAGCGGCGACCGAGCTGAAAAATGATGCGGGCGAATGCGGCTCCGTCGATTTTTTAACGGAAAGCGACTACCGATCCTTCAAGCTGAAGAAAAGCGAACCGGTTGTTCAGCGTTTCCTGCGCGCCGCGCCGCAGGCAGGGCGCCCCGCCGAGGTTCAGGTGATTAACGCCGGGCTCGATGCGAATATTTTGAATGAAAAAGGGATTCCGACTATTACCTTCGATGCAGGCAATCACGATGCACACTCTCTGAAGGAGTCGGTGCATATTCCGCGCTATCTCCAAGCCTGTGAATTAGCCGTCGCTTTGGCGACGGCGGAATAATGGAATGTTGGAATAAAGGAATATTGGAATAGTGGATTGGAGAAATATTGGAATGATGAAAAAGATAATCCTGCTGATGGCTGTTTTTGCACTGAACACACAGGCCAATGATTTTGCGTTCAAGTTGTATGACCAACTGAAGGAAATAAAGGGCAATCTATTTTTCTCTCCGATGAGTATTGAATCCGCGCTAGCGATGGTACGTGAAGGCGCGGCAGGGAATACTCTACAGCAGATGGATCAGCTCCTGCCAAAAACGACTTCGTTTCCAATGGTTGGAAATAATGTGGTGCTGGAAAACGCCACCGCTCTCTAGGTGGATCGGCGGATCTGCGATCCGCGCTAATGTAGAGCAAGCGTCCTCGCTTGCTTTCTGATCCGTCGTGGCGGAAAACGAGCGAGACGCTCGTTCTACTTTACCAATAAGGCGGTTTTGGCGGAGAGGGAGGGATTCGAACCCCCGGAACCTTGCGGCTCTTCGGTTTTCAAGACCGACGCATTCGACCACTCTGCCACCTCTCCAAGGAAGGGGGGAATATAGGGCGTTGAACAAAAATGGCAAGAAACCAATGATATAAAACAGCCGACAGGCCGTTTTATCCGTAATATTGGCTCTTCTCGGATGTGCGTTTTTTCACTCGCATCAAATCATTGAGGTACCCCGGATGGCCGTCGCGTCCCACGGATCGTTTCAGCCCAAAAGACGAAAGACGGTCTTTCAAGTTATTTTGAGCCTC
>Ga0307929_1001191_pt1 | contig 21238 bp, 17 predicted proteins | sample AceLakmetage1330_FD_203160 | JGI IMG/M metagenome (GOLD analysis project Ga0307929, IMG submission 203160) | Saline water microbial communities from Ace Lake, Antarctica - #1330 | ecosystem: Environmental > Aquatic > Non-marine Saline and Alkaline > Saline | place: Antarctica: Ace Lake...
TTGACAAAATCGAGCCCAGCGCACTAAACAGAACAACCAGTTGGGAAGGTAAAGTGGGATTTACTGGGGAAATAGCCTCGGGTGAGACACCATCCGGCATGACATACTCAGTATACTCCGGCAAAATCAGCCTTTCGACAGCGCTGTTGCCCTCTCCCGCTGATGATAACCAGGCCTTATAGACGCCAGGAAGCCCAGCATCTTCGGCGGCCTGCTGGCATTTAGCGTCCGCTCCCTCCAGCCCACCAAGGTCACCGGTATAACACGAGAAGTCGAGAAAAACAATTGTCTGCGAAGTACACGACAAGGTTTCCGGGGGCGTAAGGCCAGCCTGTTCAAATAAGGTGCAGAAAGCTCTCCGCTCCTCTTCGTCCAACGTAATCGACCAATCGGCGCCATCAACTCCAGGCGGCCCCTGATCTCCGGTGTCGCCCTTGTCGCCCTGAGGTCCTTGCTCACCTTGAGGACCTTGCGGGCCTACCGCCCCGACAGTCAAATTGTATTCATCATATTTGTTTTTTTTGCCGGTCGATACAACGAGAAGATAATCACCATCAGGTACGTTTGGAAGGGTTGCCTCTATCTGCGTATCCGTGTAACTGTTGATGATAAGCGGGGTCGAATCATCGCCGAGTGTTACGGTGGGTGTATCGCCTTTGCCTTCATCGAAATTTACTCCGGTAATCGATAGGGTTCCCGCGTCAAAATCTACCAGTACTTTGTTAATAAGAGAATCTTTTTTTCCTGCTAACGCCGGTTGTACGGCCAGTGCAACTGTGAGCAGAATTGCACCCAATATAAAAAAGTTTTCAATTCTCTTCCAAACATTATGAACTCCTTTCATGTTCTAATTGTTTCGATTAAAGGACAAATAGAGAATGGCACCTTCTTTCAAAATATTAGTTTCAAAACCAGTTTATGTACTTGAATGCTATTCTCTCTTCACCGGTAGTATCTAGGTGAGGAGATAAACAGAAGACCCGTGGCTTTTCGTCTCCATCTCGCGATTGGTTTGGCTTTACATAAGATGTGAGCTCCCAACAGGCAAAAAGCATCTGTTAGGAGCAGGGTAAATATAATTTGAGATCTTTCTTCATGGGGCTAACCTCTTGTATAGAGGTCGAATAGTTGGGTGGGAATGCCTACAACTGATAAAAAAAACAAAGATATTTTGGTTCCTTACAGTAATTGATCGGGAATGCAAAGGTTTTTTTTCAGCCCTGAAGCACGAATACAATGGTCTTTGTTAATTGGGCGGATTCGACTTCATCCGAGTCACCTTTTCTTGTGATTGGGCTCACATTATCACGGAAACGTGGTTCTGCCCATGGTTTCCGGTATGTTTTTTCAAAAGGACAACATGGCGAGACATCGTTGTCCACTGATCGGTGAATTTCCGATGATGCTTCGGATTTATTGCGCTATTTGCGAACATAGCATTCCAATCATAGGAAAAACAGTGTTCATATCCTTACCACCATGAAAAGACTTTGTTGTGGTCATGTTCAAATATCAGATCCATAAGTTTGCCATAGTCAGGCTTTCCTTCGTAAAGAGGAAAGCGGGTCGCATCTTCTCCATTCGAGAGAATATTTATGAGGGATTCTGTGGTATTGTCGGGTTCGGATTTGAGGATGTGTAATGTTGGCATAATAGTCACTCCTAAAGCGGCATAGCCGCAACCAAAATGTCTCGCGCAAAGACGCAAAGGCGCAAAGATTTTCTTGTTATTTGCGACCGAAAAATAGATGATAAGGAACTAAAAAGGGATAACGAGATCCATGGTTTTGAGTTTTTCTCCGATTTCTTCCACTGACATGAATTGAAAACCGTGTTTTTCGACATTTTCTCTATTATTGGAGTAATATTCACATTCCATGTCTTCCAGCCATTCAAGGTTCTCTTTATATTTTTCCGTCATATCCACTTCAATGTCGAGAACAAACATGGTCGCATAAAGATTCTCTACCGCCAACCCGAGGGTGGAACGGGAACCTTCCCAGAGATCTTCTTTTCGCTTGATCAGAAGGGCGACATTTTTTACGTTTTCCATTTTTCCATGCTCCTTTTAAAATACGATATAGCGGTCGCAGTCTTCAATCATTTCTCCGTTTCTGGCCTGTGTTCCATAATCTTTGTCGGCAATACCCGGTACGGGTGCAGTGAGGCCATTGCTTTCAAATCCCACGTTACACAGGGACATCCGGGCCATGCCATGCAGTTCGGCAAAGCGTGGGTCCTGGGTGAGCAGGGTGCCAAGGTGACTGAAAAAAATGGTGACTTCAACATCGCCTTTTTCCTTTGCTGTCCGGCACAGGCCTATGATCTTATCCAAATGCTTGTTAGAACTTACAAAAATTCCCAAACTCCGGGCCATAACTTTCTCCTTTTTTCTGTGGTTTTCGCTTTGATGTATCTTTCGCGTAGAAATACATTCTCAACCACGAATTACACCAGGTATCGTATTATATCCGTTTACAGGCTTATAAAGCAAAATGCATGCCATGGTCTTATGGTGTTACACCTAAAAACTGCAATTAGCGGTTAGTGGTTACTTAGCCACACAATGTCAGCTATTTACGAAGCGATAGGTAAGCATCAAAAAATGAAATCCCAAATAAAGAGAAAAGTCATGCAAATGATTGGGATCTTTAAGCTAACGGCTAAAAGCTAATTGCAGCTTTTAGGTTACACACAAAAACTTCATTTTGCTTCGGTTCCGCCTTTACACGGGGATTGTTCGCGAAATTGAAATGGGTGTTCTTTATTTTTGGGCCTGAAGCAAGGTGAAAACTGTAAACATGCTAATCTATCCTTGTTGACATGTGTTAACCTTAACAGATTGTGGGGAAGGGGTGAACAATACTTCTTTGTAACCACAATCTTCGGTTTTCCGTGTTTTGCGTGGAAAAATTGGATTGATTGTGTTTTCTGAATTCGCCTTGATTTAGGAACATGGCTGATGGTACAGTTCGTAACCGTATGGTCCTGTTCAGGGCGGGTTAGGTCAGTTTTTTTTTAGAGATTTAGAAGAATAAGTTCGAGATTTCCAGCAAATTGGAGGTGCCATCGTGAATTCTTTGCCCCATCTTTCAGATGATAAACTTTTTATGGCCAGGGCTATGGAGGTGACTATTCGCATCGGTGTTATCCTGCTTCTCTTTTTCTGGTGTTTCCGGATTGCCCATCCTTTTATCGGAATTGTTCTCTGGGGTATCATTATCGCTGTTGCCGTTTTTCCAGCGTATAGTTGGTTTAACTCCGTTCTGGGAGAACGAAACAAACTGGCGGCCACGCTGATCACTCTTCTTCTTCTGGTCATTTTGATCATCCCAAGCCTGATGTTTGCGGGATCCCTCGTTGAGACAGCTGAGAAGCTGTCTTCTGGGTTTTTGAAAGGAAACTTTCGTATTCCTTCTGCACCGGAAGGCATCAAATCCTGGCCGGGTATAGGCCCGATTATTTACGATTTCTGGAAACTGTCCTCGGAAAATATTTTTGCCGCCTTAAGCAAAATTGCACCGCAACTTAAGGCAGTTGGTATGTGGTTGTTGAACTCGGCGGCCGGAGCTGGATTTGGAATCGTAAGTTTCTTTGTTGCCATCGTCATCGCCGGTGTGCTGCTGGCGAGTGCGGAACGTGGGGTTCGGGTAGCCCAGGCGATAGCCGTTCGTCTTGCGGGTGAAAAAGGGACGGATCTTGTGAATCTTTCAGGGGCTACAGTGAGAAGTGTTGCCCGAGGAATCCTGGGGGTGGCAGTCATTCAAGCCATCCTTTCGGGAATCGGTTGTCTCGTGGCAGGTGTTCCCGCAGCTGGGCTTTGGGCATTGATTGTTCTTATCCTTGCTGTAATTCAGCTTCCAACCATTTTGATTTTGGGGCCGGTCATCATTTATGTCTTTTACACGGCCAATACGGTTCCCGCGGTGCTATTTGCCATATGGAGCCTTCTCGTTGGTGGATGTGACTCTTTTCTGAAGCCTCTCTTAATGGGACGTGGCGTTGATGTTCCCATGCTCGTAGTCTTTATCGGCGCCATAGGAGGATTTATTCTCAGCGGAATTATAGGCCTTTTTATCGGGGCGATTATTCTCTCCTTAGGGTATACGTTGTTCGAGGCGTGGTTGAAGGAAGATGGGGATCCGGAAGTTGCACGGGATTCACTATCTTGAAGAAACTATCATGAGCATGGAGAAAATTTGCCACAGACCCACGCAGACAGACACAGACAATGGCAACATACGAAAGATTGTAAACCCCTCTGGTATTTCCCCAAGGATATGTAATGGACGATTCAGGTTAAACAGGGAAACAAAAGCTTTTTTTCAATTAACGACTTAGGAACGTGAACGTAACAACTTCCCCAACTATGCATCATAACTTCAGGCCATTTTCGCCCGATATGGACTCACGAAAAAATTGAAATAGCTAGCTATTCCTTCATCTTTTGTGAGTCCATATCGAACAGGTAAGCGAAGACAGTTTCATTAATAAAAATTTCAACCACACCCTCGCCATGACAGACCCCATTCCTAAGCAGACAGAGGTGTTGTCATATCACCCGCTGAGTGCACTCCCGAATCATGCGTGTAAAGAGGCACTTTCTGCGGAGGAATTGGCAGAAATTACCAAAAAATATCCAGAAGTAAACAGGAAATCCATAAAGAAATTCAAGTCTCATACAAGGCGTTGATCCTGCCCATCTACAAGCCCTCTTGATCCTTTGAAACCTTTGCGGTTATAAAAAAATAGCCACAGAGACACAGAGAACACAGAGGGAAATAATTTAGAGAAAAATGAAAACCTTCATCTAATCAATCAATGAGCTGGAAGCTGTTGTTACGGAACAAACTGGTATTGGAAGTATAACTAGCCGTCATTTCTGTGGGAATCAATAGGTTTTCCAAATATGGATTCTTTGTCAAGCCCACCAAAAAGCCGGTGGACAGCCTGGAATGACGCCAAGCCTTTTTATTATTCTCCCTCTTTTTCCTCTGGGTCTCTGTGGCAAAAGAGCGGTTCTTCCACCCATTTTTGTGTACGTTGAATGAGATCTTCGTCATTTTCAGAGAAGGTTTTGAAAAACAGAAGCAGTTCTTTGATGGAGCCGCCTTTTTTTTTGAGGGCTTTCTCAAACAGGTCGAAATGGCTGTGGTAGAGCCCTACTGCCAGGATGTAAGCGTTATTCAGTGGAACGGTGCCAAAGCCTGAAAAGGCGTCAGTTTTAAAATCTTTTTTGAGTGTGGCAAACTTCTTTAAGGAACGTGCAAACACCTGTTCTCGTTGAATTATTTTGCCCTTGTAGGTCAATTTGGAGCGATAAAGTATATTGAGCTCTTCCATCAGGGAAGCCATGAATCTGGAAAATATCCGCTCATCCATTATAGATGCTTTCATTTCCAGGGTGAAAGGGTGGGATGGGCCAAAGGTTTTTTCAAAGAATTTGAGTGCTCCCATTTTTCCCACCAGCACTGCCAGACTTTCGTTGAATGCCCCCTGACTCGGGACATAAAGAGTTGTATGCGTCATTTCGTGCAGAATGATTTCCACCAATGCAGGTGTCGTTCCTTCAAGGAGGTTTTGTGTTACGGGGTCGGCAAACCACCCCAGTGTGCTGTAGGCGCCAGCCATACTGATGAACACATCGAAGTTTTTTTCCGAGAGCTGTTTCCCCTCCTTTTTTGTTTTTTCCAGGTCAAAAAATCCGAGGTAAGGCATTTTACCTACGATGGGGAAATCCCAGGTTTTATGTTGGAGCCTGTCTTTAGGGGAGGCGGAGATTGTGTAAATAGGTTGCCGCCCGGATTTCAAAAAAACCGTTTCATAGCTGTCTGTTTTTTGCAATCCAAGCTCATTTTCCCCGAAATCCTTGATCTTGGCCACAAGCAGAAGTCTGGCCTTCTGATCAGGAGGGAGGATGTCGTCGTCCAATGCTTTTTGCACGGGAATGGATCCGTTGAGCAGTCGATATTGACCCGCAGCTGCGTGAAAGAGGTAGCTCAAACGGCATCCAGAGGAAAACAGAAGCAGGGCAAAAAGAAAAGGCGGAAGAAACTTTGTTAGCATTGATTGTCTTTTTGAGTATTGCGAAGGAGCGGGTTTCTTCTCTGAGGGAGGCCTTTTCATTTTGAATGCGCTATCTATCAAATGCCGGAGAATTTTATCCAAGAAGCAGCGGCTAGTTTATTGGCCAATGTCAAAATCAATGTCAGTGTGTGTTACAGGGGCTCGGATATGGTAAGGAAAAAGGAACCGTCTTTTTCTTTCATGAGTTTCAGCCCAAACATGGAAATGGTCTTTGTGAGGGGACGGCCGAAGACAAAGTCGAGTTCTGTTGGATCTAACCTCAGTTTTTTAAGGACCATACCCCTGAGATCGTGGTCGAATTTCAGGAGAGAAAGAATCTTTTCGACGGCTTTATTTCCATCGATTTCAATCCGTTTTGCCCATTGGTCAAGTTGGGAGTAAGAACATCGCTTTTCGTGCTCCGACACAAGCCTCAAAAGATTTTCATCTCGGATGATATCCTTTCGGGTTGCCTTGGGTGCGGCATACACTCGGAAAAATTCACTTTCATCCCAGCAGGCCTGGGCTGCGCACTGGACGGGCCGGTGTTTGTATATGGCGCATTCCTTTTCTTCATCATCATAAAAAAGGCATGCGGTTTTTCCGGCTTTTTCCCTGACCTTTACAATCTCCTGCTTAGTTTGTTCCAGGTTTCCATCGATATTGTTCTTTACAGGTTCCCCGGTGCGGACGGTATACAGGTGGGACCATTGGAGCAATGGGTTTTTTCCAAAAGGCAGATCCTGCATCTGGAGGGTAGGGCTTGAACGGCGGCAACACTCTCCGCAACGGGTACAGTGCGTTTGGGAGGTGGTATTTGAATCATCCATTTTGAAGTTTCCTATTTCGTGCCCATCCATTTATGCAATTCTGGGCACTGAGGGTTTCCAATTCAGAAATGAGCAATTTTTTGCAAGGTCAAGAAAAACAAGGGTTTGCGCGGAGACGTACGATAGTACGTCGCACAAGGAAACCCGCAGTTTGACGACGAGATTGCGGAAAAGGGCCATTTATGGATGGAAACTATTTCAGGCCGGCCACCGCCTGGGTGACATTGTAGCAGAAGTCCCCGATTTTTTCGAAGGCGGTGAGCATATCTACCAGAATCAGGCCGGGATCCACCGTGCACATCCCACTTTGAAGCCGCATGATATAGTTGCCTCTCATCTCTTCACGCATGTTGTCGATGCTGTCCTCTAATTTCTGGGCCTGTGGCATGATGTCTTTGTCTTCATTTTCAATAGAGCTGACGGAAATTTCCAGGAACCGGCGGACCTCTTCTGCAATTGTTTCGAAATCCTGCATGCCCCCGTCCGAGAGGGTGATACGTTGCTCCAGGAGTTCTTCTATTAATTCCGCAATATTTTCAATACCATCTCCTGCCCTTTCAAGGTTGTTGGCCATTCGCATTAAAGAGGCAACCTCTTTCGATTCCTCCGGGGTGATAGGCCTTTGCACCACCTGAACAAGAAACTGTATGATTTCCTTTTGCAAGTTGTCAATGGTGTCTTCCTTCTTCCTCCATTTGGACAACTCTTTCAAATTTCCGTCTCTGAAAGAGAAAACCACATCGTCATACATCTGTTCCACAGCACGTCCCATTCGTACGATCTCAGCCCTTGCCTGTGCAATGGCTACATCCGGGGTGTCAATATACTTCGAGTCGATGAATTTGATTTGCCTTAATTCATCTAACTGCCCTTCGCCTTCCTTTTCAGGCACCAGCCACATGGTAAGTTTCACGAGATAATTGAGGAAGACCAGAAAGAAAATTGCATTGACGAGGTTAAAGGCCGTATGCGCATTGGCAATATATCTCCCGATATTCGGTCTTTGTCCTTCGACAATGAGATCGGGAGATCCGATATCCATGAGACTTCGGGTAGACCATAGCACGATCTCCAGGAAGAAAGGGAAGATCATGATAATCAAAATGACGCCCAGAACATTGAAGATGGCATGGGCTCTTGCGGTTCGCCGGGCATTAATGCTTGCGCCTATGCAGGCAATCTGTGCTGTAATGGTGGTTCCAATGTTATCGCCGAGAATCAATGCCACACTTGCTTCAAAATTAAGGAGACCTTCGCTGGCAAGGGCCATGGTGATGCCGATCGTGGCGCTTGAACTCTGGAGTATCATCGTTAAAACGGTCCCCACGATGATACACAGCACAATACTGATTATGTCGTCGGCGTTGAAGCGTGTGAAAAAAGCGATGAAGTCGGGATGATCTTTCAGGGGGGCGAAGCCTGCCTTCATGGTAGCCAGCCCGAAGAAAATTAATCCAAACCCCAGAAGGACATCGCCCACATAGACCCATTTCCGCCGGCCCAGAAAAAACTTAAGAATAACCCCTGCAGCAATTGCGGGGAGGGCATAGGCCGTTATGTTGAAGGCGATGAGCTGCGCGGTCATGGTTGTGCCTATATTGGCGCCAAGCACAACGCCTGTTACCTGGACAAACGTCATCAGACCGGCATCCACAAAGCTGACCAGCATGACTGTTGTGGCGCTCGAACTCTGAATAATACTGGTCACGATTGCGCCTACTCCACAGCCTACAATACGGTTGTTGGAGACCAGTCGAAGAATTTGGCGCATCTTTTTTCCGGCAACCTTCTGAAGGCCTTCGGACATGATTTTCATGCCGAAGAGAAAAAGGCCCAGGCCGCCTAGAGATTGAAAAATAATCATTTTCATGGGTTAAATACCCGTTACTATTATGAATGAATCCACTTGAATACAAACCTTGCTGCGTTTCTTCGAAGCAGCAAAGAAAAAAAAAAGCCATCCTGAATGGTTCAGGATGGCCTTTCTTTAACAGGAATGACCCATGGGGTCAACAGTCAATTATCGGGATCAGCCCACTTTAAGGACCATGGCGCCGCCCGTGTCTCCGGCTGCACATCCGGCCCAGAGAAAGTAACCACCTCCCTTTTGAGCCAACTCTTCAATGCCCTCTATAATATTCCGTCCCGCAGTGGGACCCTGGGGGTGACCGTAGATCATGGAGCAGCCATAGTTATTGAAGCCTATGGCATCTGTTCCGGCGGCCTCAATTCCCATCTCCTTGGCAAAAAAGAGGTCGTTTACGACGAATGGATTATGCGTTTTAATGACCTTGATATCCTGAATTGTGAGGCCCGCGTGTTCAAGGGCCATCCTGGCTGCAGGAACGGGGGCCGCCGCCATATAACCCGGTTTTGTCCTGGAGAAACCGTAAGACAGAACCTGGATAGGGATAGACTGGTCTGCACTCAGCTCTTTTGCATTGTCTTTGGTGGTGACCATGAGGGCGCAGTTCCCATCCGCCGGGAATGTCTGAGCGCCAAAAGAGAGGACGCCGCCGGGGACGGCCGTCCTGAGTTTGGTCAGGCCTTCTGCCGTGCAGGGTGTGACCCCTTCGTCTTCCTCTACCAGTATGGTTTTCTTCCTTGAAATTTTGATTTCGGCCGGGAACATGTACCCTTTCTGGAACTTCCTGTCATCCGCAAGGGCTTCTACATACTGCTGGTACCGCCTGAGAGTTAAGGCATCACATTGTTCCCTCGTGATATTGCCTTCCTTTGCGACGTTTTCCGCAGTTTCAACCATTTTCAGACCCACGTTCGGGTCGCCGTTAAAATTGTCCATCAGCCAGTTTTCAGAAAGAACCTCTCCTCCCGGTCCTTTGGGATTGGGCCATATGGTGTGCGGACCATTGGAGCACCTGTCCGTCATCATCGTCCAGCAGTTTTTATAGAGGCCGGTTTCTACGCCCATGGCGGCCTGGTAAAGGCATGTGGTGGAGGTGGTACAGGCCTGACTGATGGATACTCCCGGGATTTCGCCTGCGCCCATTAGGGCGGCTGCCCAGGGGCTTGAATAGAACTGGTGGAGTTGGCTGATAGTGACGCCAAGAATGAGATAATCAAAAATTCCCGGATCCAACTCTTTTTCCGCAAGCCATCTTTTTGCGGTGTTCCCGGCCAGGACGATGGAATTTTCGTTGGCCATGCTTCCCTGCCATCTGCAGAAAGGGGTTGAATAGTATCCTTTGTAAGGGATGAATGCCTTTGTCAACATGTTTATTCTCCTTTTAATATTTTTAGATTGTCAGCAAAATATGCCGCTTCCCTGCTTTGCGTGCTCTGCGCCTTCTTGCGGCCGGATCCTTAATCACTCCATTTGCCGTATTTCTCTCTCAGTATCCTGTGCAGGATCTTTCCCGTGGGGGTCCTGGGCATCTGGTCATCGGACACGAAATCCACCGATTTGGGTCGTTTAAAGCCGGCCATCTTGCCACGCGAAAATTCCATGATTTCTTTCGCCATTTCGTCACTCTCTTCATAGCCATCATTCAGTACCACAATCGCCTTGATGGATTCTCCCCATTTTTCATCGGGAATCCCTATGACGGCGATGTCACGAACGGCTTCATGTGCCCCTACGGCGCTTTCGATCTCCGATGGGTACACGTTTTCTCCTCCGGTGATGATCATATTTGCCTTTCGATCTACCAGAGTATAATAACCGTCTTCATCTCTTTTTACCATATCCCCGGCAGAAGACCATTCCCCGATAAATGCTTCTTCGGTTTTCTCGGGCTCTTTAAGATATTGCTTGAAAAGCATGGGAGTTCGGTAAAAAAGTTCGCCTACTTCCCCGTCGGGAACTTCATTTCTATCTTCATCAAGAATTCTGATCCTGTCTGTTCCAAAAATTTCTTTTCCAATGGACCCTAGTTTTTTGAACTGGTCCTCGGGCCTGAGCAACGTGATCAGCCCGCCTTCGGAAGTCCCATAGGCCTCCCAGAGTTCTGCTTTCTTGAAGTATTCCATGATGGCCAGCTTGAGATCTTTTCTTGCGGGAGCCGAAGAAATGAGCAACTGCCTCATGGAAGAAACGTCTATGTTGTTCTTGATTTCATCCCCCAGGGCGAGCAGCATGATATAGTGCGTTGGAACGAGCGATGTAAAGGTGATTTTATATTCTTCAATGGTTTTGAGCAGATCTTCAGGATCGAAACTCACCATGTTGTACACAAATACCGGTGCGGACACCAGCGTGTAGGCAAAAGAGTAAAAAATGGAATTTATGTGGCACATGGGCATGACCAGCATCACCTTGTCCGTAGGTCTTACGCCCATATTGATATCATTCAGGTAATACTGGGAGACGTTGGACTCATGGGTTCTCATAACGCCTTTCGGTCTGCCCGTGGTTCCTGATGTATACATGATGCACCAGATATCGGCGCTGTCCACCATGGTATCCGGTTCTTCCGGTGAGGCTTTGGCCAGAAAATCTTCATAGCCGACGTACCCTTTAGGGACGGGGCCGTCGCCCATATATATGTAATTCTCTTCCGGGATCGGGAGGTCGCCTCTGATACTGTCTACCATTTCAACAAATGGGGCCTCCACTACGATGGCCTTGCATTCGGAGTGTCCGGCAATATATTGGACATCGGGCGCCGCCAGCCTGAACATGATAGGGACAACCATCTGTCCGCCTTTAGCGCATCCTGCATAGATATCCATCCATTCCCCGCGATTGTAGGCTAAAACCGCAAACGAGTCTTTTTTCTCCACGCCCATGTCCGTGAGTCCGTTGGCAAAACGGCACGATCTATCATTCCATTCTTTAAAGGTGAATTCATTGTCCTTATCCTGCCATCCCAGTTTTTCTGGACAGTTCAGGGCGTTCATCTTTAAAATTGTTCCCGCATGCGTCCATTTACTTACGTTCATTCGTATCCCTCCATCTTTATTTATTTTCATCAAACCCCATCCAAAGATATTTTATGTCATGGGCTCTACAGGTCCATGGCAAAAAGTGCCGCCCCTACCGCCCCGGTCAGTTGGGGATGCTCGGGCGTAACAATCTCGCTGTCTACGATTTTCCTCATCATGGTGATCAGGTAAGGGTTGTGGGCAACCACGCCGCCGGTCATCGCTACCGTATCCGTCAGAGAATCCATCTCCATGACCCTTTTAATAACGGAATAGAAGAGCCCATGTACGATATCGGGGACCTTTTTCCCCTGCCTGATTTTTTCTAAGACTTCGGTCCCGGAAAAAACGGTGCAGTAACTCCCTAACACCACCATTTCTTGCGATTGCCTGGCGAGAGAATCCATGTCCTCAAGAGGGATGTTCAGGCGCATGGACATTTCCTCAAGAAAAGCACCGGTTCCTGCGGCGCATTTTCTGTTCATTTTGAAGTTTATCCGTTTGCCTTTGCTGTCCACCTTGATAATCTTGTTGTCCTGCCCCCCGATGTCGATAATGGTCATGGCTATGGGGAAATAATGAAAGCACCCTTTGGCGTGGCAGCCTATTTCAGTCTTGGTCATGGAACTGAAGGCTACGTTCGTCCTTCCATATCCTGTGGATACGCAGTGGACCACGTCTTCCCTTCGGGCATTGGCCATTTTCAGAGACTCATCCATGCAGATTTCTGCTGTTTCAGAAAAATTGGTCCCTGATCTCCGTACAGAGTAGCCTATGAGCTTTTTTTCCCCGTTGAGGATCGCCACCTTGGTACGCGACGATCCAATGTCTACCCCCGAGAAAATTCCTCTCTGCCCGGTTTGAGGCGACCGGTTGTTCATCTTTCCTCCAACTGTTCTATGAACGCCTCAATATTGGTTTTTGCCTGTTCTTCCGAATAGCATCTCAGATCATTCAGATCCCCGTTTATGGTCAATACCGGTATCCCTAAATTCTTACTAAGCCTTTCCGGCATGCCGTAGCGGTTATTCGAATTATTGGGACAGGTTTTGGCATCATGGAACAGGATGCCGTCAAATTTGAATGTATCAAAGCAGTCTTTAATATACTGTTCTTTGTAAGGTTCGTCGCGCACGATGAAAAGTTCGGTGTAGGCTTGGGCCATGCTTTCGAATGGCTTCGCCGGATCCAACTGGTCAAAGATCCAGCTGTTGCAATAAGTGGAGGCTACCACACAGGTCTTTAGAGAAGAGAACTGTTCAGACAGAGGTCTGAGTTTTCCCCAGATCGGCATTCCCTCCCAGTAGAGCCTGAACTCCTCCCCTTCCACTGCAGCCACCCCTTCATCGATCCGTTCTTCGAGTTCGGCAAGGAGTGTTTCGTAATAGTCGACAGCTTCTTTGGTTCCCCTTGCAACCACCGCGGGGCCCATAAGAATTGTGGTGTCGAAAAATGTCCAGGGGGAGGGGATGGCCGCGGCAGCTTCCAGGCAGGCCTTCCAAAGTTCGGAGGTTCGCCTTGAATATTCCACGGTTTCCTTGAAACGATCCATATCGAATTTCTCGCCGCTAATCTCTTCCAGGGGCGGGATCAATTCCTCTATCTGGCCGGCAATATCCTTGATCTGTAAATCCCCGATATCCCCGATATCCCGGTGTGTGTGAACCCCGAGAAGGGGCGCCTTCAATTCCCGTGAATACCAGGAAAACCAGTCCTGAACGTCACGGCATTGGTTGGTGTTGAACACGAGGACATCCGGTTTGGGGACCGATTCAATTTGGTACGCCATGGTCAGGGGTGTCTTTTTCTGGATGAAGGACCCCACATCTGCGGTTAGGTAGGAGCAGATATCCGGGGAATACCCGAGGGCATTAGCATGGGGAATCAGCTCCGTCGCCATTCTTGTGGCTCCTAACATGGCGCCGTGGTTTTCCGGGAAATACACCAGAAATCCCATACCCCTCAGGATTTCTGCAGGTCCCACGCTGGTGCACCAGGCAATTTTTCGGGACCCGGTCTTGACGGCTTCGTCCATTTCTAAAAAATGGTCGGCCATCAGCTTTTTGCATATTTTGGTGGCTTCAATTTTCTTTCGTGTCATTCTTTCTACTCCATCTGCTTGGCGATCAGCTCAGTGATATCCATGATCTTGATCTTCCCTCTTTCCTGTTTTGGTATGGCCTTGGCGCCCTTTTTGAGGTTGTCTTTACAGGCTGCACAGCCTGAGACAATGATTTGAGCCCCCACGGCCAGGGCATCGCGTACCCTTTCCGCGCCCATGTCAGTAGCCATGTCAGGATTGTTGGCTTGAACGCCTCCGCCGCCCCCACAGCATCGCGCCTGGAGACGATTCCTCGCCATTTCCACGAATTCCAGACCGGGCGTGGCTTTAAGGATGTTTCTCGGTTCTTCAAAAATGCCGAAAGCCCTTCCCAGGTCACAGGGATCATGATAGGTGACTCTCTTGCCAAGGTCGCCTTTTAATTTGATACGGCCCTCTGTAATCAGTTTTTCCAGGTAGTGTACCGAGTGGTAGATTTCCATCCCCAGGTCGCCGATTTCGCTGTAGATCTTTTTAAAGGTCTTGTAGCACCCGGCGCAGGGCGTTACCAGTTCCTTGGCGCCTGTAGCTTTGAGCCTTTCAATGACTTTCTGCGCGTGGGGTTCGAATTCGCTGGATCCCATAAGATAGAGAGGAAATCCGCAACAGCCCTCTTCCGTGGCAAGTGTTGTATAATCTACTCCCGCTGCATCTAAGGGCTTAATTAGGCTGGGCACCATTTTCATGTCGAGATAACTCGGTACGCAACCCATGAAAAGAACCGTCTCGGCCGTTTTTTTCAGCGTGTTCTCTTTGGCTTTTTCACGAAGGGCTTTCGGGTAGATCTCTATCCTGTCTTTCTTGGCGCTCGCAAAAACATTGCCTGTATTCAGGATATTGTCTCTGACTCCCAGCACTGGAGTGGGTGTGAATCCTGCATCGTAGAGCTTTGTGCGGACACCTTCCACGATTTCATCCACCTTGATTCTTGCCGGGCAGAAATAGGTGCATGCCTGGCAGGTGGTGCAGGAGTAGAAAGCCTCGGCAAGCTCCTTGCTCGGTTCAATCGATCCGTTCAAGAGATAAAAGGCGAGGGCGTTCCTTCCTCTGGCATTTCGCCCTTCCCTCTGTGTTACACTGAACGTGGGGCAGCCTAATCGGCAGAATCCACAATGAATACAGGCAAGTACCTCATTGTCGATGTCGGTGCCGAAAGAGTTAACCCCTTCCGGGTGGTCGATCAGGGGTTGAAAGGCGAAATAGTCGTAGATATCTGTCTTTTGTCCTCTCTCTAATCCCATTTTGCCGGGATTGAGAATGTTGTCGGGATCAAGGGCTTCTTTTATTTTCCGCATGATCTCCATGGCCGGCCCCAGTTGCATTTCAATATGGGGGGCGCGAGTCAGTCCGGTGCCGTGCTCCGCACTGAGAGTCCCTTTCATCTCCAGAGCCGTCTTGACCAGTTCTTCTGCGGCCGGTTTGAGACGGTCCCAGTCATCCCGGCTCCTCACATCACAGACAAAGGTTGTGTGGACATTTCCGTCTCCCACGTGACCAAACGTGGCGATCAAAAGGTTGTATTTTTTGGAAATTTCCTGTGCACGACGAATGGTTTCGGGAATCTTGGTTGATGGGACGCCAAAGTCTTCCGCTATGGCCACAAGGCGATTTCCCGGTTTGATCCTCGAAAGGGTGGGGACCAGTCCGCCCCTTGCCCGCATCATTTCTTCACGTTTTTCCGGAGAATCGGTCCATTCAAATTCGAGAACACCATATTTGTTGCAGATTTTATCGATCTGCTCCATATCTCGGACCACCACATCCTTGACGCCGTCGGCTTCCATGATCAGGAGGGCTTCGATCTTTGTTACATCTTTTCCCAGGGCCTTTTCAACTACCTTGATACTGGCCTTATCCATGATTTCGCAACCGGCCAGTTTGATGCCTGATGTGGTTATCTCCGTAACCGCATCGCCTGCTGCATTAATGTCCCCAAAAATGGCGAGGGCCAGGGCAGCGTATTCCGGTTTCGGTTCCAGTTTCGCTATGACTTCGGTAATAATTCCCAATGTCCCTTCCGCGGAAGTGAAAAGCCTGGTGAGATCGTAGCCCAGAGACGTTTTCGGTGCTCGGGTTCCCGTGTCTATGATGGTTCCGTCGGCAAGGACCACCTTAAGGCCTTTAATGTAATCTCGCGTCGTGCCGTACTTTACCGCCCGGTGCCCACTGGCGTTGGTGGATACCATGCCGCCTATGGTGGCGACCACTTCACTGCCCGGGTTTGGCGGAAACATGAGGTTGTCTTTGGCCAGAAGGTTATTGAGCTGCAAGCATACCACGCCCGGTTCCAGCCGTGCATAGAAATCCTCTTTGTTGATCTCGAGGATGTTATTCATGAGATGCAGGTCCATCAGGATACCGCCCTTGACCGGAAGGACTGCTCCGGTGGTGGCTGTTCCCGTTCCCCGTGCGGTCACCGGAATTTTCTCGGCGTGGGCAAGTTTCATGATGGCGGCCACCTGTTCCGTGGTTTTTACAAAGACAACCACATCGGGAATTCCCTGGTGAACGGACATATCTCTTGAGTAACAGAGGCATTCAACTCTGTCGTCGAATACATTGTCTTCCCCAACAATTTCTTTCAGTCTGGGTGTTATATCCACGGCTATCCTCCTGGTTTTTTAGTGAAATTTGCAGCGGTTGCTACTGTCTGCATGGTGGAAAAATCATTTATAATGTGGCTACTTTTTAGCTATAAAGTAACTATAACAGCAGGCGGGAAAATTTGTCAAGACAAAAGAAAAGGTTGTAAAAATTCTGCCTACCGCTTATTACCTACTGAATTTTTCACACGAGGAATCCGTAACTGGGTGCATGGGGCGGTCATTCACTTCAAGACGAAATATGTCCGGCCTGGCGTAGTGGCCGGTCACATCAAAATCATATTTTCCGCGGGGGATTTCTCCCATATCTAATTCGGCAGTGAGGATGGTTTCTTCATTGAATACAGGTTCTGCAATAATCTGCCCCAGTGGTCCGATAATGCAGCTCCCGCCACGCATAAGTACCGTGGCGTTGTCGTTTCCCTGGGGGGCTGCATAATCCTTTGGGCAGTCGCCCCTGGTGAGATACTGACAGCAGGTCAAAACAAAGCATCGTCCTTCCATGGCAATATGTCGCATCGTGGGGAGCCACGTGTCACGGTCGTCTGCGGTTGGTGCACAATAGATCTGGATGCCTTTGGAATACATATAGGTGCGCAAAAGAGGCATGTAATTCTCCCAGCATATTACAGAGCCTATCTTTCCAATATCCGTCTCAAACACTGGAAGGGTGGATCCGTCGCCGAAACCCCATACGAGACGTTCCGAGGCGGTTGGCATGAGTTTCCGGTGTTTTCCCATCAACAAACCGTTCGGATTGAAGAAAAGAACGGTGCAGTAAAGGGTTCCCTGTTCTCTTTCAATGACCCCAATTACAAGGTGTACCCCATTTTCCCTGGCGGCCTCTCCCAGTGCGGTAACAGCAGGGCCGGGCACATCCACGGCGCTGTCCCAATATCTTCTGAAGTCTTCCCGTCCTTCGGGCTGACGCATTCCGATCCGAGCCCCAAAGTCCAGTCCTTTCGGGTAACCCGGAATGAACGCCTCCGGGAAAAGTACCAATTGTGCCTTTTTACCTGCGGCATCGGCAATTAGAGAGCAGGCTTTTTCAATAGATTTTTCACGATCAAATACAACGGAACCGGCTTGTACGATGGCAACATTTACAGAATTCATGTTTACTCCTATCTTACAACGCTACAAGTTCAATGTTTCCCCAGGTTGCCATGCTATCTCCAGCGATGACAACCCCTCCTGTAATTCCCCCTATCTGTTTTGCCCAGTCATCCACATTGTTCAAATGAGTCTTTTTTTTCACCATGTTTCCAAGGGCCGTGGCGGCTGCGTCCGCAAGCGCTGCAGAGGGGGATAGAAGACATACGACATCCGTGAATCCCATGCTGAGGGAATGACCTACCGTGGCTGACGAAGAGCATATCCCTGCGGGCATTTGATCTGGATGGATCAGGATGCCGAGCTTTTCACTTAATGGGGATTCTCCAGCAAAAATGGATACCGTAACCGGTCTGTTCGCCATGAGAAAAATGTCTCCCCCATTTTCTACAATGACTTGTCTGCTGTCGGCAAGAAGTCCTTTCCCAACGTATTGTGCGATGGCGCCCGCGACTGCCGCCATAGGTCCAACCCCGGCTTTTCCTGTGACCCGTTGCATTTCCTTTATCAGAGTTGGAGCATATGGATCCACGGCAAGGGGCTTTAAGGAAGTCAGGAACTCCGGGTGCGACCGAATGTAGGTCTCAATCTGGTGCCTGGCGTGGTGTATAAGATTTTGTGCTTCTGTTTCGAGCCTGGTTTCCGCACAGACCCAGAGGTCTGTTTCCTTGACCGAAACCTGAAAGGAGCAAAGATCTTTCCTGGTGATTCTCTGCCTGTAAGATCGTTCAGAGTGCAAAACCATGCTCATGGGTCTCCGGTTATCCGTTATTTTCAGACAGAAATTTCATGGTCTTTCGGCAGATGTTTTCACAGGTCTCGATTAGGATTAAAAAAGGGAAGGGTGCTTGAAACCGTTGCGTATCAGGTAGGAAAAAATAAAAAAATGGCTTCCCGGAATGCCGTTATTCTCTCCTGTATTAATCTTCCCTCCTAAGGTTTAAGACTGTCAGAAGAAAAGATGCACGAACACCCGAGAAGCCAAAATAATACCACCTAAAAGCTGCAATTAGCGGTTAGCCGTTAGCTATTAGCCCCACGATATCGGTTATTTACGGTTACATTAGCTTGGCATCAAAAAATGAAAGCTTCAATATAGCAAGAAAGCATTCAAATGTTTGAATCCTTTAAGCTAACGGCCAATAGCTAAAATCTAATTGCAGCTTTTAGGTACCAAAATAAGAGAATACTTTTTAGATATCTTATCAGTATCAGACACGTTTGCAAATATCTTGCCAAATGCGAATGGATTTGCTTTAGCTTGCTATGGGATGCTATATTGTGCTTGAATATGGTATTGATACTTTCTCAAGTGTGAAAAAAAACATCGCGTGAAAAAAAAACACAGCTGAAGGTTTCCTAAAGCGGCATAGCCGCACCCAAAATGTCTCGCGCAAAGACGCAAAGGCGCAAAGACTTTCTTGTTATTTGTGACAGAAAAATAGGTGATGAGGTACTAAACAACTCTGAAGTCATATTTGTCTGCAAAAGGTCTGCTGAGCCCCTGTCTGTCATTTTTCATGGCAAGAGGGACGTATTCGAGAATGTCACTGGCTGTAATGCCGTCTTCACCAAGCTCTTCGGCTGCTAAGTCTCCGGCCAATCCGTGAATAAAAACCCCCTTCACAACGGCATCATGCAGATCCAGTCCCAGCCCAACCATGGCGGCTATAACGCCTGTAAGAACATCGCCTGAACCAGCGGTCGCCATCCCGGAGTTTCCTGAAAGGTTGATGAATACCGTTTTATCGGGAAAGCCTATAAGGGAATGGGCGCCTTTGAGCACAATGATCGCATTCAGTCTGGTCGATGTCTCTTGCAGGACTTCAATCCGATTGTCATGAATGTAGCTTTTTTCAAGTCCTGTCAGGCGGCTCATTTCTCCAAGGTGGGGTGTCAAAACCGTTCCGCCTTTTCTTGTTTTCAATATTTCGGGATCCTTGCATATGGCAGTAATTCCATCCCCGTCAATAAGCAGAGGTTGTTCCACTTCCGGCACAATTTCCCTGATCAGTTTCTGGGTTTCTCCATTCAGGGATAGGCCCGGCCCCAGAACAACCATATCCATTTCCTGCGCCATGTTGAGAAGTCTATCCCTGTTTTCGAGGGCAATGCTGTACTCGTCCGTTTCCTTTTGCGGGAGAAAGACGATTTCGCTTCCCCTGCCTGCGATAAAAGGGGTGATGGATGCCGGCGCTGCAAGCCTTGAATAACCGCCTCCGGCTTTCAGAAAGGAAAGCGCGGAAAAATAGGGCGCACCGAAATAGCTGGAAGCGCCGGCTATGAAAAGGGCTTGACCCGTACTTCCTTTGTGCGCACTGCTATCCCTTTTCGGAATAGCGATAGGAGGGGATATGGCGACTTTCAAATTTTCATCGTTATAGAGGAGCGGGGGAAAAGAGATGTGTGTGACGTATTGTTTGCCACAGAAATCATATCCAGGGAAGAGGATATTTCCCCGTTTGGGCAGGCCGAACGTAATGGTGAAATCGGCCTGTATGCACTCCCCCATGGCTTTGCCCGTATCGCCCTGTATTCCGGATGGAATGTCGGCGCTTACCACAGGTTTCCGGCTGCCGTTGATTAGTTGAATCACCTGGCTGTATAACCCCTCCACGGGGCGGGCAAGTCCTGTTCCAAAGATGGCATCTATGATGACATCACTGTGAGAAAGAGCCATTCTTATGGATTCTGCTGAATGGATTTCCTGAACTGGTATGGAAAGCCGATCGATAATATCAAGATTGAGTGCTGCAGCACCCTTGTATTTACTTCTATCACCAAGAATGAAAATCTTCACGTGGGCGCTATTGGAAAAAAGTTTCCTTGCGACGACAAAACCATCGCCTCCGTTATTGCCCAGACCGCAAAAAACAAGAAATTTTTTCCCTTCGATCCCTATTTCATTTCTGATAACGGAGCAGACCGCTTCTCCTGCATTCTCCATGAGAATTGTTTCCGGAATGCCGAAGCGATCGATGGCGACCCTGTCCATGGCCCGCATTTCAAGAACATTACTTACTTTCATTGGCACCGGTCTTTTCCGTGGTTGAAGCTTCCCGCGATTTGCAATCACCCTTCCAGTAAACCTGTATGATCTTGTTGTTCTTTCCAACTTCAAAATAGGTCATGCAATAGTCCATCGATTCCACAGGTTGACCGTACACATTTTTTCCTTGGACTTCGGGGAGGGCTTTCCTGGGATCCAAACGGGGCGGATATTCAATCAGGGCAGAATGGGCCAGGGGATTCAAAGTATACTCATCCCTCGTTTCCACATATATAAACACCTCTTTACCGTCTTTGCTGTCAAAGGTCCTTCCAGGGTATCCCCAGGACTTGATGAGCTTTTGCGAATCGCCGCCCACGTATCTTTCACAGAGTTGCGAGTACCCTTTTGCGGTGGGGAAGGTCAAGTTCCCGGAACAGGCCGTAACAAAGAGCGATGTGGCAAGGAAAATAAAAAGGGATAAGCATTTGAACGCTGTCATTGTAACTCCTTTATCGTAGTGTGGCTGGCTGGACACGGTTGACCATGTTATTGAGATTCATATTAAACTTCTGTGGTGAATAATGTCAATATTGTATTGCAGCAAATCTCACCTAAAAGCAGCAATTAGCTCTTAGCTATCAGCTGTTAG
>Ga0307929_1001193_pt1 | contig 21223 bp, 16 predicted proteins | sample AceLakmetage1330_FD_203160 | JGI IMG/M metagenome (GOLD analysis project Ga0307929, IMG submission 203160) | Saline water microbial communities from Ace Lake, Antarctica - #1330 | ecosystem: Environmental > Aquatic > Non-marine Saline and Alkaline > Saline | place: Antarctica: Ace Lake...
AATGGCTCTTTTATTTTGTCCTCATCGGCATTATTGCTGGCTTGGGATCCGTTGTTTTCCATTATTTATGCAGTATTGGCATGCATTATTTCCTGGATTTAATGGCAGGTTACAGACCCGGAGCCGCAGCAGGAGAACACCTGCTGCTGCCCCATACCGAAACGCCGTTCAACCGATGGATATTATTGATTTTACCTGCCGCCGGCGGTCTTTTGTCCGGATGGCTGGTCTATACCTTTGCCCCGGAAGCCGAAGGCCATGGGACCGATGCTGCCATTGACGCCTACCACCACAAAGGCGGATTTATCAGAAGCAGGATTCCCTTTATCAAAACCATTGCCTCCACCCTTACCCTGACCACGGGAGGATCCGGCGGCAGGGAAGGGCCCATTGCCCAGATTGGTGCCGGATTCGGTTCTTTTCTGGCCACAAAGTTGAAGCTGTCCGAACGGGAACGGCGGATCATGATGGCGGCCGGCATTGGTGCTGGCATCGGCAGTATTTTTCGTGCCCCCCTGGCAGGTGCCTTGTTTGCCGCTGAAGTTCTTTACCGGGACCCGGATTTTGAATCGGAAGTCATCATTCCTGCCGGAATTTCCTCTGTGGTCGCCTATTGTACTTTCTGCCTGGTCTTTGGCTGGGGATCTTTGTTTGACTCACCCGCTTTTAAATTTCAGAATCCTCTGGAATTAGGACCCTATATGGTGCTTGCCGGTGTTCTGGTACTGACAGGCATCCTCTATATAAAAGTGTTTTATGGAGTGGTTGATCTGTTTAAAAAGTTCAAGGTCCCCAATCACATCAAACCGGCAATTGGCGGACTTTTGACCGGTATCATCGGTTTTTTTCTACCCTACACCCTGGCATTCGGGTATGGCATCGCCCAGGATGCAATCTTTAACAGGATCGCCATTCCCACTCTGATTGCCCTGGCAATCGGCAAAATATTTACCACCTCTTTTTCCATCGGATCCGGGGGGAGCGGCGGGGTGTTTGGTCCTTCCATTGTCATTGGCGGCGCCATGGGCGGGGCGGTTGGCAAGCTTTTTCACATACTCATTCCCACCATTGTCACCCATCCCGGTTCCTTTGTTATTGTGGGCATGGCCGGTTTTTTTACAGCCGTCTCCAACACCCCTATCTCCACCATTATTTTTATCAGCGAAATGACCAATTCCTATCATCTGCTGCTGCCAAGCCTGCTGGTCTGCTCCCTGTGTTATTTATTGGCCCAAAAATGGACCATTTATGAAAATCAGGTCAAATCGAGGATTGATTCACCGGTCCATGCCGGCGAGTTCATGATGGACATTCTCCAGACTATGAAGGTGGAAAGTTTAACGCCCCTGATTAAGGATGTCAGATGTGTGAACGAAGACATGCCCTTCAGTGAATTCAAAAAAATCTTCCAGACCACCAAGCAGCATTATTTTCCGGTTATGAATGGCAAAGGTGATTTTTCCGGAATTTTTTCATCCACGGATATCCGGGAGGTGATCTTTACCAGCCACCTTGAAGACCTGGTGGTCATGAAGGATATCATGATATCAAATATCATCACCACCACCCCGTCTGAAGATTTAAACACCGTGCTCTTAAAACTGACCCAGAAAAATATTGATGCGTTACCGGTTGTTAGCCAAGAGGACCACGGCGTTTTCCTGGGGCTGATTTACAGGCGGGATATCATTTCCCATTATAATGATCACGTTAAAAAAATTCGTGATCATGAACACTAAAAAAAGATCACGACCCGCAAAAGGTCACAAATAGTTCACCTGCTTTAAAAACAACCCCTTAGCCGGGGCTGTCTTGCCGGCAAGCTTGCGGTCCCTGGCCATTAAAATTCCTTCAATTTTTTTGGGATCAATTTTTTTGAGTCCCACATCCACCAACGTTCCCATTATATTTCGCACCATATTTTTTAAAAATCCCGAGGCGGATATTTTAAAGACCACCAGATCCTTTTGGAGGGGAACGCCAGTGTCAAGGTATTCAACACGGGCAAAAAAAACTTCCCGGATGGAAGAGGTCCTGGGACTGCCGGTATTTTCAAAGGATTTAAAGTCATGAACCCCTGTGATCAGATCACAGCATTGGTTCATCAGGGCAAGGTCCAGGGGCTGTTTAAGGTGCCACAGATAGGCATCCCCAATGGCACAGGGATCCGGCCGATTTAAGATGTAATAATTATATTCCTTGGACTTTGCCTGGTACTGGGCATGAAATGTGTCCGCTTCCACCGAACACTCACGGATCACAATGGCTGATTTTATGAAGGAATTGAGCCCTTTTTTCAATACCAGGGGATCCATTTGGGTCCGGGCATGGAAATGGGCCACCTGACCCAGGGAATGAACGCCGGCATCGGTCCGTCCGGAGCCGCGGATGGAAATTTTTTGGTTTAGAATATGGCCCAGGGCAGACTCTAATTCTCCCTGGATCGTCGCCCCTTTTGGTTGCCGCTGCCACCCAAAAAACAAGGTGCCGTCATATTCAATGGTCATCTTAAAACAGCGTTTCATTGTCTTCCCAGTTATCAAAAGTTTCCATTATCTTTCCATTCGCCTTTGAAATCCGATGGGAAAGGTCCATGGCTGATGTTGGCCCCAAAATTCGGGAATAGCGTAAATACAAACGTTTATAGGCCATGGCAATCGCTGCCTGCAGGTCCAGGCTCTTTTGGGTGGGGAAAATTAAAACAGATTTCCCCTTGGCTTTACGGGAAACCAACTTTTTTTTCGCCAGAGAATCAATGAAACGGGTAATGGTGGAAGGAGTCAGGCACAATAAGCGACTCAATTCCTTGGGACCGATCCCCGGTGTATCAAAAACCAATAACAACAAAGATGCATGGGCCGGAGATAGCCTCAAGGGCTTAAACTCAATCTCGGCCAGCTTGAGTAGTTGCCGGGAAAATGCATTGGTCGTAAAAAACAAACAGGTATCAAGAAAATTGTGGTTAGGCGCTTCCATATTCATCCTCTTTTATATATTGTACGTACAAGTATTGTCTTTTTCCATTTATGTCAACCAATTCCCCCCTCCGGTAACCATGAGGACAATTTTTACACGTTGATAAACCATTTACAGCGGACACTCACACAGGTATAATGATAAATTAAATATAATAAAATTGTTCATAAATATGTTGGAGCCACAGGAATGCAAGGATTTAAATTTGCCGGAATCCACGCCGGAATCAAAAAAAATGGTCTCAGGGACCTTGGATTGATATTTTGTGATAAACCGGCTGCGGCCGCGGCCATGTTTACCAAGAACCGGGTGATGGCAGCGCCGGTAATCCTTGGAAAAGAAACCATACAAAAAGGGGTATGCCAGGCCGTATTGGTTAATTCGGGAAATGCCAATTGCTTTACGGGAAGTCAGGGCCTTCTGGATGCCCGGGCAACTGCGGCCTTGGTAGCAAAAGAGTTTGATATCTCCGAAGAGCTTGTCATGGTTTCTTCCACTGGTGTGATTGGTGCCCCCCTGCCCATGGATCGATTTGAATCAGGCATTCCCCGATTAAAAGAAAAGATCGGCACCAGTAACCTGGAAGATTTTGCCAAGGCCATTCTCACCACAGACACCTGTCAAAAAATAGTCAGGGAAAAGGGGCGTATTGATACCCCCCAGGGACCCAAAACGTTTTCCGTAACAGGGATTGCCAAGGGCTCGGGCATGATCCGGCCGGACATGGCCACCATGCTGGCCTATGTCTTGACCGATGCCGACCTCACAGCCGCTGATCTGCATCGAGCGCTCGTTGCGGCAAATGAACGCTCATTTAACCGGATCACGGTGGACGGAGATACCAGCACCAATGATACCCTTCTCTGTCTTGCCAGTGGCTGCGGTGACGCCTGTATCCGGGATGATGCCGGACTGAAGGTTTTCCAGGACCTGCTTGAAAAGGTCTGCTTTCAATTGGGTAAAATGATAGTTAAAGACGGGGAGGGGGCTACCAAGGTGATCCAGATCACCGTAAGGGGTGGCAAAACCCAGGCGGATGCCTTTAAGGCCGCAGAAGCAATTGCCCATTCCAATCTGGTCAAGACAGCCATCTACGGGGAAGATCCTAATTGGGGAAGGATTACGGCAGCGGCCGGCCGATCCGGGGCATTGGTTGACCCGGATAAAATGGACCTGTATTTTGAAAAAATTCCTTTGGTTTTAAAGGGGTGCTGGCTGGGACAAGCGGCAGAAAAACAGGCCGCACAGATCATGCGAGCCCCTGAGATAAACATTGTCCTTGATTTAAACCTGGGGGACAAAACAGATGGTTTTTTGTTTTGCGATTTCAGTGAGAACTATGTAAAAATCAATGCAGATTACAGGTCTTAAAGATGCGGCTTCAAAAATTTTTGGCCCATGCCGGTATCTGCTCCAGGCGCAAAGCAGAAAGTTTTATTCTGGAGGGGCGGGTAAGGGTCAATGATTTAAAAATCACCGCCCTGGGCACCCAGGTTGATCCTGAAAAGGACAGAGTGGTGTTTGACAACAAACGGATCAGCCCGCCTAAAGCGTCAGAAGGGTACACCTATATTGCGGTGAACAAACCCCGTGGGGTAATTACCTCCTGTTCCCAGAAAAATGCCAGAATCATCCTGGATCTGGTGCCCATTAAAAAAAGGGTTTACCCTATTGGCCGCCTGGACAAGGATTCTGTGGGGCTTGTCCTTCTTACCGATGACGGAGAGCTTCATAACAGGCTCTCTCATCCTTCCCATAACCATGAAAAAGAGTATCTGGTGAAAACCCTTTCCCCTTTTCCAGACGGGGCATTAAAGGCTATGGCAGACGGTATAACCCTAGAAGGGATCAAAACCAGAAAGGCCAAAGTTAGCCGCATCTCTAAAAACGAATTTTCAATAGTTTTGAAACAGGGTAGAAACCGGCAGATCCGGAAAATGGTGGAGCAAACCCACAACAAGGTTGATACTCTCAAACGAATCCGAATGGCAAATATCAACCTTGGCAGTTTAAAAGAAAGCAGCTGGCGTTATCTGACGGACCAGGAAATTACAGTCCTCACCAAATTGCCTGGCACCAAGCCACATACTACCGCTCTACCCAAGTGACCTGAAGCCGATACTTTTTTTGATTTTATCCAGAAACGGGACTGAAAATTCCCTGGCTTTGACAGCCCCAGCCTTCAGAATGGCTTCGATGTCGGCAGGATTTTGGATCAGTTCATCGTATCGGGTTCTGGGTTCTTTTAATATCTCGTTAATATATTCGAATAATTCTTGTTTCATGGTTCCCCAGGCAATCCCCCGGGCATAGCGTTCTACCATGTATAGGGTTTCAGCTTTTGTGGCAAAGGCCTTGTATATGGAAAACAGGGTGCAGATCTCAGGATCTTTGGGTTCGTCGGGACCTAGGGAATTGGTTGCAATTTTCATGATCATTTTTCGAAGCTGCTTTTCGGTATCAAACAAGGGAATAAAATTATTATAGCTCTTGCTCATTTTTCTGCCGTCCAGCCCTGACAAAACTGCAGAGGATTCATCCACCACCACCTCGGGAAGGATAAATAATTTTTTATATTGATGATTAAAACGGCCGGCAATATCCCGTGTCATCTCAAGATGCTGAACCTGATCCTTTCCCACGGGTACTCGTCTGGCGTTAAACATGAGAATGTCCGCTGCCATGAGGATGGGATAGGAAAACAAACCCATGGTGATTCCCTTGTCCGAATCCTTATTCTTATCCGCCTCATTTTCCTGGACTGCTGCCTTGTAAGCATGGGCCCGGTTCATTAACCCTTTTGCAGTCAAACAGGTTAATATCCATGTGAGTTCCGGGATTTCAGGAATATCAGATTGGCGGTAAAAAACACAGTTTTCATAATCCAACCCAAGCGCAATCCAAGCAGCTGAAATTTCCAGGGAAGAGCGTTCCCGTTTTTTGGGATCATGGTTTTTGATCAGCGAATGGTAATCCGCCAAAAAATAATAGGAGGTAAGATCCTTGTCTTTACTGGATTCAACTGCAGGGCGAATGGCACCCACATAATTGCCTAAATGAGGGGTGCCGCTGGGGGTTATACCGGTTAAAAAATCTGCATTTTTCATTTATATTCCTAAAATTAAAGTATCAATTTAATGGGTTGCGCTAATTTAAAAACAAGAAGGGAGTACCAAAAACATAGGCTTTAATCAATAAGTTTGTTGGTCCTTGCATATTGGGCGGCAAATAAAATTTCCTTTTCCAGGGTCTCAAGTTTATTGTCCAGTTTCTCATTGATAATCAGGTTTGTAATTTGGGTAAACACGGGCCCCGGTTTTATCCCCATTGCCAATAGATCTTTTCCACAGATGACAGGGGTGATATATCTATGGCGGGTGTAAAAATTGGATATGGCTTTTCTGACGGCCTCATCTTTTGCCAAGGCCATCATATACAAGATAAACTCAGTGTTGAAATTGATAAGCCCCCAATACAATTCCTGGCGGGTGATGGGATAGGCGCTTTCAATTAAAGCCAGTCTGTTTTCCGCCTTATATCTTTTTTCAACCAATAGGCTTTTTTCCTTAACAGGTACCATCAGCCGGTGGCAGATCTCTTCGCACACCCCATGGGAACATCTGTTTAAAAGTGCCATAAAATAGACGGCCCACCGGGGGTATGGGTCGTCTAAATAGAGCAGGTCATGCCAGGTCAATGTTTTGTTCACAGATTCAAACAATGCGTATGTGGTGGGGGTTATCAGCAGCTGTTTGTTGATAACGCGTTCAAGGCCGTAGGATTCCATGGTGTGAATGGCAGGAATCGGGTTGTCTTCTCCAAAAATCTGTTTTAGTTCCGACAGGACCCGAAGGCCGCTTAAATGCTTGAAGCAATCAATTTTCACCGCATTTTTAATCAAGGTAGAGGTCACTTTTCCAATATTAAATCCAAACCGGTTTGCAAATTTAATGGCCCGAAATACCCGTGTGGGGTCTTCCACAAAGCTCAAATTGTGGAGGGTACGAATGGTTTTATCCTTTAAATCCCGGGTGGCCCCAAAATAATCGATCAGGGTTCCAAAGGTATCATGGTTCAAAGAAAGGGCCAGGGTGTTGACGGTAAAATCCCTCCGGGCAAGATCTTTTTTTATGGAACTTTTTTCAACAATGGGCAAAGCTGCCGGTGTGGCATAATATTCAAGACGGGCCGAGGCCACATCCACTTTGAAATTATCCGGAAAAACGATCACGGCTGTGCCAAATTTTTTGTGGATATTTACCCGGCACCCCTGCTGCCCTGCAAAAAATTTAGCAAAGGCAATCCCATCGCCTTCCACCACAATATCAATATCTTCATTTTCCCGGTCAAGCAGAAGGTCACGGACAAACCCCCCGACAACGTAAAGGTTCATTCCCAGATCCTTTCCCGTGGCACTAATACTTTTCAACAAATTTTTTGTCTGGGGTGAAAGTCGATTCTCAAGAAGGTTCTCTATGTGTCGTTTTTTGACCTGGTGTTTTTGGGCAACCTGGCTTTGTGCCTGGGAGACTTCCCAATTGTGCTGAACCAGATAATTGAGAAGATCTGTCCGGGTGATGACGCCTCGTATATGATTGCCATCGATGACGGGTATGATCCGCTGCTTGCCTTCGATGATTTTTAATTCAATCTCGGCCACATCGGCATCGGAAGAGACAAAATGAATTTCAGAATTCATATACTCACAAACCAATTGCCCGGCCAATTGATGAAACAACACTTTTTCCACCACCCGCCGGGTAATATAACCTTCATAGGCGTTGTTTTTAGCATCCACCACCAGGAGGGTGTTCACATTGTACCGAGTCATTATTTTTCCGGCATCCTTACAGGTCGAATAGGGGTCTATGGTAATGGCAGGGGATGACATGAACTTTTTGACCACCTGTATGCTTTTGACCTCGCGTTTTAATTTGTCCAAAAGCATCATCTCCACCTGGGACAGGGTCTGGTTGTCAATCCTGGCAGATGCGGCATAGGCGTGTCCGCCACCGCCTATCTGGGTCATGATCTTGCCCACATCCACCTCGGGTATCCTGTTCCGGGCGATGATGTTTATTTTTGTTCCCATCAGTACAATGGCAAAAAAGATATCCAGATTCTCCATCCTCACAATTTTTTGAACAATGGAAGCCAAATCTGTAATATAAGAAGAAGATGAGATGGTAGAAATATGCACATCAAGCCCGTTTATCCTGTGAACCGTCATTTCGTTGAGCAGTTCATTGAGCCAGGTCACCTGTTCGGCCTTAATTTCTTTTACCACAAGACTTGCAATGGTGTTTAAACTGGCACCGCAGGCAAGTAAGAAACCGGCTTGAATAAAATCTGCCTGGGTTGTGGAAGAAAATGTAAAATTCCCTGTATCCTCATAGATACCAAGGGCCATGACGGTTGCTTCTTCCGGGGTCAGTGAGATTTTTTGTTCCTGTAGAATTTCGCTCAAGATGGTGGTGGTGGCACCATAGGCTTTTGAAATATCCACGTTGCCCCGGATGTCATTGTCCATGGGGGGGTGATGATCATAGATTTCTATAAAAAGATCTTTTTTCCCCAATAATTGTGAAACCCGGGTCAGCCTGTTCTTCTGCCGGGTATCCACAATAACCAGGGTGGCGGTTTCTGAAAAATCAATCATTTCCGGATCAACCATGTTGAACAGATAACTCATTGAGCTGATAAAAAAATCCCTTAGACTTTTTTCCTGGGATCCTGGAAAAATAATAACAGCATCGGGATAGAGCTTTTGTGCGGCCAGCATGGCACCAATGGCATCAAAATCCGCATTCACATGGCTGGTGATGATAGTTCTCGCCTTTATTTTCTTATTTTTTTTCTTCAAAAACCAACTCCTGTTGAAATAATAGAATGAAATTTATATAGTATATCTGTTTCAATTTTACAAATGTTCCGATTCTGGTATACTTAATTTTCTAGTGTCAAGTTCTAGTGTCAGGGGTATTGAAACCTTAAGATAAGGATGTGTCATGGCCGTCTTATATGAATGGAAAGGGAAGAATCCAAAAGGCAATAAAGTAACGGGTGAGATGGAAGCCGAAAGCTCAGATCAGGTTCGGGCAAGCCTTCAGAGAAGAAAAATTATCCCCACAAAGGTTAAAAAAAAGCCCAAGGATCTGTTTGAAAATATAGAATTTTTACAACCCAAGGTCAAGGAAACGGATGTTATCATATTTGCCCGACAATTTTCCACAATGATTGATGCCGGGCTGCCCCTGCTCCAATGTCTGGATATTTTGCAGGCCCAGCAGGAAAACCCCACTTTTAAAAAAAATCTTAAAAAAATCAAAACATCGGTAGAGTCGGGTGAAACCTTTGCCGATGCCCTGAAAAAATTCCCCAAAGTTTTTAATGAATTATTTGTCAACATGATCGCAGCCGGTGAGGCAGGAGGTATATTGGATGTCATCCTGGGCCGTTTGTCCGCCTATATGGAAAAAATGGCAAAACTCAAAAAACAGGTCAAGGGTGCCATGACCTATCCTGCCATTACCCTTGCTGTCGCCGTTATTGTGGTGGCAATCATCCTGGTATTTGTTATTCCGGTTTTTGAAGAAATGTTTGCAAGTTTTGGCTCCGCCCTGCCATTACCAACCCAGATGATCGTGATCATGAGTAACTTTGTGATTGGCAATATCTTGTATATCATTATCGGCCTTATTGGAACGATATTTCTGATCAAGCGCATTTATGGAACCCAAAAAGGCCGGATTTTTATGGATGACATGTTCCTGCGGCTGCCAGTCATGGGGATTTTGATCCGAAAAGTGGCTGTTGCAAAATTTACCCGGACTTCCAGCACCATGATTTCCAGTGGAGTTTCCATCCTGGAGGCCCTTGATATTGTGGCAAAAACATCGGGAAACAAAATTGTGGAATTTGCCATAAACGATGTTAAAGCAGGGATTTCAGAGGGCAGGTCCATGGCAGACCCCCTTCTTGAAAGCGGGGTGTTTCCCTCCATGGTCTGTTCCATGATAGCGGTGGGCGAATCCACGGGTGCCCTTGATACCATGCTTGAAAAAATAGCCGACTTTTATGATGACGAGGTGGATCAGGCCGTGAAAAATCTAACAGATATGATAGAGCCCTTTATGCTGGTTTTCCTCGGTGTTGTGGTGGGGGGGCTTGTCATTGCCATGTACCTTCCCATTTTCTCAATGGCGGGTGCCATTGGATAATCGGGTCAAAGCTAATTCGTTTGCACAAAATTCAGATCTTTATAACCAGATAAAATGGATCATCCTGGCAAGGGTTGTCTTTGCCATTGTGTTGATTTTCTCCAGTCTGTTTTTTTCCTCTGGGGAAAATCTACCCCTCCTTGCCCAGCCCTTTTTATCCCTGTACAGCTTGGCAGCTGGTGTGCTGCTAGGGTCCATTTTTTATAGCGTCTGGCTTAACCAGAAAGGAAAGCTGCTGGCCCTTGCTTATTTTCAAACCATTATGGATACCTTTCTGGTTACAGGCATCATTTTTGTGACCGGCAGTTTTGACAGTGTCTTTACCTTTCTTTATCTTTTGGTCATCATCTATGCCTCCATGATTTTGCTTCAAAAGGGGAGTTTTGTCATGGCCACATTTTCAAGTCTCCAATACGGGCTGTTAATAGAACTGGAGTATTATGGGATACTAACGCCCTTCATGGGGCAATATCCGATATCCATGACCCGTGATGAAACCCAGATCATCTACCGGATTATTATCACCATTGTCGCCTGTTTTGCCGTGGCAATCCTTTCAAGTATCCTGGCACTCCAGCTCAGGAATGCCAGAAAAGATTTGAGAATAACCCAGGAACACCTCAAACGAGTGGAAAAAATGTCCGCCATGGATGAGATGATATCCGGTATTGCCCATGAGATTAAAAACCCCCTGGCATCTTTATCGGGTTCCATACAACTTCTCAAAGAAGATGCCCGTCCCGGATCCCATGAAGATAAACTCATGCACATCATTTTAAGGGAAACCCAGCGCTTAAAACAGATTACCAACGACATTGGGCTGTTTGCAAAACCCAGCAAAGTAAATGCAAGCCAGGTAGACATGACAAGGGCCATTGAAGATGTGGTGACTCTGTTTTTAAACACACCTGGGACGAGAAAACTCCAAATTGATACAAAACTGGAAAAAAATCTTTTTGTAACCATTGATCCAGATCACTTGAAACAAATTTTGTGGAACCTCATTAAAAATGCAGCTGAATCCATTGACGCTAAAGGTAAAATTATTATTGGCCTGGGTTCACCGAGAAACAAACGGATCTATCTGACCATCCGGGACAACGGTACTGGCATCGATCCTGAAAAAGCCAAGCATATTTTTGATCCTTTTTATACCACAAAACCCGATGGAACCGGCCTGGGACTCTCTATAATTCACCGCATTATTGACACCTATGACGGGATGATCGATTTTGAGTCTATCCCTGATAAAGGCACCCTTTTTACAATCGTTTTTAAAAATACCCTCCCCCTTAACAGCCCCTGACAAAAATTAAGAGCAGAACAAAATCTTGACAATTCAAGGCAAATCAGGATAGTTACTTATGTTTTGGTATAAAATTTTATATCGGGTCATTGTAACAAAAGAGTTTGAACCTGATTGAACGTTAATAATTGAATAAAAGTAATTAAATAAAAGTATTGAGGTTATGGATAAAACAAGCAAGCTGTTGCAGGTTCGAAAAGAAAAAATAAATGAGTTAAGGGAAAGCGGTGTTTCCCTTTATCCCAATGATTTTAAACCCTCTGATTCGGTGTCCGGGGTAAAAAAGGTTATCCTTGAAGAACCGGACACTCTGGGCGAGAAAGGCAGACAATTTTGCCTGGCCGGCAGAATGATGGCCATTAATAAAATGGGAAAATCATCCTTTATTCGGTTCAAGGACGGGTCTGACCAAATGCAGGCCTATATCCAGAAAGACAAGGTGGGAGATACGATCTATACCATGTTTAAACGACTAGATATTGGTGATTTTATAGGCGTTACAGGACCCTTGTTCCAGACACGAACCGGAGAATGGACGCTGCTTGTCACAAATTTTCGGCTGTTGTCCAAGGCGGTCCGGCCCCTTCCTGAAAAATTTCATGGCATAAAGGATCCTGAAAAAAGATACCGCCAGCGCTACCTGGATTTGCTCATGAATGAAGGCTCCCGGGATATTTTTCTGAAAAGAAGCCTGATCGTGGCAGCCATGCGCAGATTTTTTGAAGATAAAGGATTCATGGAGGTGGAAACCCCCATGATGCAGCCCCTGGCCGGGGGTGCAGAAGCGACTCCCTTTAAGACCTGGCACAATGCACTGGGAATGGAGCTGTTTTTGCGGATCGCACCGGAACTTTATCTGAAACGTCTGGTGGTTGGCGGGTTTGAACGAGTATTTGAAATTAATCGAAATTTTCGGAATGAAGGGGTTTCCACCCGGCATAATCCCGAATTTACCATGGTGGAATTTTACCAGGCCTATGCCAATTATGAAGATCTCATGGATCTCACCGAAGAGATGTTCGAATCCATTGTTCGACAGGTTCACCCAACATCCCAAATTAATTATCAGGGAGAGACCATTGACTTTTCAAAGGGATGGAAACGAATTCCCATGATTGAGTCCCTCGCAACCATTGGCGGCATTGATCCGGCCATTCTCAATGACCCCGTGGCCCTTTTAAAATTTGCAGAGGAAAAAAAGATTCCCATCACTAAACGAGACCGTCTTGGAAAAATCATTACCAAACTTTTTGATACCCTGGTTGAACCCAAGCTGATTCAACCCACATTTATCACGGGATATCCCGTTGAAGTATCCCCCCTTTCCAGAAAATCCGATACCGATCCTGAACTGACCGACCGATTTGAGCTCTTTATTGCCGGAAGGGAAATTGCCAATGGATTTTCTGAGATTAATGACCCCCAAGACCAGTATGAAAGGTTCATGATGCAGGCCCGTCAGCGAGATGAAGGAAATCCTGAGGCCCATATGATGGATTCAGAATATGTTGAGGCCCTTGAGTACGGCATGCCGCCAACCGCTGGTGAAGGTATCGGCATTGACCGTCTGGTCATGCTGTTAACCGATTCAGCCTCCATCAGAGAAGTGATTCTTTTCCCCCATATGAAACAGAATTCTTAAAATTAGATGGCTGTTGAATTTTTCATAGCAGGAAAATACCTGAGGGCCAAAAGAAAAGAGGGATTTATTTCCCTTATTACCTTTCTTGCCGTGGCTGGCGTCATGGTTGGCGTAATGGCACTTGTGGTGGTTATAGCAGTTATGAGCGGAGCTGAAAACCAATTCAGAAAACAGATCCTGGGTCTTGAGCCCCATATCCTGGTAATGAATTACAAGGGCAATTATGACAACTATGGACCTTTGGTGGCCTCTCTTAGGGATAACCCCCATATCAAAGAAGTATCTCCCATTCTTTTTGGTCAGGCCATGATACGGACATCCCATTCCTTCGCCGGTGTCATGGTGAGGGGTATCACCCCGGAAAATGGATCTCCTCTGATCAAGGGATTTACCCCTGCTCAGCTTGAAGAGGCACTGGGCCCCCATCCTAAAACAGGTCTTAAAACAGCTGCTAAAATAGCTGCTAAAACCTTGACGCTACCGGGCATTATTCTGGGAAAAGAACTGGCAAACTCCGTGGGGGTGATTAAGGGAGACAAGGTTATCTTGATGTCTCCAAAAAGTTTCATATCCCCCATAGGTCAGATCCCGTCCATGAAACGATTTGTTGTGAAGGAAACTTTTGAATCCGGCAATTCCGAATACGACAGTATGTTGGCCTATGTTCACCTGGGCCAGGCACAGCAGCTTGTCTCTTCCAAGGATAAGATTTCCGCTATCGGCATCTGGGTGGATGATGTCTTTAAAGTGAAGCAGATCCGGGAAGAGTATTTTAATTTTATTGAATATCCTTTTTATGTTCGGGACTGGATGGATATTAACCAAAGTCTTTTCTCTGCTTTAAAGCTTGAAAAAACCGCCATGTTCATTATTTTAACCCTGATCATACTGGTGGCAGCCTTTAATATTGCCAGCGCATTGATCATGATGGTCATGGAAAAATCAAAAGATATTGCCGTGCTCAAGGCCATGGGGGCCACCCATACCATTATCCGACGTATTTTTATCATCAAGGGAATGATCATCGGTGTTTTTGGAACGTTTCTTGGAACTCTTTTCGGGGTGATTGTCTGCTTTTTTTTAAAAAAATACGATTTTATCCAGCTTCCTGACGCCTACCCTTTCTCAACATTGCCGGTACAATTGGAGTACATGGATGTGTTGATTATTTCAGGTTCTGCCATTCTTATCTGCTTTCTCTCCACCTTGTATCCTTCCTATAAGGCATCCAAAATGGATCCGGTCGAGGCCATTCGCTATGGATAAGGGTGATTCTTTAATCAGCCTTGAAGGCGTCAGCAAGCAGTTTACCAGCAAAACTGCCACACTAGAGATTCTCAAGGAAACCAATTTCCAGATTTATCGTGGCGAGACCATCGCTGTGGTCGGGCCTTCGGGTATTGGAAAATCAACCCTGCTCAACATTATCGGCACCCTTGATAAACCGGAAACCGGCAGGCTTTTATACCAAGGCCAGGATCTTTTTGCCCTTAATGATGAACGACTGGCCCGATTCAGGAACGAACAGATTGGATTTGTATTCCAGTTTCATTATCTGCTTCAGGGATTTACCGCCATGGAAAATGTTATTATCCCCGGATTGATTGCCAGGATGGATAAAAAATTCATTAAAAAACAAGCGATAAAATTGCTTGAAAAAGTCGGGCTTGATTCCCAGCGCACCCAACGGGTTGAGGACCTCTCCGGAGGGGAACAGCAACGGGTCGCCATCGCAAGGGCCCTTGTCATGAAACCTGCGTTGCTCCTTGCCGACGAACCCACGGGAAATCTGGACCAAAAAAACTCTGACAGTGTCCATGCCTTGTTAAGTGATCTTAATAAGGAGCTTAACATGACGGTTATTGTCGTCACCCACAACAACAACTTTGCCAAAATGATGGAAAGAACGGTTACCCTTCATCGAGGAGAAATCGTTTCGGTATGAATTTAAAAGGGACCCCTTTTGGAAAAGCTTAGGGCAAATAAAATGGTGAAAAATAAAATGGTGAAAAATAAAATGGTGAAAAATAAAATGATGAAACAAGCCTTAATATTAACCTGTATTGTTTATCTATTTCTGATCAGTAATTTATCAGCCGGGCAGCAGATCTCTGTGGCTATTTTCCCTTTTTCGATTCAAGTTAGCCAAAGCAATGATTTAACCGACGACCCGACAAATAGAAAAATAAGCGAAACCCTTGCGTCAATGCTCAAGGAAAAACTTGAGAAGGATGGCGCCAAAGTTGTCTTTATGAAGGATTTTTCTGATAAGGAAGCGTGGACCTATTCACAATTTAGGCAAGAAGGGATAAAGCTGGGTGTTGATAGAATTATAACGGGGACTATTTTTATTGCAGGACAGCGGCTTAGTCTTGACGCCCAGATGCGCAATATTTATGAAAAACAGCCCCCCGTGACCTTTTTCTCCCAGGCCCAAAGTATTGAAACCCTTTATTCAGCTGCAACAGAACTGGGAAAAGAGATCACAGGAGAACTTTTTCAAAAAAAAATAATCTCCAGTATTTCCGTTAAGGGGAACAAACGAGTCGAAGCAGACGCTATTTCACGGGTGGTGACCTCCAAACCAGGAGAAATCTTAAATCCTGAAACCCTGTCCGAGGATCTTGCCCTTATTTATAAAATGGGTTTTTTCGACAATGTGATAGTTGAAAAGAAAAAACTGGATCGAGGGGTTGAGATTATTTTCGAGGTAACAGAAAAACCAAGTGTTCGAAATATTAATTTTAAAGACAATGATGTGTATAAGGATGAAGAATTGTTTGAGGTAGTGGACACCACCACTGGCTCCATCTTAAATATCTACAAGATAAACAATGATGTGGAAAAAATAAAACGGCTGTATACAGAAAAAAATTATCATAATTGTACGATAAAATATGAAATAAAATCACTCAAAAATGATCAGGCTGACATCGTCTTCAGCATCGACGAGGGTAAAAAAATCAAAATTGAATCCATCTCTTTTGACGGAAATCAACATTTTGATGACGACGATATAAAAGATGTGATGAAAACACAGGAACGAGGCTTTTGGTCCATTATCACCTCGTCTGGAGATCTAAAGGAAACCGAACTTGACAATGATGTCATCCGCATTGAATCCTTGTATAAAAACAATGGGTTTATTGATGTAAAAGTCTCTGATGCCCAAGTATCCCTGACTGAAAAGAGTATCGACATCAACTTTAAAATTGATGAAGGCAATCAGTATAAAATAGGAACCATTGACATAACAGGGGATATTCTCACCACCAAAGAAGCCTTGATTGGGGGGATGGTATCAACTCAATCAGATCTCTACAACCGGGAACTCATCCGAAAGGATTTGCTGGCCCTGACCGACTTGTATTCAAACCAGGGATATGCCAATGTAAATGTGGCGCCTTTAATTAACAAAGATGAAAAAAACAATACGGTTAATATTTCATTTAAAATTGCCAAGGGGGAATTGGTATATTTTAATCGAATTATTATCACCGGCAATTCAAAAACCCGGGACAAGGTTATCCGTCGGGAAATGGCGGTCCAGGAGCAGGGGCGTTTCAGCATGGCCGGCATCCAAAGAAGCCACCGGAATCTGGGGGTAAAAGAATATTTCCAGAATGTTGATATTAAACCAGTGATGACGGATAAGCCCAACCAGCGAAACCTTACGGTAAAGGTGGAGGAAAAGGCCACGGGAAACTTTTCCTTTGGGGGTGGTTTCAGCAGTGATGATGGTCCCTACGGACAGGTTTCCTTGGAAGAGAGAAACCTGTTTGGTAAAGGCCAGAACCTCAAATTCCTGGCAAAAATATCCTCGGAAACGGCTCTTTACAACATAGGCTTCACCGAACCCTGGTTCCTTGATATGCCCATATCTGCCGGAACCGACATTTACAAGTGGGAAAAAGAATACGACTACTATGACAAGGACGCTTTAGGGCTTACCCTAAGGGCAGGATTCAGACAGTTTTGGGATTACACGACCATTGGCATCGAATATAATATTGAAGATTTTGATATTTCCAATGTTGATTCAGGCTATACAAGTGTAACAAAGGGAAATTATTTAACCTCCAGCATCAAACCCTTTATCTCCTATGATTCTCGGGATCACTATTTTTTGCCCACCCATGGGGCCATCCATAAATTTTCCATCCAGTATGCTGGTGAATTTGTAGGCGGTGAGATCAATTTTACCAAATACCAATTGGAGTCGGGACTGTTTTGGCCGCTTTTCTGGAAATTTACAGGGGCTGCCCACGCCAAACTAGGGTATCTGGACGACAGGACCGATGGCAACCCGGACATTGACTGGGAAAGGTTCTACCTGGGTGGTATTAATTCCATCAGGGGATTTTCTCAATACGATATAAATGATACTTCAAAGGGAAGTGCTATTCAAAGGGGCGGAGAAAAATCTGTCCTGTTTAATTTTGAATTGATTTTTCCCATTCAAGAAGATATGGGGGTGGCAGGGGTACTCTTTTATGATCGGGGGGATGTATACGGATCCGACCAGAATATTGATCTTCTGGACCAATATTCCACTGCAGGTTTTGAACTTCGCTGGAATTCTCCCATGGGACCCATTCGGTTGGCCTATGGAATTGTTCTAGACGGCGCTGCTGGCGGAAACTTTAGAAACGAAACAGGGGATGGACAATTTGATTTTTCAATAGGCGCATTTTTCTAATTATTTTTATTAACACACACAAATTTGGGGGTAAGCATGAAACGAATTTTAATTGCAATCATCACACTGGCATTTGTTGCTGGACTTACGCCCCTGGCATTTGCCGCAGATGTGGCAAAAATTGGGGTGGTGGATTTTGAACGAGTCCTTAAAGAATCCAGTGCCGGAAAACTGACCCAGAAGGACCTGAGAAAAAAAGGGGAAGAATTCCAAGGCAAGCTAAAAAAGGAAAAAGATTCCCTGGATGCCATATCCAAGGCGTTTGAAAGGGAAGCCCTTGTGTTAAGCCCGGAGAAAAAAAGAGAAAAGGAACGGGAATTTCGAATCCGAGTCAATGACTTTAAAAAAATGCAGGAAGATTATACCAAAGAGTTAAGACGTATTGAAATTGAACTCATCAACAAGATGCAAAAAGATGTCTTCAAAATTGCCAATGACATGGGCAAACAAGACGGTTTTTTACTGATCATTGAACGAAAGACTGCCGGCGTCATCTACATGCCGTCCAAGGTTGATATTACCGATACGTTAATTACAAAATACAATGCCAAGGCTGCAAAAAAAGAATAGGCAATGAAATAGCTTCAATGAAATTTAGTATCAGTGACATTATAAAAATTATTCCGGCCAGGGTGACAGGAGATCCGGGGTTTGAAATCAGGGGAGTGTCATCATTTGATGACGCCGGTCCCCATGATTTGACCTTTGCCTGTGACCCAATCTTTTTATCCCGGATTGATCAGACCCGAGCAGGAGCTGTTATCGTACCGGATTCATTTTCTTTGGATCCCGGGATTTTTCCCTGTATCCTTTTAAAAACCGGGAATCCTAAATTATCTTTTTTCAAAGTAGTGGAATCCTTTTATCCGGAAAAATCCCTTGTACCCACGATTCATCCATCTGCCATTATCGGTAATAACTCAACGTCCGGTCAAGGCACTCGGATAGAGGCCAATGTGGTGGTGGGTGACAATGTGACAATTGGAAACCATGTCCATATCATGGCCAATGTCACCATTGCCGATGGCTGCACAATAGGGGATCACACCGTGATCAAACCCAATGTGACCCTGATGGAGGGGACTGTTCTTGGACACCATGGGATTATTCATCCAGGATCCGTCATCGGGTCAGACGGCTTTGGGTTTGCCCAGAATGCAGGAACCCATAAAAAACTTATCCATACCGGCCATGTAAGCATGGGCAACCATGTGGAAATCGGTGCCTGTAACACTATCGACAGAGGTACCCTAGGGGTCACCCGTCTGGGAAATGGCGTTAAGACAGACAATTTGGTCCACATCGCTCATAATGTGAAAATAGGTGACAACACCCTGGTGGTGGCCCAGGTGGGAATTGCCGGAAGCACCCGCATTGGGAAAAATGTCATTATTGCCGGAAAAGCCGGAATTTCCGGTCATCTGACCATCGGGGATTCTGTAATTGTGGGTCCCTATGCCGGGGTCTCAAAAGATGTTACTGCAAACCAGATTGTCTCGGGTATACCCCACATGGCCCATAAAACCTGGCTTAAAGTTGTAAACATTATCCCTAGGTTACCGGAAATAAGAAAAAAATTGTTTTCCTTTGAAAAAAGATTAAAAAATTTGGAAAATAAATCAGAACAGGAGTAACTCGTGATCCACCCAAGTGCAATTATTGATTCATCGGCCCAGATTGATACCAATGTTACCATTGGTCCTTTTGCCATTGTTAAAGCCAATGTCTATATCGGTTCAGGTACCACCATCGGCCCCTATACCACTATTGAAGAAGATGTCACCATAGGATCGGACTGTCAGATTTTTCAATATGCCTCCATTGGGGGAGCCCCCCAGGATTTGAAATTTCACGGGGAAAAAACCGATCTGAAGATTGGCAGAGGGTCCATCATAAGGGAATTTGTCACCATAAATAAGGGAACGGAATTTGGCGGCGGTATCACCGAAGTGGGGGAAGAAAACTATTTAATGGCCTATACCCATATTGCCCATGACTGTAAAACCGGCAAAGGGGTGATTCTGGCCAACAACTCGACCCTTGCCGGCCATATAGAAATCGGTGATTATGCCACCATAGGCGGTCTTGTGGCTATCCACCAATTTGTCCATATTGGGAACTATGCCTATATTGGCGGCAAATCAGCCGTTGTAAAAGATATTCCCCCCTTTGTTATTGCCGCAGGGGACCGGGCATCCCTCCATGGTCTTAACAATGTGGGGCTAAAACGACATAACTTTGAAAAATCAACCCTCCAGCAATTGAAAAAAGCTTATAGAATCTTTTTTAGAATTGGCCTGACCGTAAAACAGGCATCGGAACGGGTAAAAGCTGAGGTAGAACTCATTCCTGAAGTAAAAACTTTCATGAATTTTATCATTGAATCCAACCGGGGGGTCACCAGGTAAAAAAATGAAAATAGGACTCATTGCCGGTGGCGGTCAGTTTCCTTTGCTTTTTACACAACGCGCCATCCAAAAGGGATATGATGTGGTGGCAGTAGGATTTAATTCAGAAACAGACAAGGATTTAGCCGACCAGGTAACCCATTTTAAATGGCTTTATCTGGGTCAGGTATCAAAGCTGGTCAAGTATTTTAAAAGCCATGGTATTTCCCAGGCAGTCATGCTGGGCACTATTTCAAAAACCAATATTTTCAAGGATATACGTCCGGACTTAAAAGCACTGGCCTTTATTGCCAGAACAAGCCGGACCCATGATGACACCATTCTTTCTTCCTTTGCCAATCTTTTATTAAAGGAAGGCATCCACATCAAACCTTCTACCTTTCTTTTGCCAGAACTGATCAGTAGAAAGGGATGCTGGACAAAACGAAAACCGGATAAAGCTGAAAAAAAAGATATTTACCAGGGATGGAAACTTGCCAAGGAAATCGGAAAACTGGATATCGGGCAATGCATTGTAATCAGCAATGGAACCATTCTGGCCGTTGAAGCCATTGACGGAACAGATGCCACCATCCAAAGGGGCGCCGGTCTTGCCACCGGCGCTGGTGCCGTGGTTGTTAAACTTTCCAAACCAGGTCAGGACCTAAGGTTCGATCTACCCTCTTCAGGTTGTGCCACCATCCAGACCATGGTGGAATCAGGAGCTACCGTACTGGTCCTTGAGGCAAATTTATCCATTGCTTTTGATCGAGAAGAGATGATCCGGCTTGCCGATCACCATGGCATCTCAATTATTGCATTAACAGATGAAGATATCCCATGAAGAATCCCATTGATTCCGCCAGTAAACAACGCCGCATAATGGTTCTGACCGGGGAACCCTCGGGAGATTTCCACGCGGGTTCCCTTATCCGGTCCATGCAGAGGATGGACCGTTGTTTGGATATTTCAGGCATTGGCGGACCCTGCATG
>Ga0307929_1001197_pt1 | contig 21173 bp, 16 predicted proteins | sample AceLakmetage1330_FD_203160 | JGI IMG/M metagenome (GOLD analysis project Ga0307929, IMG submission 203160) | Saline water microbial communities from Ace Lake, Antarctica - #1330 | ecosystem: Environmental > Aquatic > Non-marine Saline and Alkaline > Saline | place: Antarctica: Ace Lake...
AGCAAGAATACCGAAGTAGAAGACAAAGAGATGTACGGCAATCAGGGGAACGATCAGACCGTTCTGGGCGCCAAGATCAACAATTACCGGAGCCATCAGAGTGGAAACAACGATATAGTTGGCCGTTGTTGGCAGCCCCATACCAAGAATCAAACTGATTAAGGCGGTAAAACCCAAGATCAGCATAAGATTACCACCAGAGATATACTCTACAAATTCGGTCATAACCAGACCAACTCCGGTGAGTGTGATAGTTCCAACAACAATACCGGCTGCGGCTGTTGCCACACCAATACCAATCATATTTCTGGCTCCTGCAACTAACCCATTAATAAAATCATCGAAGCCACTTTTAAAACTAAAATCATCTTCTTGACTCTTTCTGAAATAGCCTTTAAGGGGCCGTTGGGACAGAACAATAACAATTAGAAGTACCGTTGCCCAAAATGCTGAAAGGGCAGGAGAGAGACGTTCAACAACCAGACACCACATCAATACAACAATGGGGAGAAGAAAATACAATCCAGCCTGAGCGGTAATCCAAAGATCTGGTAATTCTTTAATGTTGTGGCTTTGCTCAAGTTCTGGGACCTTAGTGGCATATTTGATAAGTCCAATATACGATACGGCAAGGAGTGCAGATACGATATAAATAGTCGCATCACCAGCAACGGTCTTTATCCAGCCAATGCCATAATAGGTGACAGCCGCCATAACAAGCATAAAAAGGAAACTAAATACAAAGGAGAGTAGTTTTTGAGCAAGTGTTTGAGTTACCTTCTTTTTAAGTCCCTCTAGACCCATCTTACAGGCTTCAAGATGTACTATATAAACAAGTGCAATATAGGAGATAATGGCTGGTAGAAAAGCGCATTTAATAACTTCAATATAGGTAATACCAACATACTCGACCATCAGGAATGCTGCGGCACCCATAACAGGGGGCATTAGCTGTCCGTTAGTGGAACAGGCAACTTCAATAGCACCGGATTTCTCAGCGCTGAAACCTACTTTTTTCATTAGAGGAATGGTGAAGGTACCGGTTGTGACCACATTGGCAATGGAAGACCCAGAGACCAACCCGGTAAGACCTGAGGACACGACTGCTGCTTTGGCAGGACCACCTTTAAGGTGTCCGAGGCCTGCAAATGCTGTACGAATAAAATAATTACCAGCTCCTGCGGCCTCTAAAAGAGCACCAAACAGAACAAACATAAAAACCATACCGGTTGACACACCGAGGGCAACACCAAAGACGCCTTCGGTACCGAGCCAGTAATGTGACATTCCCTTATTAAGGCTTGCTCCTTTATGAGCAATAACATCGGGCATAAACTGACCGCCAAAGGTGTAGATACAAAAAATTGTAGCAACAACCATCAGTGGTGGACCTAACGCACGACGTGTGGCTTCAAGCAGCAGTATCATACCGGTAACGGCCACAATAATGTCCATCTGGGTGGGATCTCCAGGGCGATCGGCGAGTGCGTTGTAGAAGAAGAATAGATAAGATGCACAAAAGGCAGCTATCGCACCAAGAACCCAATCCTGAATGGGGATATAATCTCGTGGAGAAGATTTAAAAGAGGGATACGCTGTGTATGAGAGAAAAACAGCAAAGGCCAAATGAATTGCCCTTGCCTCCGTATCATTGATAACAAAGAAATTAAATATAAAGGGAAGAGGAGATGCGTACCATAGCTGAAAAAGCGTCCAGAAAAGAGGAACGAAAAAAAGCACCTTTTTCGGAAAAGCTCCGATTGGATTTCGGGCGCCGGAATCAGTTTCTGCGATCATCTCCTGAAGTTCTTCATCGGTTTTGACTACTTGTTCTGCTTCACTCATGCGATGATTCCTTCATTAAGGATTAGTAAGTGTGGGTTTGGTAATAACTTGGGGAAATGGGGGGTAATGCAAAGAAGTACGGGTAAAACTAAAAAGGCGTATCGCAAACACGATACGCCTTTTTTTCAGCCAGTTTTATTACATAAGGCCAGCTTCTTTGTAGTACTTAACAGCGCCATCATGCAGAGGAGCAGAAAGACCATCTTTAATCATCTGCTCTTTCTTGAGATTTTTAAATGCAGGATGAAGTTTTTGGAACTGGTCGAAGTTCTCAAATACCGCTTTAACTACATTATAAATAACGTCTTCAGGTACATCTGTGGAAGATACAAAAGTTGCACCAACACCAAAAGTAGGTGTGTCAGCATCGGTTCCACGATACATTCCACCGGGGATAACAGCAGTACGATAGTAGTCGTTGTCGGCAACGAGTTTATCAACTTCAGGTCCTGTTACGCTAACCATAACTGCGTCACATGAAGTGGTTGCTTCTTTGATTGATCCACTTGGATGACCAACGGTGAAAACCATGGCATCAACTTTGTTATCACAAAGTGCTTTAGACTGCTCTGAAGATTTGAGTTCAGAAGCAAGTTTAAAATCGTCCTTGGTCCAACCAACTGCGCCCATAAGTACTTCCATGGTTCCACGCTGTCCGGAACCGGGATTGCCAATATTTACACGTTTGCCTTTGAGATCCATAAAGTCTTTAATACCGGAATCGGCACGGGCAACAACGGTGAAAGGCTCAGGATGGACAGAGAAGACTGCACGCAGTTTCTTGTTTGGTCCTTTTTTCTCAAACTTTGAAGTACCGTTATAGGCATGATACTGCCAGTCAGACTGGGCAACACCCATATCAAGCTCACCAGCAGCAATGGTGTTCAGGTTGTATACAGAACCACCTGTACTCTCCACTGAGCAGCGAATTCCATGCTCTTTTCTGGTTTTATTCACAAGACGACAGATGGCGCCACCAGTGGGATAGTATACACCGGTTACACCGCCGGTTCCAATGGTAACAAATTGTTGCTCGGCAAATGATGGACTAGAGGTGAGAGCGAGGGCAAATCCGCAACCAACAGCAATTTTAGAAACAAGATTCATAGCAATTCTCCTAAGAAATAAACATTTATAAGTAGTTAAAATTAAAAATAAACAGTGTCTAACGATCAGGTGCTGTTTCTTTTGTTTTTAGCCTCCTTTAGCTTTTAGTTATGTAGGTTTTTGCTATTTTATAGGGAAAATTCATTTGAGTTCCTTTAAAATAGTGAAAGAGAGTTGAAAATTTAAATTTTAGCTGTGAATTAAATAGAATAGTAAACAACTAATATTAATTATTATGGAATAGGTATATATAGGAATTAAAAGTAAGGCAATCTTTTTTTCTTCATTTTAATAGATGAAAAATGAGTGAACTCCTGTTGGTATGGTTTATTGGTACCAATAAGATAAAAGAATCACACTATGCTTTAGGTTAGATAATGGAGGAGAGGGCCATTACTACAGCTTGTTGAGGCAGTTTTGTTGTTTCCTGAAGATATAACTGTATTCATATAATCACCGGCTTTCTGAAATGCTGTTACGGGCGTATTGCCAAGACACAAATAGGAAGCAAACGCTGAAGAATAAGTACATCCAGTACCGTGAAGATGAGGGTTCTGAAAACGTCTTCGTTGGGATTTCTCTACTTCCTCATCTGGTCGGACGAGGAAGTCTTTGATAGTAGCATCGCTTTCATTAAGGTGGCCCCCCTTAACAATAACACCTCTTAACAGCGGATTGGTGGTACACAGGATCATAGCACATTCAATGGCCTCCTTCGCTGTTGTGATAGATTGTTCTGTCAGTAATTCTAATTCCGATGTGTTGGGAGTAAGATATGATATCTGAGGTAAAAGGTTTTTTGTAAGTGCTGAAAGGGCACCAGTATTAGCAAGAGAATCACCGGTTGTAGAGGCAAGAACAGGGTCAAACACAACAACACCTGGAAATGACTTAAGGAGTTTGGAAAGGCAATTGATAATTGCTATATTTCCGGTCATCCCAATTTTTATATGTGTAACATTATGATCTTCAAGTACCGCCTTGATTTGTGCTATGATAAAATCCACATCAAGGGGCTTGATTGACTGAACACCTTTAGAGTTTTGCACGGTCAGGGAAGTTATAGCAGCAGCGCCATAGACACCAATTGAAGTGATGGTTTTTAAATCAGCCTGAATTCCAGCACCACCCGTCGGGTCAGAACCGGCAATACTGAGCAGGGTTGGTTGGAGAAGCAATGCATTCACCTATAATTAATGATATTCTTATGTTCCCGAGGCCGTGTTCCATCTCTTGCGAAATATAGTAAAATGAAATACTATTGCAAGGCTTCGATATACTAACCATCAGAGAAACCCCTTTCAGCCTTCAAAACATGCCGACAAAACCACCAGTTTACGACGAAAGTAAAGTAAAAACTCTCAGTTCACTCGAGCATATTCGCAAACGTCCAGGGATGTATATTGGACGCCTTGGCTCGGGTACTCACCCGGACGATGGTATTTATATTCTGCTCAAAGAAGTAATCGACAACTCGGTTGATGAATTTATCATGGGAGCCGGAAAAAAAGTGGATGTCTCCATCTCTGAAGAGGGGCGGGTTCATGTTCGTGATTTCGGTCGTGGTATTCCACTGGGTAAAGTTGTGGATTGTGTATCACGAATCAATACAGGAGCAAAATATTCAACGGATGTTTTTCAATTCTCAGTTGGTTTAAATGGAGTCGGTACAAAGGCGGTTAATGCCATGTCAGACTTTTTTAAAGTAACTGCTTTTCGTGAAGGAAAATTCGCCTCGGCAACTTTTGCCAATGGTATTTTGAATGATCAGGAAAAGGGGAACAGCAAAGAACCCAATGGGACTTTGATTGAATTTCTCCCGGATGCTGAACTCTTTGCTGATTTTCGTTTCGATCAGGAATATGTGGATAAACGTCTCTGGCGCTATGCTTACCTTAATGCCGGACTTAAAATTTATCTGGATAAAACCTGTTATTTATCCAAAAACGGACTTCTTGATCTGCTCGACAAAGAGCTTGGCGGCCAGGGGATTTACGACCCGCTCTATTATCAGGATCCTACTCTGGAATTTGCCTTTTCTCACAGCGAGGGCTACAGCGACACCTACTATAGTTTTGTAAACGGAACGTATACCAGTGAGGGCGGAACCCATTTGTCTGCCTTTCGTGAAGGTGTTTTGAAGGGTGTTAACGAGTTTTCGAATAAGAAATTCAGCGGGAATGATGTCCGTGACGGTATTGTTGGAACACTTTCCGTGAAAATTGTAGAACCGGTCTTTGAATCCCAGACCAAAAACAAACTTGGTAACACCGATATTCGTGCCTGGATAGTAGGAAAGGTAAAAGATGCTGTTTCCAGTGCCCTGTATAAAGATTCAGCTCTGGCAGACAGGCTTCTTGAAAAAGTTCAACGAAATCAGAAGGTACGTAAGGAGCTGCAAAGTGTTCGTAAGGAAGCTAAGGCAAAGGCCAGGAAAGTCGCTCTCAAGATCCCGCAGTTAAAAGATTGCAAGCATCATCCTACACGAAAGAAACCGTCTGATAAAGGTCATGAAAACATGATCTTTATCACAGAGGGACAATCCGCTGCAGGCTCAATTGTCTCTTCACGAGACCCTCTGGTTCAGGCAGTTTTTTCTCTAAAGGGAAAGCCTATGAATGTGATTGGGCAAAAACTCGCGCTTCTCTATAAGAACGAAGAGATGTATTCCCTGATGCGTGCTTTAAATATTGAGGAATCTATTACCGATCTGCGCTACGATAAAGTCATTCTGGCAACCGATGCCGATGTCGATGGTCTGCATATCCGCAATCTTCTTCTTACATTTTTTCTTCACTATTTCGAGCCGTTGGTAAAACTCGGTCACGTCTATATCTTGGAGACTCCAATATTCAGGGTACGAAACAAAAAGGAAACACATTACTGCTATACAGAAAAGGCCAAGAATCAGGTTACCAGAACACTTCAGGGAAAAGGAAAAGTTAAAAAAGCCGTTGAAACCACCCGTTTTAAGGGATTGGGTGAAATCTCTCCAAAAGAGTTTAAACAGTTTATCGGTCCCGAAATTATTCTGAAACAGGTGGATATGGGATCTGTCAGTGAAATGTCGGAAGTGCTTTCTTTTTATATGGGAAAGAACACGCCGGAACGTAAAGCGTATATTATGGAAAATCTTCTGTAGGAAAACAAGTGGAATCACAGCCCGGTAAACTACGTCAGCTTTTTGAATATAATTTTTTGGAATACACCTCTTATGTGATCAAAGAGCGTGCTATTCCTGATATTAATGATGGCCTAAAACCCGTTCAGCGCCGTATTCTACAAACACTCCATAATATGGATGATGGGCGGTTTCACAAAGTGGCAAACGTTGTCGGGGCCACCATGAAGCTGCACCCCCATGGTGATCAATCAATTTTCGCAGCGCTTGTCAATCTGGCCAACAAGGGATTCCTTATCGAGCGCCAGGGGAATTACGGCAATATCTTTACTGGAGATTCAGCGTCTGCCCCTCGTTATATCGAATGTCGTTTGTCGCCACTTGCCAAAGAGATCATGTTCAACAAGGATCTTACCGAATTTGTAGATTCCTATGATGGCAGAATGCAGGAACCGGTAACGCTTCCATGTAAAATCCCACTATTACTGCTTCAGGGTGCGGAAGGTATTGCAGTAGGAATGGCAACAAAAATTATGCCTCATAACTTTTGTGAACTGTTGAATGCCCAGAAACAAATCCTTCAGGGAGAGGAATTTTCCCTTTTTCCAGATTTCCCGAAGGGAGGAATTGTCGATGTCTCTTTATATAATCATGGTAATGGCAAGATCCGTTGCCGGGCCAGAATGGAAGAGTCTAACGAAAAGACGATCCTGATTAAAGAAATCCCCCATACTACGACCACCGAATCACTCATTGATTCTGTAGAAAAGGCTGCTAAAGCTGGAAAGATCAAGATCATATCCATTAACGATTACACCGCAGAAGAAGTAGAAATTGAGATCAAGCTCGCTCGAGGAACATACGCCAAGGATACAATTAAAGCGCTTTATGCCTTTACCGATTGCGAAGTCCCAATCAGTCCAAATTTGACAATTGTACAGAACGGTGTTCCTCGAATTGCCACGGTGGAAGAAGTACTGATTCACAATACCGAAAAACTGCAGGATGATTTAACCCGCGAACTTGAAATTGACAAAAACCGTTTGGAAGACAGGCTGCATGCACGTCTACTTGAGCAGATATTTATTGAAGAACGGATTTACAAGTCGATTGAAGAGAAAACCAGTTATAAGGCCGTGCTCACTGGAGTTGATGAAGCGCTCGAACCTTTTACGGCAGAATTGAAACGTCCAGTTGTAATAGAAGACATAGAAAGACTTCTTGAAATTCGCATTAAACGCATATCCCGTTATGATATCAACAAGCAGAAAAAGGAAATCAAATCCATTCGTGCCGATATCAAAACCATTGTCACTCACTTGAAAGATATGGTCGTTTTCACGATCAACTATATTGATAAAATCCTGACAAAATATGGTGAATCACATCCACGTCTCACTGAACTGCAGGAATTTACGGAAGTAAGTATTCGCAGGGTAGCATTGTCAAATCTTACTGTCTGTTATGACCGTGAAGAGGGCTTTCTTGGCCACCAGATCAAAGTGAGTGGAGGAGAACCGGAATTCTCCATTCCTTGTTCCGAATATGACAGATTACTGCTTATTTATGAAACTGGCGCGTATAAGGTCATTCAGGTTACCGACAAGCTGTTTATTGGTCACGACATTCGCTGGATTGGAAAGATGAAAAAAGGTCTGGTTTTTAACATGGTGTACAGAGAAGGGCTTGAAAACCTCTGCTACGTAAAACGATTTGCTTCTCCCAAATTTATTCTGGATAAAGAATACAAGCTTTTTGCTGATCACAAACGATCAAAGATTCTCCTGCTTTCCTTTGGTGAAGAAAAAATGGCTCGGGCAAGCCTGGTACCATCGGCTCGTGCTAAATCCAATGTTGTTGAAATTTTATTTGATGAATATCTTGTTAAAGGTCCAGCAGCTAAAGGAAAACGCGTGTCCACCAGAGTTGTCCGTCGTGTAATTGACGCCACAGGTAAGAAGCCCAAGGAAAAAAAAGTTAATCTTGCTCTTCCTGGAATGGATGTGAACTCTGGAAGCTCCTCTGATAGTTAATTATCTATTTAGAAACATTTCCATGGAAAAATCAAGCGTTTGAGCTCTGGGGAGCAGCGAAATACCGATCAATGTGCTCACAAAAGTCGGTAATATGCTCATCACTGGTCACAAAGGAAGCAACCAACCGTACAAATACATCTTCATCTTTTAGCTTGAGTCCTGGAGAAAGAGCAGTTACAGGCCACTGGTAAAATTCTGCACCTTCCTCTTGAAGAACTTCAGCCATCCTTTTTGGCATCGTAATAAAAATTTCATTTGCCATACACGGCCAGACCAATTGAATACCAGGATATGATTCCAGTCTCTTCGTGAGTTGCTGAGCTTTGGTATTGGCATGTTCTGCAAGATCCAGGCAATGATTATCCTGTAACCAGCCAACAAATTGAGCCCCAAAGAGACGCCCTTTAGAGAGAAGATGGCCTGAACGTTTTCTTTTGTGAATGAAATTCTTAGCAAGATCCTTATTAAAGAAAATTACGGCCTCTGCGGCAAGTGCCCCGCATTTTGTAGCCCCAAGCGTTAAGACATCAACTCCTGCCTTCCAACTAATATCAGCAGGTTCACATCCAAGAGCAGCCACACTATTTACAAACCTGGCTCCATCCATATGCACATGGAGATTGTTTTTATGGGCAAGGGAACAGAGTGCTGTTAATTCTTTCCTCGTATAGACCTGGCCAGCCTCATTGGTCTGGGTGATACTTAATGCCTTGACCAAGGGTGTGTGTGGGATTTCAGGGGAAACATCTTTGAAGAATTGCTCCAGATGTTTTACTTCAAGCTTCCCAGCTGTTCGTGATATAGGAACAAGACGACTTCCTCCTGAAAAAAACTCAGGTGCAGTAGATTCATCAAGAAGAATATGGGCATGGTGATGGCATAGAACTGTTTCCCATGGCTCTATAAGACAGGAGAGGGCGAGTGAGTTTGCAGCTGTTCCTGTTGCCACAAAGAATATCTCCGCCTCACAGTTAAAGAATTTACTGATTGCATCGGACGCCTTTGTGCACCAATTATCATCGCCATACCCATGGGTGAACCCTGTATTGGCATTCAGTAATGTTTCAAGTATTTGCTCCGATGCCCCGGCCTGGTTATCGCTTCCAAATTGCATAAATAAAATCCTTGCTTGTTGTTCAATGAATACATGGTTTGTATCTCATTGATAAGTTGAATGAGTTTGTGTGGAATCAAACTCTAAATGAAGGATAAGTTGTGATGCGTGTCAGGTCAACTGGTAAGACAGAGAAATTGGAAATAAAGAAGTGAAATTTTTTCCTTTCATTTTGTGAGAAAATATTGCTAATCTCAAGAGTGTTAATCATACTAATAATTTTCCTTGAGGAGTCGAGAAATGAGTGTACCAACAGTATCTGTAAAAAGTATCTTATATACGACAGATCTCTCAGAAACAGGGCGCCATGCCTTTGCCTATGCTGCAAGTCTCAGTAAACTCTACGATGCCAAACTTACCGTAATGCATGTGGTTGATGAACAGCCGGAGCTTGATAAACGACTTGCCGGTTATATGCCAAAAAATCTCTGGCAGGAAATACAGGATCGTGACCTTGAAGAGGCAAAGGAGGTTCTTCTTGGTCGTAAAAGGGATAATACCGTTATTGTAGGAGAATGTGTAGGACGTTATTGTGCAGAACTTTGCGATCCTTCAAATGAAGAAGATACTATTAATTATGATATCATGGTTAAACTCGGTGATCCCGTAGAGGAGATTATCCGCGTTTCCAGAGATGACTCATATGATCTAATTATTGTTGGTCGTCACGGGCATAGTAAATTTCATGACGCAGTGCATCGTGGAACCGTTCGTAGCCTGTTGAAAAGCACAACGATCCCTGTCTTTGTTGTACAGGTGCCCGAATAGATACTTTATTTTGCAGCAAATTTTAAGAGGATCGTTTCTCGAGCAGGCTGTATCTGCCATCGGTTTTCAAAAACCAGATAGCTAGTTGCTGTTGGAAAAGAAATGCCAGGGAAACCATCATCGCAGTCTGCGGAGGAAAAGCCGTTACCGCGATTCCTATGCAGATAGGGAGGTTACGCAGTTCAACATTCAAGAGAAGGCTTATTGCTTCTCGCCGTTGCAGGAACAATCGAGCGACAACGGTACAGATTACTAATATACTGCAATACCAGAGTAAAAGGCTTGCCAGTGCCTGGATAAGAAGTTCAGGATAGCTGAAAATCATGGGGGCCTTCATGCTCACACTTGTAAAGACAAGATAGATTAATCCCCATACACTCACCGCCGGCAGCAATGGTTTTATTTCCCCTTTAAATCGTTTCTCACCAATTCTCTTTAAAATAACCGAATGGGTAATCACTCCAAGGCATAATGGAATAAGCACCACGAAACCAATGCTGACAGCTATGCGGATCACATTGATTTCTATATGGGTTCCAGCGAGATAGTAAAGATAGAGTGGAGCAAGTAGGGAACCAAGTATAAGGTTCCCCGTACTGATTTTTAGAGATGCTTTTACGTTCCCTTTAAATAACATGGTAAAAGCAACTGCCATATTGCCTCCGGGTACCACACTGATAAGCAGAAGACCTGTATAGAGTTCAGGCTGGGAACCTAAGAATGCAGTACCAATTTGAACAGCAAGGGTAGGGAGGACAAGGAAATTTAACAGAAGGCTAAACAGGGTAAGGGGAACATCTGTAAAGCGTAACAACTCCCGTGGTTGCAGCCCAATCATTGCCGGATAAATTGTCAGCATTGCTACGGGAAAAATAAATACCTTTAAAAAGGATGTATCACAAAATCGGCCACAGAGAAGGGCAAGCAATATAACAGTGGGGATGACAGAGATCAGGTGCCTTGCGGGGAATGTAAACACCACACGAAGGGTTTTGGCCATAGTTCAGTCCCATGCGTCCATTTTTCTTTGGTATAACGAGGGCTGCAGCGTACCTATACCAGCTGCCCCTGTAACGAGTGGTGACCTGCATGGATGATTGTAGCTTTAATGATATCACCAGGAATCAAATGCGCAGCAGGAGTTACAATATGGACAAGATGGTTAGTCCCTGTCCGTGCCACAATTGCATTTCCATCGTTTTTTTCCACCATCATGGAAAGCTCTTTTCCCATCAAATTTTTGTTATGCTCAAGACAAATTTCATCTTGCCTGGTTTGAAACCTGAGTAATCGTTTTGCCTTAACTGATTCCTCAATTTTATCTTTAAAATCTGCGGAACGGGTTCCGGGGCGATCCGAGTATTTAAAGGAGTATGATCCGTGATAGTGAACCTCCTCTAAAAGAGACATGGTATCCTCAAAATCCTCATCTGTTTCACCTGGAAAACCGACAATCATATCGGTGGTGATTGCAATATCTGGACAGTAGGATCGCAGGGCAGCCACTTTTTCAAGATAGAGTTCTAGGCTGTATTTACGATTCATCAAAGAGAGTACTCTGTTTGATCCCGATTGTACCGGCAGGTGAAAATGACGGCATAGAATGTCCACCTCTGCAAAACAGCGCATCAGGTCATCGGAGAGGTCCTTTGGGTTGGACGTGGTAAAACGAAGCTGTTTAAGACCGGGTATGGATGCAACCTCACGAAGCAGATCGCTAAAGCCATAGGGTAAATTATCATTACGGACTGTATTGGTCTTTCCGTAGGAGTTTACATTTTGGCCAAGGAGGGTGATCTCCTTTACTCCAGCATCAACTAACGCATGAGCTTCTTCAAGGATGTGGTCGACTTGTCGTGATACTTCTCGGCCTCTCGTGTATGGCACGACACAGTAAGTGCAGTAATTGTTGCAGCCCTGCATAATGGTTAAAAACTTCTTGAAAATTACCGGATTGGTATCGGCTTTCTTCTCCCTGAAATTAGGTATAAAGGCCGGAATATTATAATTGTCTTCAAGGGATGTAGACACGGATTGGACCTTACTCTCTTCTAACAGCTCAACCAATTGGTAGATACTCTGGGTTCCCACGACTAGATCAACGTGGGGCATGCGCTCTATAATACGCTTTCCTTCCTGTTGTGCTACGCAGCCGGCAACGCAAATTTGCAGGTTTGGATTACGTTTTTTTTGCTTACGTAACACCCCGAGAAGGCTCATTACTTTTTGTTCGGCCTTGGCACGTATCGAGCACGTGTTTAAAATAATCAGGTCGGCACTATCGGAATCGATGGTTTCGATATATCCGTTCTCGCCGAGTAGCTGGGCCATTATCTCAGAATCTCGAAGATTCATTTGACAGCCGAATGTTTTTATATAAAAAGATTTTGAATGCATGGCTATCTAAATAGTTTAGTTTTCCTGTAACAACGGGATCTCGGGCTTTATGGAGTTTGATAAATCCTCTAGCAGGGCATGGAGGGTGACACTGCTCCCCTTAGGGTAACGAATACAAACACAACCTTTTTCTCCGGGGACGGTGGAGAGAAGGCAAAGCCCATCGTATGCTTCGAGAATAAATTTCAGAAAATGGTATCTTGCCGGGTTTATCTTTAAATACAGAGGTTGTAATTTCATCTCAAATGATACCTTGATATCTGCTGTTACACTGAAAGCGATGAGTCAACTTCACCCATTTGATGCTCTCGTGCAGCAAGCAGAGGAACCACAACTTCCCTGATATATTCGTCGGTTTGCGCAGATGCTCTTCCTGTGAATTGCGTATAATCACCAACAAGTGCCATAAGATCATCGAATGAGAAGGGGATACGGTCATCTTTTGCAAGCCGTTCAAGCAGGTCGTTGTCGAGTCCCTCTTCTTTAACTACTTTTCCGGCAGCCAATGAGTGCTCCTTGACAACTTCATGCATTTCCTGGCGGCTTTCACCCTTTTCAACAGCTTCCATGAGGATCTTTTCCGTGGACATAAACGGCAGTTCCATGCGAAGGTGACGCTCTATTTGTTTCGGAAATACAACCATATTGCTTGTGATGTTCACGTATAGCTTGAGTATGGCATCGGTAAGTAAAAAGGCCTGTGGAATATCCATACGACGAATGGCAGAATCATCAAGCGTTCTTTCAAACCATTGATTTGCAAAGGTGGCTGCAAAATCAGCCGGAAGCCCCATTAGTTTTCTCGAAAGTCCTGTAAGACGTTCAGAACGCATGGGGTTTCGTTTATAGGCCATTGCCGAAGAACCGGTCTGCTTTTTCGCAAAGGGCTCTTCCTGAACTTTTAAGTTGGAAAGAAGCCGCATATCCACAGCAAACTTATGCGCTGAAGCTCCGATACCCGCAAGGGTCTCAGCAAGTTTCATATCAAGCTTTCTTGGATAGGTCTGACCAGTTACGGCAAAGACCTTATCAAATCCAAGTTTTTCAGACACAAGAACATCAAGTTGTCTTACTTTTTCATTATCTCCATGAAAGAGTTCGATAAAGGTGGCCTGGGTACCGACGGTGCCCTTGGCGCCTCTGGCCTTGATCTGGTCAAAAAATGAATCAATATATTCAAGATCCATAACCAGATCCTGAATATAAAGGGTGTTTCTTTTTCCAACAGTTGTTGGCTGAGCAGGCTGATAATGGGTAAAACCAAGGGTGGGAAGATCCTTGTGTTCAAGACAGAATTTAGCAAGATTGGATACAACCTTGAGCATACTTTTACGTATAAGATCAAGCGCCTGTTTCTGAATCATCAGATCGGTGTTACAGACTACAAATTGAGAGGTAGCTCCGAGGTGAATAATCCCTTCGGCCTTCGGGCATTTACTGCCGAACTCAAAGACATGAGCCATTACATCGTGCCGAATTTCCTTCTCTTTTGCAGCAGCCATTTCATAATCGATATTATGAATATTCGCTCGCATCTCATCGAGCATTTCCTGGTTGATAATATCTGTCAGCCCGAGTTCATATTGAGCTTCGGCTAAAGCCAGCCAGCATTTACGCCAGTTAGTGAATTTTGTTTTTTCGGAAAACAACTCCTGCATTTCACGACTTGTGTATCTGCTGACAAGAGGTTCCTGGTATATATCCCTATTCATAACTGACTCCATTTTCGACTGATTCAAAAAAACATTTTGAGTATAAAAAAAATTAGAAACGTCTTCTACCATTTTTTCCCAAAAAGGGAAAGAGAGCCCTGATAAAGGCAGGTATCAGCGTTGCGCATGTTGAACAAAATCAAGAATCCAACGAGCAAATAATGTGTTATCCGGTTTCGTTTGCAAAGAATCCAGTCCACTTTGAATACGACCTGCTGGAATTAAGGCCCTTCGGTCATTTATCAGGGCACGGGAATATTCTCTGTTCCATTCAGGGTGCCCCTGGATGGAGAGAAAATTGTTTCCCCACTGTACAATGAAATTAGGACAAAAGGCATTTCCTGCAATAACAGTTGTGTCTTCGGGAAGCTTTATTATCTGATCCTGGTGGCTAGCAAGTATATTGATTGTGACAGGCGTTTCTTTTACCCCGGATGGTTTTTTGAAAATATGATTTTCGGCAACACCTATCCCCCAGCCCTTATTTGATTTTTCAACCTTTCCATTACATGCCATGGCTATAAGCTGATGCCCAAAACAGATACCGATAAACTTCTTTTTATGATGATTGAGCTTCTTTATAAAAGTAATTACTTGCCGAATCCAATCTGAATCATCATAGACCGAGGATTTACTGCCGGTTGTAATATAAAAGTCATAGATATCGATATCATCCGGGAATTTATCCAGCCGGCAATCAAAGGTGTCAAAGAGAAGTGATGCGTTGCTGTCCGCAAACATGCCGCTAATCATCTCTGGATAATCTCCAAATTGGGGCTGAAATTTATCGAGAACGGAGTCACATTGAAGGATTGCCACCCTCATATTTCACAACACTCCCTGCACTGCATTTAAAAATATCTGCCTATACTCAAGAACAGTGAAACCGATCGGGTTTCCACCGGAGGAGGGATCTTCAACTGCCATTTGCGCAATGGTATCGGCCCGTGTTTCATCGATATCAAGTAATGCAAGAGTGTGTGGAATTCCCAGCTGTTCTCTGAGCATAAGGACCCATTCCATAAAGGTATCAAAACCAGGTTCCTTAAGCCCCATATAACTGGTTAATCGTTTAATCTGATCTTCAATTTTACTCCGATTGGCCCGTAACACATAGGGCATTAAAATTGCGTTCAGTGTTCCGTGGTGAGCGTCGTATAGTGCACCTAATGGGTGCGCCAGGGCATGCATGGCACCAAGCCCTTTCTGAAAGGCAGTAGCTCCCATACTGGAACAGACCAGCATCTGCATTCGAGCTTCGAGATCTTCGCTATTTGCATAAGCTCTTGGAAGAAATTCCTGAATCAGTCGGATACCTTCAATGGCAATTCCCGTGGCCATCGGGTGGTAAAATGGTGAGCAGAGTGCTTCTAGGTTATGCGAAAGCGCATCAATTCCCGTGGCGGCAGTTATTGCTGGCGGCAGGCCAACGGTAAGTTCCGGGTCAAGAATAACCTGCGCAGGAAGCATGTCTGGGTGAAATATGATTCTTTTAATATGATTTTCCTGGTCTGTAATAACGGAAGCCCGACCGACCTCAGATCCTGTGCCTGCTGTTGTCGGTACTGCGACAACCGGGGCCATGGTATCAGGATTTACCCGTAACCAATTATCCCCTATATCTTCAAAATCCCAAATGGGTCTGTTCTGTCCGACCATTAAGGCCACAGCCTTACCCGCATCAAGAGCGGATCCACCACCAAAGGCAATTATTCCATCGTGATTATGGGTGCGGTAGTAGTCCACGCCATCGCTGATGTTCTGTCCATTCGGGTTTGCCTGAATGGCGGAAAACACTCCGCATTGCAGTCCCAAGGCATTCACGCTTTCCACCGTCGATTGAACCATGTCGAGTGTAGCGAGACCCGGATCGGTGATAAGGAGAGGGGAGTTCATTCCCATGGATCTGCAGAGACCTGAAAGTTCAGAAATCCGTCCGGCACCTGCTTTGATATTTGTAGGATAGTTCCAATTGGCTGTGTAGTTCATAATTTTATAGAATTATACAATTTTTATATGGAAGGATTTGGGTCTGGTTAAGGTTTCATACCCTAAGATAGAGAGGGTGCAGCCATGCCCAGAATTTTTTATACCAGTCCAGGCAAGCTCAGGGTCGAGATAATCACAACGATTGAGAAAAAACGTTCCCGTCTCCACCTGTTGCCCAAGGGCGATACCCTGATCAATATCCGTGGTGAAAATGGAGGCAGTGAGCCCATAGTCACTATCATTCATTAAGTTAATCGCCTCTATATCGGAGGTAACCTTTTGGACTCCGACAACCGGACCAAAGCTCTCCTCTGTCATCAGGCGCATACTGTGATTCACATTACTGAGTATTTGCGGTGCCAGATAGGTTCCTTTCTCTTGAGCTTCCGGAAAATCACGCTCATCGATATGAGCAATGGCTCCCTGATCGATAGCTTCCCGGGTCTGTTGTCGCACAAAATCAGCAGCACTTGCACGAACAACCGGGCCAAGTGTTGTTTCCGGGTTGTCGGAACGCCCAAGGGTAAGATTTTTTACCCACGCCACAGCCTGTTGAAGGAAAGCTTCATAAACGGATTCGTGCACATATATTCGTTCAATACCACAGCATGACTGTCCGGAGTTGTAGAATGCGCCATCCATTGTAGTGTCAACTGCGTGAGCCAGATCCGCATCAGCCCGGACATAGGCAGGATCCTTTCCGCCAAGTTCAAGGCCCAGACCTATAAAGCGCCCAGCTGCTGTTTTTTCCACCATTTCACCACCCGATACTGAACCGGTAAAGGCTATATGGTTAATACGTTCATCCTGGATAACTTTTTCTGTTTCCTGGTGGGAGAGGTGGAGATACTGAAAAACCCCCTCTGGTAATCCTGCCGCTGTAAACGCCTCATACAGTCGCTCGGCACAAAGAGGTGTTTGGGCAGAATGTTTTAATACAACTGTATTCCCGGCTAATATTGCAGGAAGTATTGCATTGATTGCCGTTAGGTACGGGTAGTTCCAGGGAGCAACAACAAATACCACGCCAATGGCTTCTCGTTGTATCCAGCGTTGAAAGCCCTCCTTTTCTTCAAGCTTGATCGGGGAAAGTCCAGATTCTGCAAGCTTGATCATTGCACGGGAGCGCTCCGCAAGCCCAGCGACTTCTCCGGCGGCTGAACGTATGGGACGGCCCATTTGCCAGCATATTTCTTCTGCTATCGTATCGCTTTTAGCAACAAAAGCATCAACAAATTTTGTACAGAGTTCCTTGCGAATAGAAAGTGGGGTGGCTTTCCATTTCTTCTGGCTTCTGCTTGCAAGCTCGAGTGCGGTATCTATTGATTTGGATGAGGCATAAGCTCTCTGAACATAGATAGAGTTATCAATAGGGCTGATTGTCTGTATTGTATTTGCCATAACTGCGCCTCAATTAGTAATTGTTTAAATAATTTCAAAATACCGGCTAAGTTCCCAGTCGGTGATATGTTTCCTGAATTCATTTTCTTCCCATTCTCTTGAAGCAGCAAAATGGTCAACAAAAGCATCTCCAAAAAGATAGCGGGCAGATTCGGATTGTTTGAATATTCTCGCTGCATCAAAGAGCGTACGGGGAAGTGCCAGATGTGATGGAAGTTTCTGCTCATAGGCATTACCGATAATTTCACATTCCGGTTCCCATTTTTGCTCGATGCCAATCAAACCGGATCCAAGGGCTGCGGCAAGTGCAAGGTAAGGATTGGCATCAGCAGAGCCAAGCCTGTGTTCAACTCTTTGGGATTTGTCACTTCCGGGAATTATGCGCAGCGCTGTGGTGCGGTTATCTACGCCATAGCTAGCATCCGTGGGAGCCCAAAACCCAGGAACCATACGAGAGTAACTGTTTATCGTCGGGGCGATCATACAGAGCAGTTGAGGCATAAGCCGTTGCTGCCCGGCAACAAATTGCCTTTGAATAGCACTGATACAATGCTTTTGCGTATCATCGTGGAAGGCAGATCCCGATCCGTCACGATGACGCAATGAGAGATGAATATGTCCGCTTTGCCCCGGGTAGTCGTTTGACCATTTAGCCATAAAGGTGGCCATTAGCCCGTTTTGTTGTGCCAGTACTTTCATAAAGGTCTTGAATAGAGCAGCTTTGTCGGCTGCATTAATGGCAGAATCTACGGCAATCGCTGCTTCAAGAACGCCTGGACCTGTTTCTGTATGTAATCCTTCCAGAGGGAAATCCATACTCTGTCCAAGTTCAAGAATCAGCTGGTGGAGATCGGCATGGGTTGAGTTTCGAATCATTGAATACCCGAACCAGCCAGGAGTAATGGGTTTCAGATTTGTATAGTTTTTTTCGCGAATGGAATCTGGCGTCTCCTCAAAGAGAAAGAACTCATATTCAAGTGCTGCAAACGTATCAAAGCCCATGGATTGGGCTTTTTGTATTACACGACGTAGGGCTGCACGAGGGCAAACTTCTTCGGCAGCACCTGTAAATTCAGCAAGAAAGAGCAACATATTGTCTTCAAGAGGGATATCACGACAACTCTCAGGAAGAATACGAACAGGAGCATCGGGATACCCAGTGTGCCATCCAGTGTACTTGACATTGTCATAGAGTTGATCCTGGCTATCCCAGCCAAGAACCACATCGCAGAAAGAAAAGCCACCATCCAGTGATGAGAAAAACTTTTCACGACTCATATACTTTCCACGCATCACTCCATCGTTATCGGAAAGCCCGACTTTAATATGTCTGAGACCACGTTCGTCAACAATCTTCTTGGCGTCGTGAGTGGTTTGTACATCTCGCGGGTTCATAAAAGCTCTCTTTTAAAGTTTGGCCTGATATGGGTCATGATAATTCACTTCTAGTAATTTCGTAGGGTGAATTCAAGCTGCAAATAAAACAATGGATTAATTACGTAGAAAACGACTCAGTGCTCATCAAAGGTGGTCTTTCTCCTGATAGCGGCTTACCTATGAATTTGGCGGTGGCATAAGCTTTAGCAACAACCAGGGTTGTCCCTGATGAACTCCCATGAAAATTATACACCAGAGCTGAGCAAAGCTCTACGAACCAGACCGTTACCGAAAACGCTCCCTTTCATTTTGAGCTTTCCACTAACAGTTTTACAGATATAGACTGGGACGATTCCCTTACCCTCAGCGCAACCTTAACAGTTGGTAGCGATCTTCCTCAATGGCTTTTCCGGAACTCCAGGAGATGACAGCGCGGAAACTTTTGGTGTGACAGTAACAGCCACAGACAATGATGGTGCAACAGCTGAATACACCACATGAACAGGTGAAGAATACTTTGCACAAGAGCAAGGTAACTGTTAGGTTTTCTTTGGGTTAAATTTTCAAATTAAGTAGAAGTGTGATATTCGATAGAGTTATTTCTTTTGAGATGTTTTTTTGCCATCCCAAGTACACATTTTTATAGGAATGATTTTAAATGCATTCTGCCCCCTTATGTTTAGATTGGAGTGAGTCAATTGCCGTTGGCAGGAAATCATTTACAGAAGATAGTCAGCAGCAACTTGAAAGCCGGGCACAGAAGCGATCCATAGTTCCAGTCAAAGATGCTACTGTTTTGAAAGAGCCTGAAATTCCTTATAGCACTGTTTTTGATGCTGAAAAGGACGCTTTAAGCCATGAAAACGCCTATTACTGGAGATAAAATGCATATCATTAAGCATGTTATCTTGGTCCGACCCCGTTTTCCGACCTAGTTAAGAGATTTATGTTCGAGGCGAAAGAAAAATAATTATTTCGGTGTACTAGAGTACGTCGCAATGATTTAAGTTTCGTAGCAACGAAGAAGATGAAGTTTTTACGGATCCATCAACAATAAACAATATTCATTGTAGAGTCGCACCATGTCAATTTCTCCACGAGAACGTTCCATCCTGACTGTTACCTGTTACGGTCACTTTATAAGTCATTTTAATATGCTTGTTTTTCCGGCGGTACTTTTGCCACTTACCGGAATACTGGGCATGGATATGGGGGCGACCCTTGCTCTATCCTTCTGGATGTACCTCCTGTTTGGCGTAACTGCTCTGCCATGGGGATTGTTAGCGGATCGTGTTGGATCACGTCCACTCCTCTTTCTCTATCATTTTGGTGCCGGTATTTGCGGTCTGCTTGCCGCCTTCAATGTGTCAAATCCATTTATGTTCAGTCTTTGTCTTGCTGGAATCGGACTTTTCTCGGGTATTTATCATCCCGTAGGACTTGGCTGGATAGCTAGGGAGATCGAAAACACCAGTCAAGGTATGGCTTACAATGGAATGTTTGGAAACCTTGGTCTTGCCACGGCTCCAATCCTTGCAGGAACTGTGAACTATTTTTGGGGTGTTGGGGCCGTATATGTCGTGCTTGGTGTTGTGAATATGAGCGGCTTGATTCTTCTTTACTTTGTGAAGAATGGGCACGCTGCCAAAGAAACAACTCAGGCCGATGAAAAGTCGCCAGCTTATGGAAACTTGAAACCATTTCTGGTTCTTCTGGTGGCGATGATGCTGGGGGGGATTGTTTATCGTGCAACCACGGTTACCCTGCCGGCTTATTTTGAGATGCAGAATCAGGATCTCTATCAGTCGTTTATGGCTGTTTTTGGACAGCTTGGGTCCCCAAATGTTTTTGCAACAATTGTAACGTCTTTCATTTATCTGATTGGAATGGCTGGACAGTATTATGGCGGTAGAGTGGGGCAGTCAACTGATCTTGGCAAGGGGTACCTTATCTTTCACCTGATCACTATCCCTGCAGCTCTTGCAATGGCATTCACCTCAAATATGCCACTCATTGTTTTTGCCATGATTCATTCATTCTTTCTGCTTGGAATGCAGCCTCTGGAAAATACTCTGGTGGCAAGACTCAGCCCGCCGCAACTGCATAGCTCGGCTTATGGGCTGAAATTTATTTTGACTTTCGGGGTCGGTGCGCTCAGTATCAGTATGGTGAGTGGTATCAAGGAGAGCTTTGGGTTGAACAGTGTCTATATTGCTCTGGCTCTGGTTTCTGTTGTTTTGGTCTGTACGATAATGTTGCTTAACTATTATCGTAAATAGTTGGGGAAGGCTTAGGGCGATAGGCAG
>Ga0307929_1001200_pt1 | contig 21165 bp, 18 predicted proteins | sample AceLakmetage1330_FD_203160 | JGI IMG/M metagenome (GOLD analysis project Ga0307929, IMG submission 203160) | Saline water microbial communities from Ace Lake, Antarctica - #1330 | ecosystem: Environmental > Aquatic > Non-marine Saline and Alkaline > Saline | place: Antarctica: Ace Lake...
ACCTTTGAATGTAGTTAAAGGGTACTTAACCGCAGTTATTGGCTAATAAAATTCAAATAGAACAAAATTTAATAGGGATAATACGATGAAAGAAAATACCTCAAAAACAGGATCAAGAATAATATTAGCAGCTGGTTCAATAATGTGTCTCTGGGTTGCTGCAGCTCTTACAAGCGCACTTTCTTCAGTTGGTTGGTCAGTAAGTGAATTGGCAGGACAATACATGGTATCAATCGGAATGGTAAAACCTCTTCACACTCTGGTTGATTACTACACACACATCAAAGGTATTGAATATCTGCTCTGTGTAGCATTCTTCGTAGCATTCCCAGTATTCTTTAAATATGTAAACAAGGCTCCAGCAAAGGTTACAGCCGCAAAATAACAGACAGTCAATAGGGGTATTAACCCTGCATATATAACCTCTTGTTAATCGGATCTTACATTCGGTAAACAGGAGGTTTTTTTATTCAAAATATTACAAATAAAAATTAGCTATCATTCGATAGCCAGGCCTCAGCTTCTGCCTTTTGACTTCTGTCAAAGGCTTTAATCTCAAGCCCCGGCGAGAGTGCACCCTTAAATTCGCTAACTTTTTTTAACCAGACTTTATCAGTCAAAACTGCGGCACGGGAAAATTTCTTTAGAAGTCCAAATAGTGCTGGTATTCGAGAGAATTCAACTCCAATTGCACTTAGAGTTGGTATTTTGAAATCGATAATTTCGTACAGCATCTGGCCGTTTTCTATATTTTCAGATTTACTGAGAATATCATCTAATGCAATCTCCATTGATTCTGCATCCAGTCGTCCGCTTAATTCGATATCTAAGCGATTTTGACTATGTTTTGTAACTTTAAACATATTCGCTCCCATTGATGGTTGGCTCTTTATACGAATAGGATAAATTCTTTATTTAAAAAAAAGCCTGAATCCAATTCGTGATTAACTAATTAGATTAACCCAAGATGTTCAATCATTTCAGCATCGACCTTCCCAGTATCCTCAGTATTGTATCTGATAATATTTTGTAAAAGCATAAGACTATCAGGGGCAATGGATGTAAATTTAATAGCGGCCTGGCTTTTATTGGACCATACAAATTCACCTTGAACCTCAATACACGTGTTGTCGGTAGTCCCCCCAATGGGTATTTGAAAGGTACATTTTGTTAAGTTTGGAAAATTCTGGTCACAGGGAATAAGTGCACCGCCAACACTCAGGTTAATGATTTCTTTAACAGAAAAGACAGTGCCGCCTACAGTGACCACCGCCGGAACATCGTATTTGAGGCGGGTAAATCGTCTGTTTTCGTCTGACATGGTGAGTTCTCTCTGGTAATAAAAGTCCAAAGTTTATTTGTGTTTGTCGTACCGCTGGCGTATTATTCAAACAATTGGAAACATCCCATCTCCTTTATTTTATGCCATTTTTGGTTGGTAAGTCAAAGAGAAATATGTATTCCCCATTTGCACTGCCGTAAATGAAATAATTATAGTCAAGAGAAGGGATATTTATTTCTTCTTCCATTCAATGAATCGTTGTTAATCACTCGATATTTTCATTTTTCCATGGAACCTAAAAAAAAGTTGTAAGGTTTAAATTACACATGCGACTTACCTTATAGCGCTATTCATGAATTTGCCTATATACCAGATAACAGGCCAGAATAGGTTAATGACACAATGTATTCTTTCAGCAGATCCTCCAAACAAATAAGTCGTGTTGAGTAGGAGAACGATGAATAAAGAGAAAAAACGCCTTGAAGCACAGCGCCTTGACACTGAAAACTGGCGTCTGTGGGGACCGTACTTAAGCGAACGAGCATGGGGAACAGTCCGAGAAGACTATAGCCCCGATGGAAAGGCCTGGGAACATTTTGGCCACGATCAGGCAAAATCGCGCGCCTATCGCTGGAATGAAGACGGTATGGGCGGTATTTGTGATGCAGAGCAGCGCTTGTGTCTTGCCCTATCTCTCTGGAATGGGCGAGACTCCATGCTCAAGGAGAGGATGTTTGGGCTGACAAGTAGTCAGGGAAATCATGGTGAAGACGTCAAGGAGTACTTTTTTTATCAGGATGCGACCCCAAGTCACAGTTTCTTAAAGTATCTCTATAAATATCCGCAGGCTGAATTTCCTTATGCTCAGTTGACCAAAGAAAACCAACGCAGATCCCGCACTGATCCACCCTACAGTCTTCTGGATACAGCAATTTTCAATGAAAACCGCTACTGGGATGTGGAGGTCACTTATGCCAAGGAAACCCCTGAAACCACCTTTGTCCGGATACGGGTTGTCAACCGCGGTCCTGAGAAAGCAACTCTGCACCTGCTACCTACCCTCTGGTTTCGCAATACCTGGTCCTGGGGCCAGGAGGATAAAAAAAGGCCATTGCTAAAGGCCGCCAGATCCGGCAAGGCTGCTTGGGCCGTACAGGCCGAACATCCGAGCCTTGGTAACTATTACCTCTATGGCAGGCAGGAGGCAAAAAAACTGTTCACGGAGAATGAAACTAATCTGCAAAAACTCTTTAACACTGCCAACAAACACCCCTATGTCAAAGATGGGTTTCATCGCCTGTTAATTAACGGAGAAGAAGATGCTGTAAATCCGGCTCAGGAGGGAACCAAATTTGGAGCGCATCATGTGCTTAGCTGCGAAGCAGGTGGTGAGGCCGTAGTCGAACTGGTTTTGACGAATGATTCAAACGTGGACCCATTTCTCCGTGGTGACAGTTGTTTTTCCGCTCGCAGGCAGGAGGCAGATCACTTCTATGACGATCTGGTGCCCCAGGCAAGTGAAGAAGATGCGTTGATTTTCCGGCAAGCCATGGCCGGAATGATCTGGTGTAAACAGTTTTTCAACTATGATGTGGCACGCTGGCTGGATGGCGATGAGCAGCCCTCACTTGAAGAGCGACAAGAGGGACGGAACCGAAACTGGCGGCATATGCAGGCAACGGACATCATTTCAATGCCTGACAGCTGGGAGTATCCCTGGTTTGCAGCCTGGGATCTCGCCTACCACTGTATGGTCCTTGCGCAGTTGGATGTGGATTTTGCCAAGGACCAGATTGAACTGCTCCTGAGCCATCGCTATCTGCATCCCAAGGGACAGATACCGGCCTATGAATGGAATTTTGACGATGTCAATCCACCCGTGCATGCAGTAGCGGCTTTAAAGGTTTTTCGTGCCGATCGCAAGCAGAAAGGCAAGGGCGATCTGCGCTACCTGCGCCGGGTCTTTAATAAGCTGATCATGAACTATGGCTGGTGGCTCAACCAGAAAGACAGTGAAGGGCTGAACGTCTTTGAAGGCGGCTTTATGGGCTTGGATAATATCTCCGTCTATGACCGCTCCAAACCTCTCCCCGATGGATATAGCCTGAAACAGGCGGATGCCACCGGTTGGATGGCCATGTTTGCCCTGAACATGACGTCCATGGCCCTTGAACTTGCTCAGGAAGACCAGGAGTATGAGGATATGGCCATTCAGTGTTATCAGCAGTTTCTGGCCATTGCTAATTCCATTGACGGGAACACCAGAAATAAGATGTCACTCTGGGATGCAAAGGAAGGGTTTTTCAAGGATCTCCTAATTACACCGGATGGCAAATATCATCACATCGATGTCTATTCCTACGTGGGTCTTATCCCGCTGTTTGCCTGTGAGATTGTCACTGCTGAAATTCTTGAAAGTGTTCCGCGCTTCAAGGCCCTGCTCGATAGTCATATGGGCGGCCTTTTTGATGGCCATACCATCTGTGCCTGTCCATTTCATATCAATGATCACGGTGAACGACTTCTTTCTCTGGTGGATCACACCATGATTCCTCATATTCTCAAGCGACTGCTCAACGAGCACGAGTTTCTTTCGGAACATGGCATCCGTGGACTGAGTAAGATTCATGCAGAACATCGGGAACTGGGGATGTTACCCGGAGTGGGGGAAGCTATCATTGCATATGAACCGGGGGAATCACAGTCCTTTCTCTTTGGGGGAAACTCCAACTGGCGAGGGCCGGTGTGGATGCCGATTAATTATTCCATTATCCAGGCTCTAACAAAGTTCCATCGTTTTCTTGGCCCTAGCTTCACGGTCGCTATGACGGGAAAAGATTCTCGGGAAGTTAATTTAAGAGAAGTTTCCAATATTATTGCTGAGCGGCTGATCGATAATTTTCGTCGGGACGAAAACGGCCGTGTGGCATCATTGCCCGAGGGAAGTCCCTTTCAAAATGATCCTAATTGGCAGAATCTACGCTTGTTTCACGAATATTTCCATGGAGAAACTGGTTTGGGGTTGGGTGCTTCGCATCAGACCGGCTGGACAGGGTTGGTGGCAAACCTTATTAAGCGCCATTACGATTTAGAGGCCGAGGCAAAGACCGGATAAGTGAAGAAAAGAAAGTGATTTGACAGGGAGGGTGACAATGGAAATCAAAGTGAGTTCAGCAAACAAGAGTGAGTCTTGCGAAATCGTTGCAGGCGGCCCCTGTGGCTATGTGATATTTGGTGCTTCTGGCGACTTAAGTCATCGAAAGTTGATCCCGGCAGTTTTTTCACTGTTTAGGGCCAGAAAGATTCCTGATGCATTTTTTATCGTTGGCTTTGCTCGTTCAAAAATGGACGACGAGGCCTTCAGGGGCAGGGTAAAGGATTCAATTCGGCAAGCGCACGGGGATATTTCGGAATCCGAACTTGAAGATTTTGCCAGGCGTTGTTCCTATGTCTCCGCTGGCTATGACCAGGATGAAGGCTACCTCCAGTTGCAGGCAACAACAGAAGCACTAGGGAAAAAGTTTGGTACGGGCGGCAATCTGGTCTTTCACATTGCAACCCCACCGACACTCTATGCCACTATTGTCACCTTCCTGGGAAAAAATGGACTGGTGCAAAGGGAGCAAAACAAAGCGCCTTTTCAACGGGTGATTGTGGAAAAACCCTTTGGCCAGGATTTGGACAGTGCAGTTGCACTGAGCAGAGACATGCTGAAATATTTGAGTGAAGAACAGATTTACCGGATAGATCATTATCTTGGCAAAGAGACCGTTCAGAATATTTTGATGTTCAGATTTGCCAATCAGCTCTTTGAGCCAGCCTGGAACCGTGAATATATCGACCATGTGCAGATCACCGTGGCAGAGGAACTTGGAGTCGGACATCGGGCCGGCTATTTTGAACAGGCAGGCCTGTTACGAGATATGTTCCAGAATCACATACTGCAGTTGGCTGCACTGGTGGGGATGGAACCACCGGTGGCTCTCTCTGCTGATGGGGTACGGGATGAGAAGGTGAAATTTATGAAGGCGATTCGTTCCTTTGATATGGCGACACTGGACAGACAGCTGCTCAGAGGACAATATGAAGCAAGAGAAAACCATAGCCAGCCATTAAAGGGTTACAGAGAAGAAGACGGCGTAGCAGCACAATCCTGCACCGAGACATATTTTGCCATGAAGCTGTTGGTGGACAATCCACGCTGGAAGGATGTGCCCTTTTACCTGCAGGCCGGGAAACGGCTGGAAAAGAAACTGACCAGAATAGCTGTGGTCTTTAAAAAGGTTCCCCACAATATGTTTGCAGAGAACTGGCAGGGCACAAGGCCTGCTCCCAATGTGCTGACTTTTGAGCTGCAACCGCAGCAGGAAACCTCGCTGCTCTTTCAGGCCAAGGTGCCGGGAGCTAAAATGTGCCTGGCCCCGCTCAAGATGGACTTGGATTACCGGGAGACATTCGGGGCAAAAATGGATGAAGATTATTCCACTCTTATCCTTGATTGTATGTTGGGAGACCAAACACTGTACTGGCGAAAAGACGGTGTAGAGACATCCTGGAAGCTGCTCAACCCTGTTCTCAAACAATGGGAGAATGGAAACCTGCAGGATAACGATAGTCTACTGAGCAAATATTCTGCCGGAGGATGGGGCCCCGAGGAGGCAGACCGTTTTATTGAACAGGACGGCAGATCCTGGATCAGAGAGTAATTGCTGATCATTTGGAATAATCACCTTAAATGAGGAAATACAAATGTCTAAAGCAGATATCGGCCTAATCGGTCTGGCTGTCATGGGACAGAATCTGGTATTGAACATCAACGATCACGACTATACGGTGGCCGTATTTAATCGTACGACATCAAAGGTGGATTCCTTTATGGAGGGTCGTGCCAAAGGAACGAATATCATTGGTACCCATTCCATCGAAGAGTTGGTCGGCACACTCAAAAAACCACGTCGGGTAATGCTTATGGTCAAGGCCGGAGCAGTGGTTGACTCTTTTATTGAACAGTTAGTGCCACATCTCGATACAGGCGACATCATTATTGATGGCGGAAACTCGCTCTATAGTGATACCAACCGCCGCACTAGTTCGCTAACTGAAAAAGGTATTCTCTACATCGGCACTGGCATCTCCGGTGGTGAAGAAGGTGCCCGTAAGGGGCCATCCATCATGCCGGGCGGCAATCCCGAGGCATGGCCTCATGTGAAGGATATTTTTCAGGATATTGCTGCAAAGGTCGATGGCCAGCCTTGCTGTGACTGGGTTGGTGATGGCGGAGCCGGACACTTTGTGAAGATGGTGCATAACGGCATCGAATATGGTGATATGCAGCTGATCTGTGAAGCCTATGATTTTATGCGCCGAGGCCTTGGGATGAACGAGGATCATATGCAGGAGGTGTTTGCACGCTGGAACAAGGGGCTGCTCGACTCCTATTTGATAGAGATCACCTCACATATCCTCGGATTCAAAGATGAAGATGGTCTCCCCTTAACGGAAAAGATCCTTGATACCGCAGGCCAGAAAGGTACAGGGAAATGGACCGGGATCAACGCCCTTGATTTAGGAATCCCCTTAACTCTAATCAGTGAAGCTGTGTTTGCTCGCTGTCTCTCCGCAATGAAACCGGAACGGGTAAAGGCAGCGGCTATTCTTGAAGGGCCGACTCTTGATTTTGCAGGCGACACAAACGTAATGGTCAATGATGTGCATGATGCCCTGTATGCTGCAAAGATAATTTCCTACGCCCAGGGCTATATGCTACTGAGAGAAGCTGCAAAGGAATATGGATGGAGTTTAAACTACGGCAGTATCGCCCTTATGTGGAGAGGCGGCTGTATTATCCGCAGTGCTTTTCTCGCCAATATCAAACAGGCATTTGATACGAATCCGGAGCTGGAAAATCTGCTGCTTGACGATTTTTTCCGTTCTGCGATCCAGTCGGCCCAGGCAGGATGGCGCAGAATTGCAGTTAAGGCCATTGAATTTGGTATTCCAACCCCGGCCATTGTCTCAGGTCTCTCTTATTACGACGGCTATCGCAGCGAGTGTTTGCCCGCCAATCTGCTCCAGGCCCAGCGGGACTATTTTGGAGCACATACCTATGAGCGGATCGATCAGCCTCGTGGTGATTTTTTTCATACCGACTGGATCGGGAGTGGAGGAAATGTATCCTCAACTACCTACACAGTCTAATTAAAAGAAATTATAACGGAGAACAACCATGCGTAGACTTATTCTCGGCATTATCTCAATCTTTTTATTCTCCTCAATGGCTGTCGCTGCTGACAATGGTCTTGTCAGTGTCAAAAGCAGTCATAGTGTAAAGGAGACAGCGGATCGTCTTGAAAATATAATACAAAAAAAAGGAATGACCCTCTTTGATAGAATTAATCACACTGCAGGTGCTGAAAAGGTTGGCAAAGAGCTTCGCCCCACAGAATTAATCATCTTTGGTAACCCAAAAGTAGGTACTCCCCTTATGCAGTGCGCTCAGACCATGGCTATCGATCTTCCTCAAAAAGCCCTGATCTGGGAAGATGAAACGGGACAGGTCTGGTTTTCCTATAACGAGCCTGGATATATGGCAAAACGCCACAATACCAAGGGCTGTCTTGAGGTTATAAAGAAGGTACAAAATGTCCTCGCTAACTTTTCCAGTGCAGCTACGGCACCATAATTATTTGAATTGTTGAATTATTGATGGCATCATAGAGACTCTTTATCTGCAAAACACGTAGATGAAGAGTTTTAAGAGGTCTGAACTCGGATTCTGCGCTTACCCACCCACCTACTGATTGACATGTCCATTCAGAAATATCGAAACAAATAAAAATAATTTGTAAGGTTTTGTCTGTTCATCGCGACTGATTTTGTACAGACACTTGTTACTGAAGTGAAATATTAATATTACTACATGGCACAATCGGTGCTGCTGGATACTTATTCGTTCACAAGGATATAAAATGACAAAATTTGATTATGACATTGCAGTAATTGGTGGAGGAGCCGCTGGACTGACCGTAAGTGCAGGAGCCGCTCAACTCGGTGCAAAAACACTCGTCATTGAAAAAGAACCGGCCCTTGGAGGTGATTGCCTTCATTATGGCTGTGTACCCTCTAAAACCCTGATCAAGTCGGCCCATGTGTATCACACCATGCAGCGAACTACTGATTATGGTTTGCCGGGAATAGAATTGCCTCCTGTTGATTTTAGTCAGGTTGCAGCGCGAATCAAATCTGTTATTGCAAAGATTCAAGTTCATGATTCGGTGGAGCGTTTTTGTAAACTCGGAGCCAAGGTGGAATTTGGTGCGCCCAGGTTTGTTGATGAGCATGCGGTGGAACTGAACGGTAAAATTGTCTCTGCCAAACACTGGGTAGTGGCTACAGGTTCTTCATCTTCAACGCCTCCCTTCCCTGGCCTTGAGAATACGCCCTATATCACCAATAAGGAAATTTTCTCATTGGACGTTCTGCCAAAATCGCTCATTGTTCTGGGCGCTGGTCCTATTGCAGTAGAGATGGCACAGGCCTTTGGTCGGTTGGGTAGTGAAGTGACCATGATCCAGCGTTCTGACCAAATCCTCAGCAAAGAAGATAAGGACATGGCAGATATTGCTATGGCAGCCATGGAAGAGGAAGGGGTTCGTTTTTATCTTGGAGCAGGCATAAAACAGATCAGGGATCTGGGTAATGAACGGCAGGTTGAAATCACCAATGCCAAAGGAGAAGATGTTACTCTTAGAGCTTCAACGATTTTGGTGGCCCTTGGACGTCAGCCAAATATCGAAGGTCTTGGCCTGGAAGATATCGGAGTTGAAATGACGAAAAAAGGGATTGTGGTGGATAACCGTATTCGCACCAACCATTCCCATATCTATGCTCCCGGTGATATTAACGGAGCCTACCAGTTTACCCATGCTGCAGGATATGAAGGGGGAATTGTGGTGAGCAACGCCATCTTCCATCTGCCACGTAAGGCCGATTACACCTGGATGCCCTGGGCCACCTATTGTGATCCGGAACTGGCCTCCATTGGCATGAATGAAAAAGCTGCCAAAGCAGCTGGCATCGAATACCAGATCTGGACTGAGAATTTTGCGGACAATGACCGGGCACTTGCCGAAGATGAAGGCCGCGGGAAGATTAAGATGATCCTAGACAGTTCTGAGAAACCACTGGGTGTTCAGATAGTTGGGCCTAGGGCTGGAGATCTCCTGGGTGAGTGGATTGCCATCTTAAACGGCAAGATGAAACTCTCAACGCTTGCGGGTGCTATCCATCCTTACCCAACGCTGGTTGAAATTAACAAGCGGGTTGCAGGAACATACTTTTCGCCAAAGATCTTTTCTCCCACCATCAAAAAGGGACTGAAGTTCTTCTTTAATCTTAAAGGAGCTGCATGCGATCCATCATCGGAAATTCGCTGAGAGGAGAACAAGGCTTATGAATACTAATCTTATAAAGAAATTAGCAATGGTAGTGGCAGGAGCTGTCTTGGTGGCCATCTTTTTTGCACTGGATCTCCAGCAGTACCTGACTCTCGAGTATTTGAAAGAGTCTCAAGTCCGTTTTGCAGATTTGTATCATGCAAAGCCAGTCCTGGTGATTGGTGCATATATGGGGATTTATATCCTGGTGACTGCCCTTTCATTGCCCGGAGCTGCCATCCTTACTCTCGCAGGAGGTGCCTTGTTTGGGCTGGTCACTGGACTTATAGTTGTCTCTTTTGCCTCCTCCATCGGTGCAACCCTGGCCTGTTTAGTGGCCCGTTTTGTCCTGCGTGACTGGGTACAGAATAAGTTCGGGGACAAGTTGAGCACCATCAATGAAGGGATTGCCAAAGAAGGGGCTTTTTATCTCTTTACCCTGCGTCTGATCCCGGTTTTTCCCTTCTTTGTTATCAATCTGGTGATGGGCTTGACCAAGATGTCGCTTTTTACCTTCTACTGGGTTTCTCAGCTTGGAATGCTGGCCGGGACGGCTGTCTTTGTGAATGCCGGAAAAGAATTGGCTAAAATTGACTCCTTATCGGGGATTCTCTCTCCCGGTTTGATCGGTTCTTTTGTTATCCTTGGGCTGTTTCCACTGGTTGTCAAAAAACTGGTAAGCTTTATTCAAGGGAGGAAAAAATGAGACATATTGCTCAGTTTACTCTTCTTATCTGCATCTTATTTTTAGCCAATACGGTCATGGCAGAGGATCGAACCCCATTATACGGCGAACTCCTTAGTCAGTATGTTAAGGATGGTCAGGTGGACTATGGCGGATTCAAGAAAAGCGAGACTCAATTGGATATGTATCTTGAGTATCTGGCGGCGACCGATCCGATGCCAATGGCAGAAAAGGATCGTTTTGCCTTTTATATTAACGCATACAATGCCTATACAATTAAACTGATCCTGAAAAATTTTGAAGAGAGCCAGCCACCTGACTCTATCAAGGATATCGGAAGCTTTTTTACCAAACCCTGGTCCATCGAATTTGTACAAATTGGTGGGAAAACCTATACCCTTGATAATATAGAGCACGATATCCTCAGGCCGACATTCAAGGACGCAAGGGTGCATTTCGCGGTAAACTGTGCCTCAAAAAGTTGTCCGCTGCTGCTTTCTGAACCGTATTCCGGTGCAAAATTGGATCATCAATTGGATAGCTCCACCAGAGCATTCATTAATAATCAGCAGGAAAACCGGCTGGAGGGTGCCACCCTCTACATCAGTTCCATCTTTAAATGGTTTAAAGAGGATTTTCAAAACGACCCGATTGCTTTTTTTGAGAAATATGCCCAGGGTACCCTCAAAAAAGACCTTGCAGCTCAGAAAGGTCAGATCAAAGTAAAATATCTTGATTACGACTGGTCACTCAACGGGAAATAATCTATACGCTTTTGGTATGAATTTTTAGAAGGTTTTTATCTATAACAAGCTATCGCTGCACGGTATACGGATATCTGTATACCGGGAATATTGACTTCCATTTTTGCCAAATTTGCAACACGCCAGCCAATGTCTTTGTCCTCGACTCCGGAACAGATAATTTCGCAAATTGGGATATCAACACCAGGCGTATGATCAAGTCCATGGCTGAGACAGGTTCCTACTATATGGAAGGGAACGGGTAGGTCGTTTTTTTGAATATGGATGATCTAATTTTCCTCCCTGGCCAGATAGACAGACCGCCTTTAGGCGACGAGAGTGAGGTGCACTCGGAAGTCGTGCTTGGGAAAACTGTATTAGTACAGTAGACACCTTCAGTTGACGAGTTGTATGAAAATTAAGAGCTTCGATGTGGCAATCTTGACGTGACCATCACAGCAGCAATGGAGTCTTGCAGGGTTGTCGTTCGCATAAATTGTGATACGTTCCCTCATCTTGTTCTATAGATGTACTTAGCTGACTATCGACGACCCAATCTCATTGGGCTCCGTACTCATCTTGTAGGTTTTGATAGGATGGCATTGGGTATCAGTGCTGTTATTAATATCCTCAGTGACGGCTTTTTCGTAATTGCCGTGAACTGCACATCGGAATTGAGGCCATTTGGATCCAATGTGGAGGCTAGCGTCAATAAATACCTAAAATACGTATGTTGCGATGATCCTCAAAAGTTTTGCATCCATGCCGTCATCGTTGCGCCATACTGTCTCACCATAAGAAACCTTAATTGATGTTGACGAGTGCGCGGCAAAGCTTACCGAAGCTCCCAGTCCCACAGATTCACGCCTGTCATTATTCCAGACACCGTCAGTCGACGTTTCCCCGCCAAAATTGTAGATTCCGCCAAACGAGACCCAGACAGTCTTGGTCAAACTTCTGGTAACATGAGACTCTAGAATAAACAGAGGGTCTTGGCCTGTGGTGTCTGCATCGCCACTGGGGTCTGTGTTGTCTTCAAAAACAGTTACCGAAGGCAGGATCTCAAACGTGGTCAAGCTCGGGTCAGCCATTGATGATCCGATGCAATACGTGATAGGCAGCACTAATTGCCCCGCCAGCCGATTTGAGCCCACACTGATGGTCTTGTCAGAATCGTAAGAGCCTGTTGGCAAAAAGGCCCTTCCGACCAATCCAAGTTGAAAGCCAGGATCATGCGCAGCAAATTCTTGACCGAAAAGCGCGGGTAATCCAACGAGACCAATCATGCCACCAACGATCATGCCACCAAACCCGGTATCCGAAGCAGAGACCGTTCCCGTGGGCTCATCTAGGGGCACTGAACCCTTTATATTTGCATAAGGCAGTGCCGCAAAAGCCGCGCCAAGATGGCCATACAGACTGAAGGTGCGCGTATACTGCAATATGCCTATGTAGGCATCGATATCGGCGTCTGGAATTCTTTGACCAGGATCGAGCAACTGATCACCGGTTTGCATCAAGGCATAAACAGTTAAAAGGTTAATGTCTTTCGGCAACATCGGAAAAGATCGGGGGCCATCCCCGGATCCGGCAAAGGCAATACCAGATCCGAACATGGAGAGTGCAATAGTTGCAATTAAAGCGAAACGTATCGAAATATGTTTGCTATTACGTGTTGTTGGAAGCTCCAGAATACGGGTCTTACACAAAGGCAGGACGTTGCCATTTTTGGTGATTTGCACTGCGATCCCCTTAATATAGTTGCTAAATCAATGTTACTGTTTTTATTTCTTTTTACCGGGAACATAAGGATCAACAGTTCCTGTCTTTATTGGAGGCTCTTCTTTCAGTGTTTTTAAATGTGCGGTTAAAGCTGTATTGATAGGAGAAATAACCCATGAATTGCCTTGTATTCCTTCTCTGGAATATGGTTTTTCCTCTCTTGGATCCGTATATAAGTCGTAAAATACTGGAATTGGATATTCCAAAACAGGTGATCCGTACCCTTTTTCTAAGCCTTTAAAAACGCCTTTCCAATTACGCCATTTTACAGCATGAATCTGATCTGCAACATAGGCGATGACTACTTCTTGCTGTGACTTGGGGGCTTCTCCCATCAGGAAGTTGAGTTCGTTTTTTCCGTCATAAATTCTGTCTGTTGGCAGCGTACCACCTGCAACTTCAGCAAGGGTAACTATCAGATCCGACCCTAAAAGAATTTCATTACTCACACTGCGAGCAGGAATTTTACCCGGCCAGCGAATAATAAAAGGAACTCGAAGCGATCCTTCTAAGCTTGTAAAATAAGTACCTCTCCACATACCGGGAAAACTATTGTCTTCATAAAAATCACCGCCATTATCAGACGTAAATATAACGATGGTATTATCGTCAATACCATTGCTTTTTAATGATTTCATGATATTTCCGACATAGGTGTCTGTTTGCAACAATATATCAGCCCAAGCACCATTTCCCGTTTTTCCATCAAACTCTGGCGCTGGAATACGAGGCACATGTGCATTTGTATAAGCGAGAAAGACAAAAAATGGTTTTTCGTCTTTCGCATGTTTGTCAATATAGCCGATGGTCATGCCTGTAATCTCACCATCCATACTTGCTTTTTGTTTTAAATCAAAAGGCTTTACAGAAGTTGGTACCCCGTTTTTAACAGAGGTTAATATCTCCGGAACAGGTACTTTTGATGCAAGTTCTTTAGGGAGTCGTGGGTTGTTTACCCATTCGCTAACATTTGAAGAATTAGGAATTCCCCACCACTCATCAAAACCTTGGTCAGTAGGAAAGCGCCCTGCTTTGTTTCCTAAATGCCATTTTCCGTACATGGTCGTAGAATATCCGGCATCGCTTAACATTTCTGGCATTGTATATTCCCATTGAGTCAAACCATAAGGCAGGTTTAAATCTCCTGGAACTGTACTAGCACCGGTTCGGATGGCATATCTACCTGTCATCAGACTCGCTCTAGATGGTGTACATTGTGCTTCTACATTAAAGTTGGTACTCCGAAATCCTTCGTCTGCAAGTTTGTCTATCTGTGGTGTAGCAGCGCCTCTTGTAATACCACCGCCATAACTGCCTAATTCTCCATAAGCAAAGTTATCCATATAAATCAGTATTATATTTGGCTTTTCTGAAGTGGCTAGGCCTTGACTCGGAAAAAATATTACAAGTGCAAAAAGAATTAATATTAATTTAGTAACTGTTTTTACCATGGGTAACCTTCTGTAATTATAATTTGTTTTCATTTAACAACTCCTTTACACATAATTGTCAATCTGCTTTGCAAGCAATAATGAAGCAATAGTTCTTTCCAATATAGATAAATCTTAGGCTGGCTGGCGGCACAATTCTTTGTGCCTATCTTCTATTCCATCGGATCATCAAAGGATGATCCCAATTAAATGAGACTGTGCTTCATGTTGGTCTTTTTTTGATTGCAAAAAAGGCCACGGCGACAGCAATGATAAGTGCCGCGTACGCAAGTATCGCACCACTATCATATTTATTTAAATCAAGAACAATAACCCCACGTGCCAAGGCGATAAGGGTAACCTCAAGCACGATTTCTATATGAATAACCTTCTCAAGGAGGTAGGTCTTTAGGGTTTCTAACAACTCTATGCCAATCAATATTAGCAGAAAAAAACCAAAAATTTCAAGGAACTGGTTGATTTCAAGGAAAATGATGGGAGGCGTGATGATGTCTTGGAGGATAATCCAGGCAAGCTCAATGGTGGTTAGAAAAATAACCAATGTCATCATTCCGATCAACACCAAGACTATCAGATGTTCAAATCGCTTCAAATTATTTAACATGTAACTCCAAGGTTATCCTAATTTAGCTCGTAACGTCTCGGCAAGATGCTCAAGCGTGATCGGGTCGACAGCGAACCCGCCTTTAAACGGATCACTCAGTGCAAGAATAAGGTATAGCACTAAGCCGATGAACACTGTGTAAAGCGAGACGAGTGCAAGGACAGGAACCTGCGGTTGATAAGTTCCAAAACACGCCATAGTAATAAGAAACCCGAAGAAAACGACGGAGATATAGACTGGTGGTTCCGCAAGTGCATTGTCCAGCCGAATTAAACGAAAATCAGAGGCGACATCAAGGTCGGCCAGAATCCGAGACCACAGATATTTTTGTAATGGTGTTGCTGGCTCCAAATTCATCACACTTGCTTCAAGCTGTTTGCTCAAGGATTCAGCTAGCTCACCGAGACGGTCGTTTGCAAGAGATGGCCAGTCATCGTCAACAGTCGCCTGGGTATAGTCGACTAGAATGGTTTGGATTTCCCGGGTCCCTTCAAGGTCATACAGCTGCAGATCGCCGAAGATGTCTGAGATTGCTACGGCTTCACGTTCAATTGCATTTTCAATCGCTGTCAGATCAATGACAACCTCTGCAAAAGCTAATGAGAGCATCAAGCTAACGAGCATTCCGACCACCTGGAACAAACTACTGGTCGTTTCCTTGAGCTCGTCGCCCTTGTACTTAGAAATAAATTTGTAGGACAGGAGGTAAACTACCAGGCCGCACCCAGTCGTGATAAGCATGGCAAGCAGGCAGCCGACCCAGGTCGAGAGGGAAAGCATAAATTCGATCATAAATATTCTCCGAAAGTATTAATTTTAGATGTTTTTTTACGATCAATCTTCCAACGCTGTTGCTGGTGCTGCCTAACATCTTGTACCACTTACGGGACAAGATGTTATTAAAAATCGCTTAGCTATTGTCCGTCCGCTGCATGCGGTCCTTCGGCAATTATTTCTGTTTCTTATTTGGAGATATAATTACTTTGCCATTGCTTCCATGGCTCTTTTAGGATTTGCCTCAACTTTTTTCAAAATTTCTATAGTTTTTGCTTCAGGCAACCACTTTATTTTACCATTTGATACGTCATAGATAGCTCCAACAACTTTTGCTTTCCCTGCGTTCACATGATCACGGGTATAAGCACTGGTCATAAATAGATCCTCAATTCCCTGCCATACATTCTCTTCTATTGCATAGGGAACTACGTCGGCACCGTGGACATTAGGATTGTCAGCTATTGCTTTTTTCACTGCTGGGATAACGTTATCAACTAAAGGTACGATATTTCTTTCCAAAGGAATATCCTCACCCTGAACAACTGCTGTCACTGTGGTTACAGCGCCACACTGAGTATGTCCCAAAACGACAAATACAGGGGTATTTACATGGGCCAGACCATATTCAACAGATCCTACCTCATCAACATCAAGAACATTTCCGGCGACACGAATTGAAAAGATATCCATAAAACCAGCATCAAAAAGAATCTCAACAGGGACTCTGGAATCGGAACAGGCGATTATGGTTGCATAGGCGTAATCGCCCTGATCAGCTTTGCCAGAAAGTGCAAGCCGTGCATCGTCCGTGTGTGGCTGAGTGGCTTTATCATTTACAAAACGCTCGTTACCAGCTTTCAGCATGGCTATTGCTTCATCAGGACTTGGTTTGGTTGCCTTGCTGCCGCTGGCAAAAGCCGTACTACTAAGAGCCAAAAAACAGCTAACTGTTATAATCGTTTTAAATACTGTTTTATTCATTGTTTGTATCTCCTTTGGAATAATAAATATACTTGATTACTACTCAAGTTCAGCTTCATCGCTTTTTGGTGTAGGAGCTCGCTCGTGCGAGCGCTTGTACCCTTTGTTCGGGTGAATAAAGGGTTGCTAAGCCAGGAAAATCGCTCGCAGGGGCGAGCTCCTACCGTTCCATTGTGCAGTTACTCATTTTCCTTTTAACTTTTTACTTATATTTTTGTTGCTATTTGTATAGCCGATTGGTCGCTGTTGTGCCGCGAGCGTCAGGGGCAGGGAGCAGAGGCAATTAACTTGATACTGTGAAAATCTTCTTACCCAGAGGGCATGCTTAACCATATAGGTGGGATTGGTTCTCAAAAGGAGTAACATAATGCAATTCTGTAGAAAAAAGCAAGAAACTTTCTATGAAAATAATTATTTGCACCTAAAATGTATGCTTGTATCCATGATTCTAAGGAGATGTTTTAGTTCACCGTGACATTGCAACAAACGGTGAATAATTCCTTTATGTCACTTCTCTTCTCTTTTTAATGAGCCACCCAATCTTCTTCACGACCTTCGGTAAAGGCAACACGTTCACCATTGGTCAGCAATATTTCAATCGTAATTGGTGCACCCGACATATCAAACAATACCCGGCCAATATTACAGCCATTCACCAGACGTTGATGCGGATAGCGCCGACTATGTTCGGTGGGACGACGAGCACGGACTCGCATGTGCCGCCCCCGCCTGGTAAACCAGTTCAGTGGTGAATAAGGGGCAAATAGCCAGTGATTGAGGAAATCAAAAACACGCAATAGTTTGTCTGGGAAGGTGTTTTTGACCCCAGAACTGCAAATCTGCCAGATATGGGGGCTGTGTTCACGGTGCTTTAGCCGTACATCGTAGGCAAAAGAGTAATGAACATCACCGGATAAAATAACAAAATGATGCGGGGTTTTTTTATGGCGGAAGATATTTAATATGACGTTGGCCGCGCCCGGATGTGCCATCCAGTTTTCAGCGTCAACGGTAAGGGCATGACCAAACCAGGTGAAGATTCGCTGGACAACCTCAATCAGTTTCACCCCGAAAATGGGTGAACCAGACAACAAAATAACAGATTCCTCATGCATAAGGGTCTGCTGCAGGTCAGACAATGCCTCCCAGTCCATTAAACCGGAGGGCTGTCCGGCATCTTCATCGGAATGCCAGCGTCTGGTGCGGGTATCGAGCACAACTAGTTTGGGGCTGGTGGGTATCGTGTAATCCCAGCCGTGAAAAGTAAGTATTTTTGTAACCAGGCTGTCATGCGCCGCATCATTAGATTGCGACAGGAAATCGACCTGTTTCAACTCTGTGAGTAATGTATCAGGCAGGGCATCCGGTGTATTACCCCATGCCTGAAATAAGCTGTAGCCAATCAGGGCATTCCCGATGATACGTCTGGAAAAAGGATGTTCATAGGCACTTTCCTCCCATCCTCGGGTAAGATTCCAGTCATCTGTCACATCATGGTCGTCAAACATCATATACACCGGCACATTCGCCAATGCACGCTGCACCTTGTCCAACTGCTCTCTGAAATGATTAATAGCGATACATTCGGTCTGATAGCGTTGCTGAAATTTATCCGGTAAAGAGACCTTGTCCAGATCAACAAAACGCCACAAAACAGGCGACCAGACCAGCAGATACATGGCAAAAACTTCTGCCAGTGTAATGATATGATTCTCAGCATTTGCCGAGGTAAAAATAGGTTTTCTGACACCGCCAAAAAAGCGGTCACGTAGTTTTACATTGGCCTTGGTGTCTGGAAGGAGATGGGTGCGCCTGTAATAGTTGTATTCACTCTGATACATCGCCTGACTATCAGCGACCTTTGCACCTTTGAGAATTTCATCATGTAACCCAAGCGTTGCGATGGTTTGCTGGATTGCGGCCAGCATAGGGCCTGCTACATCATCGGCGTATATCTGATCACCTGTCAGCAGAAGCAGAGCGGGTTGTCCGGATGTGGAGGCTGTAGAATTTCGTGCCTGGGCAAGCAGCTTATCCACTACCAATAAACCATCGGCCCCTTCACCACCATCATGGTGCGGATTGCGGCATGAACCATGCAATAACTGATCTATTCGTGATTTGACTACAAAACTGGGGCGAAGTGTGTCGCCATAGAAAAGTTGCGGAGCTGTTTCCCGGAGCCACAGGATAGTGTCATTCTTGGGTTGCAAACCGACATCGTAGCTGATCCACTCATCGACGAGGAAGGGTTGAGCGGGTTGGACCTGCAACAAATAGACGTGGGCGTGTTCTCCTATCTGGATATGATGCTTGTGGTCGGGTTCCCAGCTCTGGGCGGCAATACATGTTTCCTCTTGAAAGCACTGCACCTGGCTGGCAACTGGCTTTGAGGTAACGAACCATACTGTTACCTGACCTGTGCTGACATGACGAAGGATGGGGCCGGCAAGAAGAATGGGGAGCGGTTTGTTGTTCTGCATGAGGATGCTGGTGTTTAAAAAAAGCAAAAAGAGGGGAAAGAGTTATTTTTCAATATAACGATGAATAAATCCGCTCGTAAGCATTTTTGATATTGCTCGTGGCGATCACATTCATTTTTAAAAAAACTGCACGAAAAGATTATTTTGCTTCTTGTCGTCTCTTAAAAAATGTCATGCTATTTATCTAAACATGTTTGCCGAAGTTTAGAAAGCTAGTATCGCTATCTATTTTTATTTATTTTCAAGTAGTTGCATTTATAGAGGATACCAATGGCAAGGATAACCGCTTCACAGAATAGACTTGTTTACCTTCTTCCTGATTCCTCTCAAAAACCCCAAATGACCGTGTACCACAATTTGGGCAATATTGCTGTGATAAATGTGTACTGGCAAGGTCAAACGCTTGGAAAAATAGCTGGGTTAACTTTCTTCCTGATTCTACTATCGACATGCTGTAGGATTCTACTGAAATTTTACGGCTTTTCAAATAGAACTTTTTGTTTTGCAGATATAAGCACTTCATCGTGAAGTGAATGCAAGCTTATTGCCTTGGAACGTGATTTTAAGAAAAGATGCACTTCTTGTTGTGGCCAATAAATCATCTCAACCTGGGTACTAAAGCGACGGCCCTCTTTTTGTGCTTTCTGAATTGATTGTTCGCACATCTCTGTAAATCGAACGTCACTCATGGCCTTTTTTCAAGAGCAATAGCGATGTCAACGTCATTAATTCTTTCTTGCTCAGAGAGATACGATCCAAACACAACAACTTTTGTAACAGCATACACATACTGATTGGAAGAGTTGATGGTTGCTACACGCCCAAGGAGTTCTGTAATTTTTTTATCTGCTGTTTTTCTGAGAATCGGTTTTGCAGCTGAAGCCAGTGCCAAGGTTCGTCCAGCAGTAGTAACACTCCAGAATTGATGTTTTCTAATTTCAACTGGCTCGACATATTCTATTTTTAATAGTTCTTCGATGATTGCAGTAGCGTCTGATTTGTTTGTTTTAAAATGACGAACAACATCATCATCTGTAAATAGACGATCCATAACTTTCATAAGAAAATCCCGCACTATGATTGCAGAGAAACCAGCAATTGTTTGTGTATTTATCAATACGCATAGTCTTGTGGTCGGTATCGTAAATTTACCATGAGTAGGCAGGAAAAAGGCTTTCCCAATAATTCTAAATAATATGGTATCATAAAATGTCGGTGATTCCACTAGTTTTTCAAACCCGTAGGAGGTACACCATGAAAGTTCAACAAGCTGTCGATTTCCATCTGCAATATCACAAGGCAAATTCAAAAAAAAAATACTGTTAAAACGTGCGAGTTTGTCCTCTTCCGTTTTGCAATCCAATTTGGCAAACGTGATTTAGCCAGTATATCAAAGGAAGAGATACTGACGTTTCTGATGTCTCTCACCAAGGACAACAAACAGGCCACCAAACGAAACCGATATTCGGTACTTTCATCTTTCTACAATTTCTGCATCAACACCGCACTACCTGCCCTGACCAACCCCTGCAACTCAGCTGTCATCAAAAAGATATTCAAGCGTCCCCAAGCAATTCAATGGCAGATTGTAGACAAAGAGGTCGTTGATGAGATTATTTTTCGGACTATGAATACCCGAAACAGACTGATGCTCGAACTTATGGCCAGAGGCGGCATGAGGATCGGTGAAGTTCTTAACCTCAGACCATGTGATATCCAAGCGAGAAACCTGACCATCAAAAACCCTAAAAGTGGGAGACCTGGAGAGGTTGTTTATGTTCCACAGAAATTATTGGTAAGGTTAACCGACTACGTGAAGGTTGATGACATTGCCTTGAATGATCGTATCTTCCCTATATCCTACGTTGCTGCTTGGTCGATGGTTAAGAAAGCAGGTAAGATCGTAAACATTGAATTACGGCCTCATGACTTGAGGCGACAT
>Ga0307929_1001201_pt1 | contig 21152 bp, 17 predicted proteins | sample AceLakmetage1330_FD_203160 | JGI IMG/M metagenome (GOLD analysis project Ga0307929, IMG submission 203160) | Saline water microbial communities from Ace Lake, Antarctica - #1330 | ecosystem: Environmental > Aquatic > Non-marine Saline and Alkaline > Saline | place: Antarctica: Ace Lake...
GATTCCCTGGGAATTTATGATGACGACAAACAGATGTTCACCTATACCACCATCCGCCCGGTATTGGCAGAGCTTGAGGATCAGGGATTTATCCTCGGTAGCAATAAGGGACTCAGGGTGCCTGCTCCATTTTGTTTCAAGGTGGTTCAAGAACTGGTAAAAGCCGATGGTTTCGCAAAAATTGCCCATGCACTTTTACAGGCACATCCTTTTAGTCTCAGGAGCTGCCAATATAAATTTCGTTCTGACAAGGAATTTTTTAGGGCACTTCAAATTGCCATGTATGGAAAAAAACCCTCGGTTGATATTGATGTGGTGTACAAGTGTGGAATGGAAGCGTTTCCTTTAGATTTTCAGAAAAAACCCCCTGTGCTGCAATTGTTAAACCATCCGGTTCAACTTCAACTTTTAGACAGCATGACCCCAGAGGTCCGTTGGAAGACGGTGGAATACTATCTAAAGGAGGCAATGAGGGTTTTAAAATCTGTGGAGAATCTCCTTCTTTATTGTTTTTTAAAATTTCCCTCGGGGATTGATATACCCGATGTCAAGGTGCAAAACACGCTGTTGGAAATGCTTTTATTGTTAGGTCATCGAAAGAACTATCCTACGATTTTTTCTAAATTAGATCAAAAAAATACCTCTGCCAGGGCCGCCATCATGGGGTGGATGGAAATAATCAGCAATAATACCGATGCGGCACTGAGGCATTTTGACCATGGGTTGACGTGTCTGAAAAAAGAGTCCCCTAAGCGTAATATTTTTTTCAAGGGATATGGGGGACTTTTTTATTTGTTTGCCCTTTTAAAAAGCGGTAAATCAGAAAATTATAAAATTGCATTAGATCACATTCGGCTAATTTTATCCTTTAAAAATGAATATGTCTGCCTTTCTGCCATGGAATCGCTGAAATGTATATTTAATCAACGCTTGGGCATCCAGAATAAATGGCATAAAGAGACCTTGATTTATAATATTGACGGCAAAGGCCCCATTGATGCTGTTTTTAACATTCTTGCACTGACATGGCTGGATAAGGAAATAGCCCTTCCTTTTATTTCAAAACTGGAAGAGATCCGGGAAAAAACTGTGGCCTGCGGATATTCATGGGTTGATGCGGAAATATCAGCCCTTCTTGCCACCCTGGGAAAAAATGTTGCCGCCAATGAAAAACGATCAAAACAACTCCATAAAAAGGCTGGTAGCACCAGTATTGTGGATATGGTAACCGCAGTTCCCCAATGGGAGACCGCATTGGAAGCGTTGATGCACATGGCATCCAAGGCCGGGAAAGATGCCAAGGCAGAGGGTTTGGCCAAGGTCGACACTGAGCAACGCCTGGTCTGGACCATGAACCATAATGAACAATACCATATCTCTTTTCTCAAGCCCCGTCTTCAGAAATTGACCAAGGCAGGAAAATGGACCAAAGGCCGACCTGTGGCCTTGAAAAAATTATATAAAAATACGGGTTTCATGGCCGGGCTTACGGATCAGGATCGGCAGATATGCCGCAATGGTATTAAAGAGTCCAATTATGGGAATGAGTATTATGATAATATTGAATACTCCATTGATGACACCAGGGCATTTCCCCTGCTTGTGGGGCATCCCCTTGTCTTTCTTGAAGACAGTCTGGACACCCCTGTGGAATTGGTCAAAGGGGAGCCTGAAGTAAGGCTACAGGTTCAGGGGGAAAAAATTTATATTTTCATGGAACCCACGCTGAATTCGGAAATTAAAAGAGATATCCGTGTGATACGGGAAACACCCTCTCGGTTTAAAATTATCTCTTTGTCCGATGTGCATTCAAAAATTGCAGAACTTATTGGAAACAAGGGCTTGGAACTCCCGGAAAGTGCAAAAAAAAAGGCCGTCCAGGCAGTGGCGGCCCTGTCATCCCTGGTGGCAGTGAACTCTGATCTTGCCGGGGCAGGGGATGAGGGGGTTAAACGAGTCAAGGCCAATGATACGCCCCATGCCCATGTGATGCCCTGGCAGCAGGGGATTAAGGTGGAGTTCCTGGTGAAACCCGTGGAAGAGGCGGGTTCTTTTTTTAAACCGGGTAAAGGCGGAACCAATGTGTTTTTGGAGATCAAGGGGGAAAAAGTCCAGGCTGTCCGGAAGCTTAAACAAGAAAAAGAGCGCGAAAAGGCTGTGATTGAAGCCTGTCCCACCCTGGATTTTCTTGAACCCGTGGCCGGAGAATGGCTGGTGGGGGAACCTGAAGATGCCCTTGAGCTGTTGTTTGAACTCAAAGAGTGCCGGGAAAATCTGGTACTGGCATGGCCCCAGGGTGAAAAAATGAAGGTGCGTGCCCAGATCTCCTTTGATGAAATGACCTTGAATATTAAAAAGGATCGTGACTGGTTCAAGGCCACGGGCACCGTTGTCATTGATGATGAACTGAGTCTTGATTTGATAAAATTAATGGCCCTGATTGAAAGTTCATCCGGGCGTTTTGTCACCCTGGATGATGGCACCTTTCTGGCCATCACCCACTCTCTAAAGGAACGACTGGAGGAATTACGGGCCTATTCCACCGTCCATGGAAAAGGGCTTCGATTCACCCCTTTGGCGGCTCCGGCCATTGAGGAACTCACCGGCCAGGTGGGATCATTGACGAGTGATAAACTCTGGAAAGCCCATTGCCGGAAATTAAAAGAGGGGGTGGATCCACAACTCCCGGGAACCCTCCAGGCCCAGCCCCGGGATTATCAGGTAACAGGCTTTAACTGGCTGGCCCAGCTGGCCCATTGGCAGGTGGGGGCATGCCTGGCCGATGACATGGGGCTGGGTAAAACCCTCCAGGCCCTGGCCGTTATTTTGCTCCATGCCGCAAAGGGGCCCACGTTGGTGGTGGCCCCCTTGTCCGTGGGGGCCAATTGGCAGGATGAATGCCATAACTTTGCTCCCACATTGAATCCCCTTGTTTTTGGCCCGGGGGATCGTAAGGCGTTTCTGGATGGCCTGAAGCCCTTTGATCTGGTTATCTCAAGCTATGGACTCCTCCAGGTGGAGGGGGAAAAACTGGCGGATGTGGACTGGCAGGTGGTGGTGCTGGACGAGGCCCAGGCCATAAAAAACATGAAGAGCAAACGCTCCAAGGCCGCCATGAAACTATCTGCCCGGTTTCGTATGATCACAACGGGCACCCCAGTGGAAAATCATCTGGATGAGCTGTGGACCCTTTTTAACTTTCTTAACCCCGGTCTTTTGGGCAAGTTTAAACGGTTTAAGGAAATCTTTGCCATTCCCATTGAGCGAGATCAGGATAAGGATGCCTCCCGGCGATTGAGAAAGCTCATTCGTCCCTTTATTCTGCGCCGTTTAAAGAGTGATGTGCTCACAGAACTTCCCGGGAAAACAGAGATTACCCTTCAGGTGGAGATGAGCCAGGAAGAGGCGTTGCTGTATGAAGCTCAGAGAATAAAGGCCCTGGAAAATATTGACAAGGCAAATCAGACCCCGGGCCAGAAACATTTTCAAATTTTGGCAGAATTGATGAAATTACGTCAATTGTGCTGTAACCCCTCCCTTGTTTTACCCGAGGCTGGTATTGAGAGTTCAAAGCTGAAGGTGTTTGGGGATGTGGTTACGGAACTCCTGGCAAATAACCATAAAGCCCTGGTATTCAGCCAATTTGTGGGACATCTTGCCATTTTACGAAAGTTCTTGGATGACAAAAAAATATCCTATCAATATCTGGATGGATCCACACCGGCCAAGGAACGGCAGGTACGTATAAATGCCTTTCAAAACGGAGAGGGAGATCTTTTTCTCATCAGCCTCAAAGCCGGGGGATTTGGGCTGAACCTCACGGCAGCGGACTATGTGATTCACATGGATCCCTGGTGGAATCCTGCTGTGGAGGATCAGGCTTCGGACAGGGCCCACCGCATGGGCCAGACCCGGCCAGTGACAGTGTACCGTCTGGTGGTGAAGGGCTCCATCGAGGAGCAGATTGTGAAGCTTCACAAGGAAAAACGAGATCTTGCCGAAGGCTTGCTTGCTGGCAGTGAGATGGCGGGTAAAATGTCGGCCTCAGCACTTTTGGGGCTTTTAAAGGAAAGTTAATTGCTCTATTCTTTATAATCAATCAAAGTAATGACAAGGAGAAAATATGAACATCAAAATTAATTATTGTACTGCGTGAAATTATGAATCCAAGGCTGCCGGTCTGGCAGCCGTTATTAAAGAGTCCTTTGATATCACCCCGGAACTTGTACCGGGATCTGGTGGGGTGTATGAGATCACCGTGGATGGAAATCACCTCTTCTCAAGACGTGAGGCCAAACGGTTACCAGATAATGATGAAATCATTGCATTAATTGGGAATCTATCAAAAAGTTAAAAAATTTGGCATCCTTCAAAAGCATTTTCCATTTTTTTAGATCATTTCCCATTTGTAGGTGTTAAAAACATGAACGCCTGTCAATGTGAATATGAACACTTGGTTGACAATCATAAATTAAAACAAAACAGATCAAAATACTTTCTGAGTTCTTTTATTTTTTATTTTTCCAGGCGCTTAGGGCTTTATAAATATTTTTATTTTTTTGAATAAACACATTGGCCTCTATTTTGCATTGCCCTGTATCCCTGTTCTCTGGTTACGTTATATTGTTATAATTTTAAGACCTTTTTATATGAAAGTCCTGTCAAACATGACGGATTTTCATGCTTCGTTGTGGGCAGACTCAAGTCAGAATACGGTCTGCCCGTGGCAGTTATATGGTCTGTCTTTAAAGCTGATTTACAAAACCAGATTTTATTAAAAATAATATAACCGTGTAAATGTGGATATTCCCAGAAAAGGAAAAATAAAAAATGAGAAGCGATGTAGTTATTATTGGTGGTTCGGCAGCTGGACTCATGGCAGCCGTAACCTTGAAAAAAAGAGCCGTTGAAAAAACCATTACACTCATCAGAAATGTTGTGAACACACCGATTCCCTGCGGGATTCCCTATATCTATGGAATCATGGGCCATGTTGACAAAAATCTGATCCCGGATCAGGGCTTTATTGATCAGGGCATTGACATTGTACAAAAAAATGTTGCGGATATTGATCGTGCTAAAAAAGAAGTTGTTTTTGCGGATGGTGAGCGACTCTCCTATGGCAAGCTGCTTATCAGCACCGGTTCCAAGCCCTTTGTTCCACCGCTTCCCGGTATTGATAAGGGCAATGTTTTCACCGTGCGTAAAGACCCTGATTATTTAAAACAGGTTTATACGGCATTGGAACCGGCTCGGAATGTGGTTGTTATCGGTGGTGGATTCATCGGGGTTGAAATGGCGGAACAGATCGCTTTGATGGGGAAAAAAGCCGGACTGGATAAAACCGTCACCATTGTTGAAATGATGCCCCATTGCCTGATGCTGGCCTGTGAAGAGGACTTTTGTGTTGAAATAGAGGAAGAGCTTAAAAAACTTAACGTCACCCTTAAGACCAATTGTCAAGCTGGGGAAATAGTCGGGGGCGAGACGGTTGAAGGAGTGAAGCTGGCTGATGGTGAAGTGATACCGGCAGATGCTGTTATCATTGGTATTGGTGCCCAGCCCAATATTGATCTGGCTTTAAAATGCGGCCTTGATGCTGACCCCCGGAATGGTGTCAAAGTTGATAAATATATGCAGACAAAGGATCCGGATATTTTGGCAGCGGGTGACTGTGCCAGTAAATTTTCCTGTATTACAGGAAAACCAAGCGGCATTCGTCTGGCTTCCGTGGCCTGTAGCGAAGGCATGATTGCTGCTACAAATCTGTGCCGTGAAAAAAGTCGTGAAACCATGGGTGCCTTGGGTGCCTTTAGCACCATGGTCGGGGGACGCTCGGTGGCTGCTGCCGGACTGACAACTAAAGCTGCCACCGACGAGGGGATTGATTTTGTTGAAGGTGAAGTCACGGCTCCCAACCGCCATCCGGGTCACCTGCCCGGTTCGGTGCCCAACATGAAAATTAAACTTCTCTTTCGCCGGGACAACGGCCAGGTTATCGGAGGCCACGTCAGTGGAGGTGAAGCTGCTTCTGATATGGTCAACATCATTGCCGCAGGAATCCAGGCCCATCTCACTGCGGAACAACTGGCGGTGATGCAGTATGCCACGCATCCGCTTTTAACGGCATCCCCCTTTAACTACCATGTCATGCTGGCTGCTGAAAACGCCGCTGTGAAACTTAGCTGATCAAACCAGAGCCGTATTTTAAAATGCGGCTCTCCCTTTCTTTATGCACATTCCTGCCTTGCATAATCCCCATAGATGAGCCTGTTGATTAAGTCGTTTTTGCAAAATGAGCATACAACATCTTGATATTGGATTATTTGATATCCAGCATGTTGTATCTATGATCCAGAGATTTGTACTAAATCAACAGGGTCATAGATCCCTCCCACCCCTGACCGATCTTTCATTCTCCTGCCAACCAATATCTCCCGGAAATACTTTACTTATGGATGCATTTATATTGTTTCCATATGGCCAGCCATTGACATGGGTAAGTAATTGATATAATAACCTACATGGCTGTAAGACCAGCCACAACGAAAAATGAAAGTTCTTTAATTATAGCATGTTGCTGAGACTTTCTTATAAAAAAATGAGGAGAATCATCTGCTGTAGTACCGGTAGCACAGACACTTTGTCGAGGACGTAAATAGCAAAGCCATCATTAGAAATCTAAGGAGAGAAACAATGCTGCAAAAAATGATCTGGATATGTTTATGTTTATGTCTATTTTCTTTGGGATGCAGTGAAGTGCCTAAACCGACCTCACATAACTTTACCACCCAAAAGAAAATTCAGGCTACTTCGCATTGGAATGTAATCGCTGAGGATATCGGGGCAGATATTTTCAATGTAATTAAACAAAAAAACACCTCTAACCCTTCGATCGCTTTTTTCCCGAATAACAATTCTCCTTTCTGTAGAGCTTTTCGGTCATTTTTGGGCACATATTTTGTGAATTCAGGAATAGATATAAAAGAAATTGATAATGCAGACTATCAACTTGACTGGTCTGTTCAGGTGGTAAAACATGAGGGCGAAAGGGTCTCTTCTGACGGATTTCCAGCCAAGAATACAGTGTTTGCCATGTTGGGATATGGGGTGTATAAAATCGTGGATAGTGCTTCCGTTGGTGCGGGTATTATTGGAGGGGTTGCCGCATTAGATTTAATCCATGAATTTTATAAAACAGAAGAAATAACCTTACCCAAAAATGAACTTTTGATAAATGTTTCATTGGTAAGTTCAAATAATTATCAGTATCGCTCATCCAATATTTACTATTTAAATGATTTGGATACAAACCATTATTACGACACAAGAGATCCAATTGGTGTGGGAAATAAATTTAATCAAAAAACTTTCAGTGTATCTGATTGAATAAAACGAATGGAGAAAAATAGATGAAATTGTTGTTTGTTTTTTTAAACCTCTTGTTTTTGCTGCCATTATTTTCTTGCCAATATGCAACACCCTCTTCTGAGAATCTGCCAGTGGAAGAGAAAATTAATATTAAAACAGAAACCACTCAAGCCGTTGATGATCTATTGAAAAATTGTATGAATAGCCTTAGTCCGACACGGCCAATTATTGTGGCCAGTCTGGTATCTATAGATGATGTCCAGAAATCTTCCACATTTGGAAGGATGTCTGCCGAAATAATTGCCAACAGATTTTCCCAGCATGGATACAAGGTTAAGGAAATGAAAATGAATCAAAATCAGATTTATATAAAAACAAGGGAAGGCGAATTCGTTCTTTCCAGAAATATGCAGGATATTGCAAGCAAGCATAATGTGCAGGCTGTTGTTGTTGGTACTTATGCAGTAAACAAAGCTGGATACCAAAATATTTTTGTCTGTTTAAAGATAGTTGACCCGGTTACCAATATTATTGAATGTTCAACATGTTATATTTCAGAATCTCATCCACAAAATTGGCAATAAGGGGCTTTCTAATCCCTGATTTGCCCATTTCAAATTTGGAAAAATAAATTTGGCATCCTTCATTTGGCCCTAAAAGTATTTTACAGTCTTTTGGAAAAAAATACCTGCAAATGGGAAATGATCTAAAAAAGTGTAAGTACTTTTGAAGGATGCCATAAATTTTTAAATTTTGCACAAATCTCTGTAATTATAAGTGTTTTGTTTTTAGTTGTGGTGGATGGGTACTTATGTTATATGAACATAAAGGCAGCCATTGTGCAGGGTATCCGTTGGAAACATTGCTTAGATGGCTATAATTACAATAACAAAATGGAGGCGGTAATTTTCCCCCTGACCTAAAGATTCGGAGGGGCTTGCCGATTTTTGATGAAAATGAAAAAAAGATTATTTTTGACGGCTTTGATGATGGTGGCCATGGTCACTGTGGGTATTGGGTCTGCCGTTGCCGCAGACAAGGTGTTTATCAATGGAATTGATGCCAATTATCCTCCTTTTTCTTACATTGATGAAACGGGTAAGCCCGATGGCATGGATGTGAAGGCTGTGGAGTGGATTGCCAAGGCCATGGGCTTTAAAGTCAAACATCAGCCCACGGACTGGGCTGCCATTATTCCCAGCTTGAAGGCAAACAAGATTGATCTTATTGCCTCTGGCATGAGCGTAACTCCAGAACGGCTCCAAGAGGTTAACTTCACCCAGTCTTACCACAAAACAGTGATGATGTTGGTGGTGAAGAAAAATTCAGATCTGACGGTGGAGGCATGTAAAGAGGGTGAAATGCAGTGGGGTATACAGCGTGGCACTTCCGAGGCCAAATGGGTTGAGGAAAATTTGATCAAAAAAGGGAAGAAATTTACCCTGCATCACTATGATTCTGCCCCCCTTGCCATGGAAGATCTTGTCAATGGACGTATCCAATGTACGGTTGCCTCTGAAATTTCCGCCCAGGAAGCCATGGATAAAGGGCTGCCCATCAAGACCATTGGTCGCTATGGACAGCCGGATGATGAAACTGCTTATGCTGTTCGTAAGGAAGATGCCGATCTGCTTAAAATGCTCAACGACGGTTTGACAAAACTCATGGCAGATCCTTACTGGAAAGAATTGAACGAAAAATATAAAGTTCATTAAGGAATGCGTTTTCGCTTTAGTGTACCCGCCTCCGAAATGGAAAAAATATTTAGGACTTTTCCGGCCACCGTGATTCCAAGGTAGGTTGTTTTGGGGGGGCAGGCATGGGACATGAAAATCCAGCTATGACCGCCATACCATGGCGGCTTTTTTAAAAAATGCTCGGCCCGAGCTTGGTTGCTCGGGCTGTTCTTGTTTTTTTTTATATGAAAGTCTCAGCAACGTGCTAAAATTAAAGGACTTTCATTTTTCGTTGTGGCTGGTTTTACAGCCATGTATGTTTATTAGAAAATAGAACTTCCGGGCAACCTCAGCAGAGCCCCCCCCCGATGGGTAATAGGAACCGGCCAATTGGGCCGTCTAACGGTTCCGGCCGGGCCCATTGCCCGTCGGGGGGGGCGGCATGATATCATTTGGCTCCGCGTCTACGACCCAATATTCGTTGTGTCCAGCAGGACATGCCCGTTTTATATGAAAAATCCATGAATCCGGAAAATATCCTATGATAAAAAGTCTACTTGTGATTCAACAGGGCCTGCCCTATATGCTACAGGGGGCGGTGGTGAACGTCATCGTGGTTCTTTCGGCCATGCTGTTTGGTTTTATGTTAGGTCTTCCCCTGGCAGTGGGGCAGGTGTACGGTAACCGGGTCATTCGCAGGATCATTGGCATCTATGTCTGGTTCTTCCGGGGGATTCCGTTGCTGGTATTTCTATTTTTATTTTATTTTGGACTGTTTACATGGCTTAATATCAATGTTTCTGCCTTTATGGTGGCCACCATGGTTTTGGGCTTGATCAGTTCTGCTTACCAGTCCCAGATTTTGCGGGGGGCTATCTCCTCGCTGTCCCAGGGGCAGATGAAGGCGGCCCGGGCGCTGGGGATGAGTGACACCAAAGCCATTATTTTTATTATTTTGCCCCAGGCCTTTCGTCTGTCCATTCCTGGATGGACCAATGAATATGCGATTTTACTCAAGGATTCTGCTGTAACCTATGCCCTGGGAGTCACAGAACTTATGTCCCGGGCCCACCACATTGCATCCCGAACCTATGAGCATCTGGCCATCTATCTGGCGGCGGGCTTTATTTTTTTGATATTTACCTATATCGGTACCAAACTTTTGAATGTGCTGCACAAAAAAGTGACCATTCCAGGATATTCCAGATAACTGCCACGGGTATACCGTATTCTTGCCTCGCCCTGCCTTTGGCAGTTTTATATGAAAATGAAGTGTCCAAACACCCTCAGCAGAGCCCCCTCCGATGGGTAATAGGAACCGGCCAATTGGGCTGTCTAACAGTCCCGGGCCGGGCCCATTGCCCGTCGGAGGGGGCGGCATGATATCATTTGGCTCCGCGTCTACGACCCAATATTCGTTGTGTCCGGCAGGACATGCCCGTTATTGAGAACTTACGATGATATGAAGAATGTGAGAATAGTTTGCAACTATTAATTCGTGAAATCAACGATCTGAGAGCCTGTTCACCTTCTAAAGGAAACGTATGAAAACAGAGAGTCATCCCATTCTGGAGATTGATCATATCACCAAAAGCTTTGGGAAAAATACCATATTAAGTGATGTTTCCCTTTCCATTCAAAAGGGCGAGATCAAGGTAATCATCGGGCCATCCGGTGGCGGTAAGAGCACTTTTCTTCAGACCATCAATTTTTTGGTCATGCCTGATAAGGGGACTATTTCCCTGGCAGGACACACCGTCAACCCCTCCAATAAACGGGGGCTATGTACCCATCGACGTCAGGTGGGGATGATCTTCCAGGAGTTTAATTTGTTTGACCATCTCACCGCCCTTGCCAATGTGGAGATCGGCATGGTTAAGGTGCTGGGCATGAAAAAGACAGCCGCAACGGATCGGGCCATGGCGGAGCTGGAGCGTGTGGGGCTCAAGGATCAGGCCAATCAATACCCCGCCCAGCTTTCCGGGGGGCAGAAACAGCGGGTCTCCATTGCCCGGGCCCTGGCCATGGATCCCATGGTGATGCTGCTGGATGAGCCTACGTCGGCCCTGGATCCGGAACTCATCGGTGAAGTGCAATCCGTTATTCGAGATCTGGGTAAGGGGGGGATGACCATGATCATGGCCACCCATCAGATCGGGTTTGCCAGATCGCTGGCCGACGAAATTATCTTCATGGAAAAGGGGCGAATTGTTGAGCAGGGAACTCCCAAGGTGTTGCTGGCAGATGGGGCCGCCACCCGAACCCGGGATTTTTGCTCCAGAATTGCCGAAATTGGCGGTGAATGATCATGGATGAATTTTTGTATATTCAAAACGAGGTCATGCCAGCACTGATGCAGGGAAGCTGGATCAGTATCCTCCTGATCATTCCTTCGGCCCTCTTCGGGGTGTGTATGGGGGTACTTTCCGCCACGCTTCGAATCTATGGCCATCCCGTTGTGAAATTTTTGGGGGATGCCTATGTTCTTTTATTCCGGGGATTCCCGTTGTTGATTCAGTTGTATATCTGGTATTTTGGTTTGCCCCGCATGGGGATTTATCTGAGCCCCTATTGGGCATCGGTGGTGGCCTTTGCCCTTTGCAGCGGAGCCTATCAGTCGGAATACATCCGGGGGGCACTGCTCTCCATCAAGCAGGGGCAGATCGCGGCGGCCCGTTCCATTGGGTTTACCCAGTTTCAGACCGTGGTGTACGTGGTGCTTCCCCAGGCATTGCGCCGGGCCTTGCCCGGGTGCGGCAATGAAATTATTTATCTTATTAAATACTCATCTCTGGCTTACATGGTTACCTGCATTGAACTCACAGGTCAGGGGAAAATCCTGGCATCAGCCTCTTTTAAATATGTGGAGGTTTTTTCGATTGTTGGGGTGGTGTATCTGTTGCTGGTGTCCCTTGCCACCTGGTTGCTGAACACTTTGGAAAAACGGTTCACCATTCCAGGCTTTGAACAGCACCGGGCATGATGCCTGGAATCGTCGATTAAAAAGGAATATCTCCATGAAATACATAGGTGCCCATGTCAGTGCCGCCGGTGGTGTGCACAATGCTCCGGTCAACGCCCATAAGATTAAAGCCACTGCCTTTGCGTTTTTTACTAAAAACCAGAGACAGTGGAAATCAAAGCCCCTCTCCCCGGAGGTTATAGAGTCATTTCAGGATAACTGTAGACAATATGGCTATGCCCCAGGCCAGGTGCTTGCCCATGACAGTTACCTTATTAATCTGGGCCATCCTGAAAAGGCAGCCCTTGAGAAATCCAGAGATGCCTTTCTGGATGAAATCCAACGATGCGCTCAGTTGGGGCTTAATACCCTGAATTTTCATCCCGGAAGTCATCTGGAATCAAAAGCCCGCACATCAGAACCCCATATACAAAAATGTCTGGAAACCATTGCGATCTCTTTGAATCAAATTTTAGACGTCACCCAGGGTGTCACTGTGGTGATTGAGAATACCGCTGGTCAGGGCACCAATGTGGGATATTCCTTTGAACAGATTGCAGAAATCATCAACCGGGTGGAGGATAAAGGGCGTGTGGGGGTATGCGTTGATACCTGCCATGCCTTTTCCGCAGGATATGACCTGAAGTCCGTGGAAGGATTTAAAGCAACCTGGCAGCTATTTGAGGATGTCATCGGGTTCAAATATCTTAAAGGGATGCATTTGAATGATTCGAAAAAGTTGCTTGCTTCCAGGGTGGATCGCCATGAAAGCCTGGGGCAGGGCACCTTGGGTATTGAGGTGTTCCAACGTATCATGGCGGATCATCGTTTTGACAACATCCCCCTTATCCTTGAGACCCCCAACAGCGACCAGTGGGCCAGGGAAGTTGCTTTTTTGACGAGCCTGGCAGCGGCTTCAGTTGAAATCATTGAATCTAAGTCTTAACGGATAAGTTTACAAATCTTGACCTTGATATTTATCATAATAATTAGGTGGTTATTAGATAACAAATCAAAAACTGAGCATGACCTTTAATACCCTGAAAATCACAAAAGCCTTTTAAAATGGGGGGTGGCCTTCCGTACGTAAATATTCGGCTTGGTACTGTAAATGTTTGGCCAGTGCCCCATATTCGCTTAGTTGGGACTGCGTAGCATACTATTGCTATGTGAGCAGGCCCAAATGAGTGAAGATGGGGTGCTGGCCGAATATTTACTTCCGTACTTATGTTCTTTTTTAAATATCAATAGGTTACAACTGACGAATTATGACCAATTCCTTATTTTTTTGTGGCCAGAAATACCGTATGGCGATAACCGCCCTTACCGGGACGTTCACATGTTACGGAAAAACCGCCTTGGGACAGGCGTCGGACAAAACCGTCATCCTGGCCTTCCCCCCAGACAGCAAATGTACCTCCTGCATTGAGAGCAGCAAAGGTACGTTGGATGGCTCGGTTGCCGTAGATGTGATCATTTTCTTTGTCGGTGTGGGCGTGGGGGCCTCGGTAGAGGTCAAGGATGATGGCGTCAAATCGGTTTTTTTTTCTGTCGTTCGCGGTGTCTTGAATCAGGTGGGCCACATCGCCCAGTACCATGGTAACCCGGGGGTCACACACGGCACCATGGGTGAGTTCTAAAAGAAATTTTTGGCACCATGCAACGATCCTGGGGTTGAGTTCTGCCACCACCACTTCCGCTGTTTGGGGGAGAACCGCCAGCGTCGCTTCCAGGGTAAAGCCCATACCAAGCCCCCCCACCAGCACCCGGGGGGCTTGGTGTTCCCGGATGTTCCGACACCCCATCCGGCCCAGCGCAATCTCCGAGCGTTGGGCCATGCTGTTCATCAGCACCTGGGAACCTAATGTGATGATGAAATCACGCGCACCCCGTTGGCGTAATTCTAATATTTCAGTGTCAGTTTCAAAGCGATCCAATGTTTTCCAGGGTAATGCCATTGCTTCTGATCCTTTGTTAAATTTTGCCTTTTATAAGAAAGTTTCGGCATCCTTCAAAAGTGCTTTACACTTTTTGGGGACACTCCCCATTTTTTGTAGGGAGGGGGTCCCAAAAGACTGTAAATTATTTTTTGGATCATATGAAGGATGCCAAAGTCTCACCAACACGCTGGAATTAAAAGGCTTTCATCTTTCGTTGTGGCAGTGGTGACGGCCATGTATGTTATGCCAAAGGCCGTTCTGAAAAGCGCAATAGCGCGTAGGTTTGACCCCATCGGTTCATGGCAGTATCATACCATAATTTTACCCTTTTGGGTGCATTCCCATTTTTAACCAGCAATTCTAATTATGACACTTGATGGCTTCCCAAACTGTAAATTTATGGTTTCGCTTAACGTAAATTCAGCACGTTACGCACCATTGGTGCCGTTTGGAAATCCATAATTAGAATTGCTGGTTTTTAATAGGCCCTGGGAATTTAAATTGTTGAGATGGTGATTTTTTTTGTATTCTTTTCCTTCAGTGTGTGTTATCTTACTCTTTTGTTCAACCTTAGTTAGCACCTTCCAGTCAGTGCCTGCAGTGTCGCGGTTATATCAACCCCAATTCATGCAATAATATTTATTTCGCCTGGACTGGCCCACAATGGTGGGTGGGCGGATTCAGGATTATACTATATATGTCATTTGAAAAATTTGGCCTTAGGGCCGAACTGTTACGTGCCGTTGCCGCCGAAGGCTACAAAGTTCCCACTCCCATCCAGGATCGGGCAATTCCCGCCGTTCTCGAAAGAAAGGATGTGCTTGCAGGCGCCCAGACCGGTACCGGTAAAACCGCAGCTTTTGCGCTTCCCATCCTTCAATTGCTGGATCGCACCAAGGGAAGAGGCTGCTCTCCACGATGTCTGGTACTGGCCCCCACCCGGGAGCTGGCAGCCCAGGTTCATGCCAGTATTGATAGCATGGGCCGGGGCATGTCTTTGAAGACTGCCGTGGTGTTTGGCGGAGTGGGGATTACCCCCCAGATTGATCGCCTGAGAAGAGGTGTGGATATCATGGTGGCCACACCGGGACGTCTCCTGGACCATGCTGGACGAAGAACTCTGGATCTTTCCCGTGTTGAAATCCTTGTGCTGGACGAAGCCGACCGCATGCTGGACATGGGGTTTATCCATGACATCCGAAAGGTGTTGAAAATGTTGCCGGTGCGTCGTCAGAATATGCTTTTTTCTGCCACCTATTCCGCAGACATCAAACGCCTTGCAGATACCCTACTCAATTCTCCGGAAATTATTGAAGTCTCAGCTTCCAACAAGGCCGCTGATGGTGTTTCCCAAGCGGTTTATCCCGTTGCCAGAACCCAGAAACGACAATTGCTTTCCACGTTGATCAGAACCGGAGATTGGAACAAGGTTCTGGTGTTCACCCGTACCAAACATGGTGCCAATCGGTTGACCAAGCAGTTGATTCAGGATGGCATAGGGGCTGCGGCCATCCATGGCAACAAGAGTCAGACAGCCCGAACCCGGGCCCTGGCGGATTTTAAAAGCGAAAAAATAAGAACCCTTGTGGCAACAGATATTGCGGCCCGGGGACTTGATATTGATATGCTGCCCCATGTGGTCAATTTTGATCTGCCCAATGTGCCCGAAGATTATGTCCATCGTATTGGACGCACGGGTCGGGCCGGTGCTACGGGTGTGGCTCATTCCCTGGTGTGCCGGGATGAGCAAAAATTGCTTAAAGATATTCAGCGCTTGCTCAAGCACGATATTCCTGTGAAGACCATGGTCGGATTTGAGCTGGAACGGCCCGGGGCAACGCCTCCGCCATCTGTTCGGCCCCCGATGACCCCCCGGAAAAAGAATTTTCGGAGTCGGCCAACTTCCCAACGGGCCCGGCATTAATTCCTGAGCGTTGGGCTCAGTTTCATATAACATACATGGCAGTCACCACTGCCACAACGAAAAATGAAAGTCTTTTAATTCCAGCACGTTGCTGAGACTTTCTTATAAAACGGGCATGTCCTGCTGGACACAACGAATATTGGGTCGTAGACGCGGAGCCAAATGATATCATGCCGCCCCCCCCCCCGACGGGTAATGGGCCCGGCCGGAACCGTAGACGGCACAATTGGCCGGTTCCTATTACCCATCGGGGGGAGGTTCTGCTGAGGCTACTTGGACACTTCATTTTCATATAAACTGCCACGGGCAGACCGTATTCTGGCCTCGGCCTGCCCACGACGAAGCATGAAAGAATGTTAGGCGTGCCTACTCTTTCATGTAAAAAAAACAAAAGCCATATCGGACAATGCCTCCCCCTGCTTTGCAGGGAGGGGTTTTAGACGATGTGGCTTTTTTTGTATGTATCAGTCACCACAACCGCAGTCACATCCACATCCTTTGTCTGTGTCACATCCGCTGTCGCACCCTTCGCCACACTGATGAACCTCTGCCTCCAGACCCATTTCTTCAATTTCGATATCAAACACCAGGGTTTTGCCTGCCAGAAAGTGGTTGACATCCATTTTGATGGCCTCTTCTCCAACTTCTGCCACAGTGGCCATTGCGGGATTTCCATTGGGATCGGTGAGTTCCAATTGCATGCCCACGGCAAGCTCCATCTCTTCGGGAACAGCGCTGGCAGGAATTTCAACGATTCTGTTTTCGTCCCTTGGGCCATATCCTTCTTCTGGGGGAATGGTGACGGTTTTTTTATCGCCAATGGTCATGCCCATGACAGCCTGATCAAATCCCTTGATCAACTGCCCTGTTCCCACTGTAAATTTTAAGCCTTCTTTTCCTTGGGATGTGTCAAACGTTTCGCCGTCTTCAAATTTACCTGTATAGCCTACCCTGATCGTATCTCCAGACTTGATTATGTCAGTCATTTGTTCTTCTCCTGGACTTAAATGTGTCGGGCAAATTGCCCTTAAAAAAAGGGCTTGATACCATTCCGTGCCACGTTGGAAGTGGCAATAAATGATCTCAAGCCTTAAAAATAAAGATTTCACCATAACAGATAAACAGCCTGACATAAAGTTTTTTTTGGGATATACGTTAATCTCTGCCATTCCCAATACCTTCGCTTATTTTTGTATGACTGCCACGGGCAGGCCGCATTCTGACCTCGGCCTACCCACAACGAATATTGGGTCGTAGACGCGGAGCCAAATACCATTATGCCGCCCCCCCCCCGACGGGCAATGGGCCCGACCCGGAACCGTAGACGGCCCAATTGGTCGGTGCCTATTACCCATCGGGGGGGGCTCTGCTGAGGCTACTTGGACACTTCATTTTCATATAACTGCCACGGGCAGACCGAGTGCGAATTTTGCGAAAAAATCACAAACGTTGTTTTTACAGACGTCTTTTCAAATGAGAGATGCTTGATTGTGCTGGAAGGTACACCCAATTTTTAGAATCTCTTGTTGACATGTGCTGTTTGGAGGAGTATATTCCAAAAAAAGAATATGAGGAGCGTATGAAAATATTTATAGATGTATGCAAAGCATTGTCCGACCCTAACAGGGTAAAAATTATTAAAATGCTTCAGCACAAGGTAATGTGTGTCTGTGAAATTACCCGGGCACTGGGACTGGCCCAGCCCACGGTGTCAAAACATTTGAAGGTGCTGGAATCGGCTGGTCTGGTGAGCTCTTCCCGGGATGAAAAATGGATAAACTATGCTTTGGCTGATGGTAGCCAAAGCCCCTATGCCGCTACATTCCTGGGTAATTTACGCCATTGGATGGAGGACGAACCGGCAATAAGGGAAGTGATTGTATCCCTTCCTGGTATTCGACGGGAGGATATTTGTTAGAAGCGGATAGTCGTAGACTCAAATAGTCGTAGACTCAAATAGTCGTAGGCTCAAATAGTCGTAGACTCAAATAGCCTTATGGATATATGTAAACTATTTATAAAGCGGGTGGTAAGTTCTCAATGAGTCCGGGCATCCACTTGGAGAAAAAACATGACAGACAATATTTCAACCAATGAAACCCACATGCCCCCCTGGAGGGAGTCATGGCGCTCATTGTTTCTTTACCTTGCGGGTGCAGGTGCCAGTATTTTCCTCTGGTGGTTCATCTACGGCAAGCTGGCATCCGTGGCCGCATGGTTCACTTATGGCCTTTTGGGCATTACAAAGGGCTCCCATTTGGGGGCATCCGTGGAATTTTTTTTCTACGATACCCCAAAGGTGATGATGTTGCTCTTTCTGGTGGTGTTCGGCGTGGGCATCATCCGAAGTTTTTTTACCCCGGAAAAAACCCGTGCGCTTCTATCTGGCAAGAGTGAATTTTTCGGTAATATCCTGGCGGCCCTGCTGGGCATTGTCACCCCCTTTTGTTCCTGTTCTGCTGTACCCCTGTTCATTGGTTTTGTGACTGCCGGGGTGCCCCTGGGCGTGACCTTCTCCTTTTTGATTTCAGCCCCCATGGTCAATGAAATCGCCTTGGGATTGCTTTACGGACTTCTGGGGTGGAAGGTGGCGGCCATTTATATGGGTACTGGATTGTTTGTGGCCATTGGTGCTGGCTGGATCATCGGTCGCATGGGCCTTGAGAATCATATTGAAGACTGGGTCACCGCCGTTAAGGTTCAGGCAGGTGAGGTTGAAGAAGAAAAATTGACTTGGTCAGATCGCTTTTTGTATGGATGGGAAGCCGTAAAAGAGATCATCGGCCGGGTGTGGATCTATGTGATCATTGGTATTGGTGTGGGAGCAGGCATCCACGGATTTGTGCCCGAGGATCTCATGGCTTCCATCATGGGTAAGGATTCATGGTGGTCTGTGCCCTTGGCTGTGACCATTGGCGTGCCCATGTATTCCAATGCCGCCGGGATTATCCCTGTGGTGGAGGCGTTGCTGGGTAAAGGGGCTGCCCTTGGTACGGTGCTGGCATTCATGATGAGTGTTATTGCCCTGTCCCTGCCGGAGATGGTAATTTTAAGAAAGGTTCTCAAACCTCGGCTCATCGCTGTGTTTATTGGCGTGGTGGGCTTTGGAATATTGTTAGTGGGATATTTGTTTAACGTTATCATATAAATCACAGGGAGAGAAAAATGGAAATTAAAGTATTGGGTCCCGGTTGCGCCAAGTGCAAAAAAGCGGAAAAAATTGTTAAAGAGGTCTTGGCAGCAGAGGGCAGTGATGCCAGCGTTGAAAAAGTCACCGATATGATGGAAATTGCGGGCTTTGGCGTCATTGCAACCCCGTCGGTGGTGGTGGACGGAGAGGTGAAATGTGCAGGGAAGATTCCGTCAAAGGATGAGATTCGATCCTGGCTTTCTTGATTTTTGATGAACCAGTTCCTTTGGGTGTAAGGCCGGGGCAGTCTGGGAACGTTTCCAGCATTGAGTTGTTATCACGCCAAGTTTTAACACATTCCGGCATGCCACCCACAAAAAAATAGTTTTTTAATTCAGACAGAATCATCTGCTGGATATGCGAGGCAACCCCGGCCTGACTTTTCATGACATGGGCGGCCATGGGTTCTTTTCCCATGGCAATAAGATATTCGTGGAAGGTCATGGGATAAAGGTTCAGGTATTGCAGACGTCCAACAGGAATGGAAATTTCTCCAAAAGCAAATTCCAGCAGGAACCCTGCAGCAACCACATGGAACTCGGGCATTTGTTCGTAAAAATAGCGCAGAGCCATGATCGCCCGGGGGCATTCCTGGATTTCATCAAAAAAAACAAGGATTTTACCTGGAATTCATGATGAGGTTGACGGGTTTGCCTTTATAAATTAGTGCCAGCATTCGTTCCATGGATGGCTGGATATGCTCAAAAAAATGTTTGAATCCCGGACAAAGATAATTCAACCCCGGTTTTCCATCGGGCGTAACGGAAAAACGATGCTTTGGACATCCGCCGCGACAGGCAAAAAGGACGTTGCAACGCTGGCAATATTCTGGGAGGGTGCTTTCTTTTGCCGTGCCGAATGCAATTTGTTTCCGGGATTTCACGATTTCAAACAGTCCCCCCTCATGGATATTGCCGAGGCAAAAATCGGGATACATGAAATGATCGCAGGAAAAAATATCGCCATTATGTTCCATGATGAGGTTTTGTCCACATTGAGCTGAAAAATGGCACATGCCCGGCCTTGTCCCTGCCCAGGCCCCCAGGCACCACTCGAAATTCATCACAAAAATTTCACCGACATCTTGTCTGATCCATTCGTCATAGATGCGGATGAGGAATTCACCGAATTGATGCGGCTTGACGCTCCATTGAGTCACGGCAGTGGAGGTTTCCACTTGGGTGATGGTCGGAGGCACGGCCAGGGGAATTCCCAATTGCTGCGCTTTTGGATCAGCATCCCTTTCGACAACGGGAATAAACTGAATAAATCGGACATCTGCTTCCCTGAAAAAACGGTAAATTTCCAGCGGATATTTGCTACTTTCCCGGTTTACGGCAGCCAGAACATTGACCTCAACCCCGTGTTCCTGCATCATCTTTAGTGCATTGAATACCTTGTTAAATGTTGGATGTCCGTTCTTATCCTTTCGATAGGCATTATGAACCGCTTCGGGCCCATCCAGGCTCAGGCCCACCAGAAAATTGTTTTTTTTCAAAAACGCGCACCATTCATCGTCAATTAAAGTGCCATTGGTCTGCAACGAGTTGCTGATTTGCTTTCCGGCATTGTATTTTTTCTGCAAAATCAGTGCATGTTGAAAAAAATCAAGTCCGGCCAGGGTGGGTTCGCCGCCCTGCCATTCAAATGCAACCGTGTTCCCCGGCTGGGATTTTATATATTCCCGAATGTAGGCTTCAAGAATTTCATCCGACATTCGAAGGGTTTGATCTTCAGAGAAAAATATTTTTTTCTCGCGATAAAAACAATAATCGCAGGCAAGGTTACAAGCAGGTCCGGCGGGCTTGGCCATCAGGTGAAAGCCTGCCGGAACCGGATGATCAAGCCCGGCTGATTGGTTATGTATGTTTTTAATATGATCCATATCTATAAAATCAGGGCATTTTTACCAGACGGAGTCCGATGTCAAAGAGCCTGGTCTCAGGTTTAATCATAAGGCGATTTGCCACCCGGGGAGCAACTTCCGGATCCACCCAGGAACCGCCACGAACAATACGATGAGAACCGGTTTCCGGCCCCTGGGGATTGTTTTCGGGGCTTTGGCTATAATAGGTTTCAGAATACCAAT